>Ga0265292_1002128_pt1 | contig 14666 bp, 16 predicted proteins | sample Munlanlewell296A_FD_189080 | JGI IMG/M metagenome (GOLD analysis project Ga0265292, IMG submission 189080) | Leachate microbial communities from a municipal landfill in Southern Ontario, Canada - Leachate well 296A | ecosystem: Engineered > Solid waste > Landfill > Unclassified | place: Canada...
TGAGATGTGGGAGGGAGTGAAATTTAGTGAGGATTGAGTGAGCTTTTTCTCCTCCTACCAAGGGGGAGATACAGAGGGGGGGCTGAAATCATGAAGAGACTTTTGATGGTGTTTTTTGCCATCTACGGGCAAGTGTGAACTGGATTCATCGCGCGCGTTACATTTCGCAAGGGGTTCTTGTGCTTCTTTTCTTGTGCCGACCAAATCTTTATACCATGTCGGCATTCCTTCGGAACCCCGTCAAGAAAAGGAGGAATAAATTTTTCTCTTGTATGATGTATTTTGGACAAGTATGACCCGGTATAATGAAGAGATATTCGGAAACTGATTGTCACCCCGAGAACTGGCACCTCCTATAAACTAGTATCATTGAAACATTGAAAACTGTTCATTGATAACAATCATGCATTGATGTATATTTATTAAAATAAGGAGCATATACTCAATGAAACGGTTGCTAAGCGTCTGTTTGATGGTTGTCGTATCAATGCTTTCCGCAAACGATACACCGCAAAAATTTTGGATCTACTTCACCGCAAAAGAACACATCGCATTCTCTAAAACATCGTCGCCGGCAGAGCTTGCCGCAGTAACCGGAATTTCCGAACGCGCATTGCATCGCAGAGCGAAAATGTCATCGACACTCATCACCGTAGACGATCTTCCGGTTCAGCAATCGTTCTTAACTCAACTAAAAGAACGAGGCATTGCGGTCCAAAATACGTCGCGTTGGTTCAATGCAGCAACAGCATATCTGACGAATGCACAGCGTGTTCAGTTGCAGTTGCTTCCGTTCATCCGTTCGGTGGAACCGGTGGCAACATTCAAGCGCAAGGATGTTCCGCAAATCGAATCCGCTCAACGGTCGTTCTCCAAACAGTCAGCAAATAAATATTCGTACGGATTTTCCGAAACACAGATGAATCTGATGAATGCGATTGCCGTACACAATATTGGAATTTCGGGACGAGGTGTATTGGTGGGAATGCTCGATACCGGATTTCGATGGAAGATTCACGACGCATTAAAGAATTTAAAAGTGATTGCAGAATACGATTTTATTCAGAAGGACAGTGTTACAGCCAATGAAGCAGGCGACAGTTGGGATCAGGACTCGCATGGGACTTCTTGCATGTCGTTGGTTGGTGGGTATAAAGAAGGGACATTAGTCAGCTCAGCATTTAACGCGCAGTTCATTCTTGGCAAAACAGAATATGTTCCTACGGAAACGAATGTGGAAGAAGATAACTGGGTAGCAGCAATCGAATGGATGGAATCGATGGGTGTGGATGTTGTGAGCAGTTCGCTCGGTTATAAAGTGTTTGATGCAGGGCAAAAAAGTTATATTTATGCAGACATGAATGGAAAAACGGCAACAACTTCCATTGCCGCCACCATCGCTGCTCGCAAAGGTGTTGTTGTCTGTAACGCAATGGGGAATGAAGGGTCGGGCGCAACACCGCCGTCGATCACAACGCCGGCTGATGCAGACAGTATTGTTTCTGTCGGTGCAGTACAGAGTAGTGGAGTGGTTGCTTCGTTCAGCTCGAATGGTCCCACTAGTGATGAGCGGAGAAAACCGGATGTCTCAGCCCAGGGCGTGTCGGTGTATGCATCAGTACCTTCCGGCGGTTTTACCGGTGGATTTGGCGGAACCTCCGCGGCAACGCCGTTAACTGCCGGAGTCGCAGCAATGATCCTCTCTGCTCGGCCGGAACTGACGCCGCTTCAGGTAATTAATGCTCTTCACGCTACAGCAAGTATTGCATTGAAGCCGGATAATACCATCGGATGGGGGATTGTCAATGCATACAAAGCGGTGCTCTATAATGGAATGGTAATCGGAACCGACCCGGAAATTTCCATTTCACAGAGCAATGAATATACAATCAGCGCGTACGTTGTTTCGAAAGACACTGTCAATAAAGATTCCGTCCGGCTGTTGTATACGCTGAATGATGGATCGGTATTCTCTTCCATTCAAATGGTCTTAACCGAAGTCGTCGATCAGGCGACCAATTCCGGAAAATATTCTGCCGTTATTCCCGCAACGGCTTCCGCCCCGAAATTTTACATACGCGCCGTTGATGCCGCCAATGCTCCGCGAACAAGTCCATACAATGCGCCAACCAATATTTATGATGCAAAAAACGGAACGCTGAATGTTGGTAAACGGGATGAAGTTCCTTCGGCATTTTTATTGCACCAAAATTACCCTAATCCATTTAATCCGTCCACGATGATTACGTACGATGTGCCGGTGACCGGATTTGTTTCATTATCTGTGTTCGATGTATTGGGCCGCGAAGTACGCACCTTGGTGCAGGAAGTACAAACGCCCCGTACCTATTTCGTCCGTTTTTCCGCCGACGGTCTTGCCAGCGGAGTCTATTTGTATCGGCTGCAGTTAAATAATCATATTCAAACCAATCGAATGATGTTGAGAAAATAATAGTCGGAGAATTTCGGTTTTCAGCATCTTTCCAGACGAATTATTCAGTGCGAAGTCCGGAAAACAATTGGCGTAGTTTTCCGAATTAAATTTTTATCCCCAATCCATTGGTCTTGGGGATTTTTATTGTACATTTACCGGTATATGAATCTCTCGTTTCACACTCCGCTGTATATCGTCATTCTGCTTGTTTGTATATCCTTTGTGGTATCCTATTTCCTGTATCGTTATACGGTTCCCACAGTGTCGACGGCAAAACGGATTCTGCTGGTGTTTCTGCGCGGAGCGGCGTTGTCGTTTATTCTTTTGGCGCTGTGCGAACCGTTATTCCAACTCTTCTTTACAGAAGAAAAAAAACCGGTCATTGCAATTCTTGCAGACAATTCATTAAGCATGACGCAAAACGATGGAACGGGAGACAGAACGGCGATCCTCTTATCAGTGCTTCGCGCCGAAGGCGTAAAAAAACTTACATCATCGGCGGATGTTCGCTTTTTTTCTTTTTCACATTTGGTACAACCGCTTCATCCCGAGTCGCTTACGGTGAACGGCGGCACAACGAACATCTCCGGTGCGTTGCAATCTTCGCTTCGATCGATCGATGGGCTACAGGGAATCATATTGCTTTCGGATGGAAATTATAACACCGGAGCGAATCCCCTGTACGATGCAGAAAAGAGCCGGACTCCGATCTTCACCGTAGGAATCGGCGACACCATCGAACAAAAAGATATTGTGGTTTCTAAACTGATCACCAATACCATCAGCTATGTCGATGCAGCTGTTCCTGTGGATGCAACGGTAAAAACTTCTGGTATTTCGAATCGTGCTGTCACGGCATCTTTATTTGAGGATGGAAAGAAAATTGATGAACGGTTGATCAGGGTTAATACACCGTCGGGTGTTTCAGAAACGCCGGTTCAATTTTCGTATGTGCCGAAAACGGACGGGTCGAAAAAATTGACGGTATCTGTTTCCGGAGAAGAAGGAGAACTGACAATAAAAAATAACAGCCGGTCTGTGCTGGTAAAAGTGTTAAAAAATAGAATGTGTATTACTGTCATTGCCGGTTCCGTCAGTCCAGATGTGGCGACAGTAATGCAAACGCTGGATGCGGATGCGAATATCGAAGCCCGTCTTTTTTATCAGTTGCCGAACGGCGCATTCCATTCGAGGAAAAAAGAACAGGAATTACAGTCGGCGCTTGCAGACGCCGATGCTGTCATTATGATCGGATTTCCGACATCCACAACAACGGCTGCATCTGTCGACATGATACGGCAATCGGTTATCACACGCACAGTTTCCATATTATTTATTGCCGGCCGGTTGTTAGATTTGCAGAAAGTCCGGTCAATGGAAGTGTTGTTCCCATTCACCGTAACATCGGAACGAATGGAAGAACAAATGGTTCTTCCCTCCATTGTTACAAAATTCAAATTTCATCAACTGTTGCAGAATGAAAAAACATCGTGGGATAAACTTCCTCCGGTGTTCTATTCACTCCCAACGTTTAGCGCAAAACCGGAAGCGCAAACTATGGCAGCGGTAAAAATTCAGAATGTCCTGTTGACGAATCCGTTCTTTCTCGTCAGGAATATCGGCACAACAAAGTCCGCAGCGCTGCTTGGTTATGGAATTCACCGTTGGAAAGTTCTCGCGGGTTCTGCCGACGAAACGAAAGGTTTTTTCGTAACATGGTTCTCATCGCTGGTGCGGTGGCTGTCAACACGCGAGCAGGATAAATTTCTCCGTGTTGAACCCCTGAAAGAATTTTTTTCGCAAGGGGAGCGGATCGATTTTTCCGGGCAGGTGAATAATGAAAGTTACCAACCGGTGGATAATGCGGATGTGCAACTGACGCTTCGACCCATGAGCGGTGCCGACCGGTTCGAAACAACGTTACATGCGCTCGGCTCTGGATTGTATGAAGGATCGTTTGACGGACTTTCGGAAGGGGAGTATCTTTATTCTGCTGTAGCAGTGCACGCAGGAGATACGCTCGGCTCAGTTTCCGGAAGAATCTCCGTTGGAGAGCAATCGATCGAGTTTGCCGAGACAAAGATGAACAAGGCGCTATTGCAACAAATTGCCGGCGCATCCGGCGGATTGTATTCCGATGCATCGGCGTTTGATCAATTGGCGGAAAATATTCTCGCACGTCAGGAGATGATGTCGCAGCGCCGTATCCGCACAAGCGAATTCGAACTCTGGACCATGCCCTCGTTTTTGGCCGTGATTGTGCTGCTATTCGGGATTGAATGGCTGGTGAGAAAACAGAGCGGGATGTTATAACCATTGTATATCATTACATGACAAAACCGATTATGAAAAAAATATTTCTTTTACTTGGTTCATTATTTGCGTTTTTTGGCGTTGCGCTTGGTGCATTCGGCGCGCACGGATTAAAACAATTCCTTCCACCGGAATCGCTCGTCACTTTCGAAACGGCTGTGCGCTACCAAATGTATCATGCGTTTGCCATACTGATAGTTGCGTTATTAGCAGATCAATATCCCCGCATGGCTGTGGCGGGACGTTTATTCGGGATCGGGATTCTGTTGTTCAGCGGCAGTCTGTATGTAATGTCGACGACCGGCATCCGTTCATTCGGATTTATCACACCGATCGGCGGATTTTGTTTTCTAGCCGGCTGGTGGATCTTCTTCTTTACCGCTTTAAAAATAAAAAAGGAGAACTGAATCCAGTTCTCCCGTTAATTGTAACCGATGGATGAATAATTATATCACATCCATTATGTTTCCCTTATTGAGCATCCACCATAGCCATCATATCTGCTTTTGATTGAACACTTAAAACATTTCCTTTCATATCTTTTACTGTCATTGTACCGGAGTCATCAGATTCAACATACGCAATAGCAACACCCTGCTCATTCATCACAGTTGCTTTTCCGTTTACCATTCCGATGATGAATTTTTTATCAGCGTAACTGACAGTGATTTCCTTCTTTTCTGCATTAAACGCAACCTGAGATCCATCTTCCGATTTCAATACCGATGACATTGGATTGCTTCCAGTCCAGAATTCGATAGAATTGAGAATAACAGAATCAATAAACCCGGCAACACCATACACAGGATAGCTGATTACAAGGTAAACTATTTCAATAACCCATTTATTGCCGAGAGATCCATTCCAATTGTACACTTTTTTTGTTAAAGCAAATGAGCCGTAACATCCAACAGACATCATGGCCATGGTTGCCACAAGAACCAATACGACCATCTTTTTGAAGAACTTGTTCATGGTAACTCCTGTATATAGTTTGGGGAAAGGTGGGTTAGTTGCTGATGCGAGTATACTATTTTTATTGAATGATGGCAAGCACTTTGAATAAAAATCGGTAATATTTTTATCGGGTGTAGTCGCGAATCCCCCGCGAGAAAAACTTTGCTTGCATCTTGCTTGAAGTTTCCTAATTTTAAAAGTGCTATGAGCACCATCTTTAAATATCTTACACCGCCGGACGATTCCGTATTCTTTTCGCGCAATGACGCAACCGATCCCCGTATGGGAGATCGTGTATTGTACGGCGAAAAGAATTTTTCGAATGATATCACCATTGGCATCGTCGGCGTACCAGTTGATGATGGGGTGAAACGTAATGGCGGCCGTATCGGCGCCAAAGGCGGACCCGAAGCAATTCGTAAAGAATTTTATAAACGGACGGCATTTGTTATCGGAAAGGAAAAATCCCCTTCATCAGTCCCTGTATTCGATTTTGGAGATGTAAAGGCGGGAAAGACTCTTGAAGAGACGCACGAAATACTAGAAGATGTGGTGCACACGCTTGTCTCCGCAGGTGTTGTCCCGATTGTGTTGGGCGGAGGGCATGATATTGCTTATCCGAATTTCCTCGGATTCTCAAAGGATAAAAAAAACGTTGGCGTGATCAATATTGATACACATTTGGATTACCGTAAACCGATTCCAAAACGGAACAGCGGCACTTCGTTTCGTCAGATGCTGGATCATCATATGAGCCCGCTGAATGCGATGAACCTAGTGGAGATCGGTATTCAGTCGTTTGCAAATTCTGCCGATCATTATTCCGAGCTGATCGAACGCGGCGCAACGGTTTTTTCGCTGCGCGACGTGCGAGCGGACGGAATTGCAAAAGTGCTGGAACTGGCGTACGAACTCGCGACATCCTCCACGGATGCGCTGTATATGAGTTTCGATCTGGATGCCGTGCACAGTGCGGATGCGCCGGGAGTGAGTGCACCACTTCCCACCGGACTGACGCCGGAAGAATTTCTCACGGCAGCACTGTTTGCCGGTAAACGGCGGAAAACAAAACTGATCGATATCGTGGAAATGAATCCCAAATACGATGTCGATGGACGCACCGCAAAACTTGCCGCTCTGGCAATGATGTATTTTCTTACCGGTATCGCTAATCGCTGATTTTCCACTGCAGTTTCTTCGTTCAATCTCTTCCGAGTTAGTCGTCGATGAATATCTGATGAGAAATTATTGTATCTTGTTAAGAGTTGACCAATCGACAATGAAGTGGAGAGAACTATGGCCGAACAACAAACTATCGAATTACGCTGCAGCAAGAATCCGGATGGAAAATATAACGCAAGGACATTTGTGAACGGGAGGGAACTGAAAGGGAAGGAATTCAGCGTGAACCGGGGAGATCAATTCTCACTAGTGCTTGTCTATCACCAGATCAAAAAACAGTACTCCGACGGCCAGATTCACATTAAAGGATTGGATAAGAACGCCGAGATGAATATCATTCACTCGGAATTATAGTTGGTACCCGAGATCTCATTTAACCCACGTCGTACGATGTGGGCTAAATACCATCGGATCAACTGTTGCCGGGAGGATTGTAATTGCCGACAAGATCGGACTCGATGTTCAGCCGCTTCTTCTTGTCTTCTTCAAAATGAACGCAGATGCAATTGGCGTCAAAACGGGTGAAGAATTGATCTTTTAATCCATCGAATTGTTTACCGAGATTATCGGTTTGTCCCACGAAAATGTGCTTATGTGAAACTTTGTTCATCTCATCGGTTGAACGGTGCGTGATAACATACACGGCAGCATCCTGTTTAAACAATGTCGTCATCGGGTGAATGGCGAACGAATATTTCTTTCCTGACTCTCCGCGAAACGCTATTTGTGCCATAATTCTCTCCTGTGTTACTAGTATCGTCATTTTTCACGCCAATTCCTACGAATGCCCGATAATACCAACAAAAGTGCAATCTTTTTACACCGATGCATTGGGAAAATTGTATGAAAGAAAATATTCAACAGCGTACAAAAGAAAACCCGAATCGTACCGACTTCGGGTTTTGTGTGGAGGAGGAGACCGCAGAGTTATTGCGCATTGACACTTAATAATTGTTCTTGTAACCGGTCTGATGCGGTGTGGAAAAATGTCTCATCATCTGCTGTAACGACGTTCGGTGTATTTGCATACCATTCGGGATTTGTGCAGATGGAAATCGCAATGAATGCTTTATATCTGGTGCATCCGGACGGATGGTTTTCTCGAACATCGTTCAAAACACTCAACAATTCCTTCATCTCCGCTGCAGGATACCGCAGCTTCATCTGAGCTGTGATCCGCATCGCCGATTCGATCACCCCCTTATTGTTTGAGCGCAAACCGGACAATAAATTCTTTGTTGCAAATACGACCACCTTCTCTTCTAAGCTGAGTTTTTTTACAGGTTCCTGTGCTATGCTGAATTGGATTGCAATCAATATGATTGCGGCGGCTATTGCGATCTGTTTTTTCATGGCTTCCTCCGTAGAAATTATATGTTGGTTCAGTGTCTTTGTATCGAATTGAACGGAGGAGGGTAGATGAAAGATGTGTGTATTGCGTCTGGAGATGTAAAAAGATGTCAAGCAATAATCACAGTGTGAGCAAGTGCTGTAGAGAATAAAAAAGCCGTCGAGAGGACGGCTGCGAAAGAGATGCTGTTCTTATTGTTATCATTCTATCTTTTGTACTACCTGATCAATCTTTTTGTGCACTGGTTCAACGGATCTCAAATATCGGTAGATTGCTTTTAGTTCCAAACCGGTCATATTCTTAAATGATCCCCACGGCATCGGCGAACCGACAATCTGCACTCCCTGACGAAAACGGTGGACAAACACCTCTTCAGTCCATGGAAATATTTTTCCCGTTTCAGGATCCGGTGTAATATTCGGCGTTGTGAACATCAATCCCGGAACGGCGTCGGACGGCATTTGGAATCCTCCCGCAAACGGCTCGCCGATAAACGCGCCGGTCATCATATCCCTGTTTGTATGGCACCCCACGCAGTTGGCAATGGAATGCACAAGATATTTGCCGTATGCCGACGTAGAATCGGGCGAAACTGAAGACGGTGGTTCACCCATCGGTCCAACTGGTTTAATAAGAAATGCAACCACCGCTTTGCCGAGGAAATTAATTTCGCGACGCACAACCTTTTGGTTCACCGGAGAGAGCGTACGGAGATATGAAATTACTGCGGTCAGATCTTCGTCGCTGAGATTATGGAACGGCATAAAATCAAAAACAGCGCGGCCATCGGGGAAGACACCGTACCGAAGTATGCGTGCAATTTCTGCATCGCGTAATCCTCCGATACCTGTCTCATTATCCGACGTAAGATTGGGGGTTCGGATTACTCCGAATGGCAGGACAAATTCAAATCCCCCTTTTAATTCCACCGGTTCACCATTGAGCGCTTTTGCCATATCGTCTTTTGCAAAATGGCATCCGTTGCAATGGGCGGGACCGTACACGAGATGTTTTCCGCGGGCAATAAGAGCACTGTCGGTGCTCGCTGTAATCTTCGGATACGGTGCATCAAACGATTTTGATTGCAGTGCATATACTGCGATCACAAATAACAGAAGAAGGCTTCCTAGAATAATGCCTCCCCATTTCAGAACGCGTTTCAATCCTTCCATGAACTTCTCCTTTTGTTTTGGTGAATGATGCTGGCGGGACGACGGTTTGTTCACAGATTTAAGACAAACAAGTCTTAATTACGGGATGCAAAGTAAAAACTTTTACGGAATTTTGAAAACAATTTCGTAGGTGTTGATAGTAACCGCCTGTCGGACGATGGAATTGCTAAGGAAAATTAAAAAAGCCGCCAAAAATGACGGCCTTAACGAAACGATTAGTGAAAGCATTTACTGAACGATCAATTGATCGACGGAATATTTTCCCGCACCGCCGATAAGCAAGGCAACCGCCAAACCAATAACGAGTAAATGATATTCAAAACCTTCGCCGGACTGGTTTCCGAACCAGTTCATGAAAAATCCGTTTTGAAGATGAGAAGTGAGAATAATGCCGATCATCAATCCGATAAATCCCAGAGCGACAATGCGTGTTCCCAAACCGGCGATCAGCATTAATGATCCAACAAATTCCAGCAGGATGACCGAAAGGCCGATGATGTACGGCAGTTTTGCCGTGCTGGTCAGGAATCCCATTGTTGCCGTGTAACCGTAACCGCCGAACCAGCCGAGCATTTTTTGAGCGCCGTGCGGGAAAATGATGAAACCCACGGTCATGCGCAGGATCAATCCGACGATTTCAGTGTTTGTAGAAAAAAGTGTGGTAAGCATAACGACTCCTTGAAATATGTTTGATAATGGTTGTTTCAAATCCAAGACAAACATACTGCAAAGAGTGAAGTAGCTGTGATGAAATAGGTCAAGAAATTCCATTGATGTAGGTCAAGGAGATCATGAACGTAAATCCAACGACGCAGCGACATATTTTTAACAATAGCGGAATATGATAGGGAGGACTATTTTTTCTTTGTGAGTCGTTTTCTCATCCGGCTGAGAAATTCTGGCGTGACGCCAAGATACGAAGCAATGTGGCGAAGAGGAATGCGTTGTTCAAACGCGGGATATTTTGCGAGAAGTTCCAGATACCGTTCCTGAGCGCTGCCGGTGAGATGGGAGACGAGACGGCGTTGATGGGCAATATGCGCGTTGCTGAGCAGGATGCGGAAGAAGCGTTCGAACTTCGGCACTTTATCCAGCAGTACATCAAAATCATTTCTTTCTATTTGAAACAATTCGGATTCTTCCATCGCTTCGATGGTTAATGTTGCCGGAAGTCCGCTGAAGAAACTCGCCATGTCGCCGATCCACCATCCTTCAAGCCCGAACTGCACAATACGTTCATGTCCCTTTTCATCAAGATAATATGCACGGAGCGCACCCGTGTTGATGAATTGTTCGAACCGCGATACGTCCCCCGCTTGCAGCAGGTACTGTCGCTTCCGAAGTTTTTTTACCCGCAGCAAGGAGCAAAAGAATTTTTTCTCTGCCGCAGTCAGCGTAATGTGTTTGGCAACATTGTTCAGTATGGAATGGAATGATTCGGAGTTTGTTTTCATTGCACGGTACTAAAAATAACTTAAATAATGGTCATGCCGAACGAAGACCTGATGCTAATATACTATTCAAACTCGGTATTTAACATAGCGACCGAATCATTTGTTGTCTTTTAAGCTCTTAGACCGTACGTTTGTGCAAAAAAGGAGCCTATGAAAACACCGGTACTCTTTTTCGTTATGCTTATTATTCTTGTGTTCTCGGGATGCGCCGGTTCTGATGCTGTGCAGAAATCTGCTATCAACAATCCCGCTACACTCTTTTCCGTCGAACAGGTCCGCAATGACGCAGAGAAAATGTTTACTACTGTAGAGAATGTTCATCCGAATATCTTTTTCACAACATCCCGGGAAGAATATGCGGCGGCAAAGGAACATGCATTAAATTCGCTCACGCTGCCGATGACCCGCGTTGAATTTTATAAACAAATCGCACCAGTTGTTGCGATGATCGGTGACGGGCACACGAATGTGTGGCCTCCGACCGATGAATTTGCGGCGGAACGAACAAAGGGCATGCGGTCGTTTCCGTTCAATGTTCTGTATGTTCAAAAGAAGGGAATTGCCATTGAGAGAAACTACTCGGAAGATTCATCGATAGTGCCGGGTTCACTATTATTGTCTGTGAATGGGCGAAATGCCGATTCGCTTTTCCGGTCGTTCACCCGATATTTTTCCGGAGAGCAGGAACGCTACAGGGAAAAAGTGACCGCTACAAATTTTGCGTTATTTTTATGGATGCATGATGTTCGTCCGCCGTTTGCCGTATCACTGAAGAGTGGCGATAACGTAGGAGAAATAATATTTGAAGGGGTGGAGATTTCAAGAAAAAAGCTGATCGATTCACTCCTCTTAACGTCGCAGGACAAGGCTTCGCAGTATACATTTTCCGTCACCGGCGATTCCATCGGGTATATCGACTTTCGCAGCATGATGTATCTGGAACAGTTCAGGACATTTTTGAAAAATACTTTTACTGAGCTGCAGCAAAAGAAAACCAAAGGATTGATCGTTGACCTGCGCAAAAACGGCGGCGGAAATTCGCAGTTGGGGGACGAACTGATTTCCTATTTTAGCGGTACACCATATTCCATGATGAACCGGAAAGAATGGAAGATGAGTGCGGAGTATAAACAATTTCTTCGTGAGCGGTTTATTCCCTGGTATCTGCGGTGGTTTCCCATAACATGGGTGAACAGCGATGCGCGAAAAATTCTCGGTGCTGAAGACGGCGAAACGATATTCTACCACGGCGATACCGCAGCTCCCGGACCGAACGCACTGCGGTATTCCGGAAAAGTGGTTTTCCTGATCGGTGTGAATACATTCTCCAGTGCAATGATGACCGTTGACGCAGTGAAGGAATTTTCTCTGGCAACAATCATCGGCGAAGAGACAGGAGGAATTCCGTCATCCTACGGCGAAACGTACGGTTATTCTCTGCCGGCAACGCGGCTGTGGTTCAACTGTTCTTCTGCATTGTTCGTCCGCGCAAACGGTCGAACCGATGACCGCCGCGGCGTTCTACCGGATATTGAAGTAAAGCAATCGGACGAAGACACGCAGAAGAATATCGATACCGTGCTGGATTTTGCGAAAGAGTGGATAAAAACACATTAGAAATACCTGGTTTAGATTAAGGATCAAAAAAAGCTACGTCACCTCGAATTTATTTCGGGGTCGTGCTCGTAAAAACAGGTACTGACATTCCGCCAAACAAACCGGCGGGTAAGCAGTCAGTATAACGATACTTTAAGAATGGACAGAAATACGACATGAGAATATTACAATGACCCGTAAACGATTTGAACAGATAGCGCAGGAAGCGTTTGACGCTCTCCCGGCTAATTTTGTGGAGCGTGTTGATAACGTGCAGATCGTTGTGGAAGATTATCCCAGCGACGATGCGCTCGGCAAAACAACAGCAGACCGGTATTCTCTGCTGGGATTGTACCAGGGCATACCCTTAACGCATCGCGGACAATGGTATGGCATGAGCGCCACGGTGCCGGACAAGATTTCCTTGTATCAAAAAAACATTGAGTCCGTCTGCCCGAACGAAGAAGAGATAGAGTTGAGAATCCGGGAAGTGCTCTTTCATGAGCTCGGACATTATTTTGGAATGAATGAAGCGCAAGTACGGAGTGCGATGAAGCGATTTATGTAAACGAGCAATAAAAGAAAAAGCCGTCGCGACGACGATTCTGAAGGATTGCAGAAATGAAAACTACTCTAACATCGAATCAGTCCACTCTTTGAATCTAATACAATGTTTCCACAATTGTTCAATATCTTTTATGTCGTATAGTTCCCCACTGTACGAAACGCTGGTCTTGTGGTCAATAATCCGTTGAAGCTGGTTGATAGCAGATTTTTTCTTTTCTGAGTCTGCAACAAGTTCATTCAATAGTTGGATAGCTTCATAATGATTTTCACTTTGGCTTTTTACCCCGCCAAACTTTATCGAGACGGCATCGGCAAACGCGATTGCAGCGTGAACAATCAACACACCGGCAGCATTCCAATATTCATACTCTTTGGCAAGTTCTGCGCCATTCATAAAATTGTTTCCAACGGCGCGATAATTTTTGTGCTTTGATCGTTCAACGGTTGCTCGTTTTCCTGCTCTACCCATTGATTACTTTCTCCAACGATAATCCATAAATGACAATTCCTTCCTTGATGATTGCAGGAATCGGTGATTGTTTTCGTTTTGCACGACGAATAAATTCTTTCTGTGAAATGATAAACGGTGCAATATTCCCTCCGAATAATTGACGGAATTCGCCGGCGATGGAATGAACAACATCGCTTGCCGCAGTTGTCTGTTGATCTTTCTCGACGATAAGACAGAGATCAAAATCACTTGTAACTGTTTCATCCTTTCGCGCAACGCTGCCAAACAGGATGACGCTGATGCATTGTTTTGTTAATTTACGCGCAATAAATGAGAATGCCTTTTTGGAAAAATCTTTTTCAACTGCAAGAAGAGGAAGTACTCCTTCCGAGATGAGGATATGGGCCCGGTTCAGCGTAAACAAATGATCGCGCCCCCCGCGTCTCCGCTCAATAATGCCAATACCCTCTAGCGTTGCCAATGCTTTTTGACAGGCGCGATGATTCATGCCGGCAAGACGGGAAATTTCACGGCCGGTAATGCCGTTGGAATAATGCTGCAGTACGCGCAGCACCGCCGTATGCGACCACGTGGAGAAGAGAATGTCTAGAATATTGTGAAAAATCATATATTTAATTGGATATAAAAGTATCCATATGGATACTTTTGTATCCAATATACAAAACCGATAAAGAAAAGCAAAAGATTATTTTTTGAGAGAAGCTATCTGACATCTTCTTTCGCTTATAATCCTCCCAGGTATAATCGTCGAATATTCAGCGTGGGACTAAGTGCATTGATCCATTTCGAGAAAAACCTTTACCTGGTTCGCCAGAATGAGGACGAGATCGAGTTGAGGATTCGCATAGTACTCTTTCAGAACCGGACATTATTTTGGGATGAATGAAGCGCAAGTGTGGAGGGTGATGAAGCGATTTATGTAAACTTCGTAAGTCTAAAAGTATTCACCATAGATACACAAAAAAATACAATTGCTTTTGGAGGAGGTATCTTGCATCTGGTAGTAAACTCTCATAGATTTGATCTATGTTTTAGACTAATTGAGGATTATTGTGAACGATTTATTATCTGAGACTTCTGAATAATTGAGTAAAAAGCATATTTTAGTACCATCTCTTTCGATGAAGTATTATATTCGTAATGCACAACAGGAAGAGCATAACATGAC
>Ga0265292_1002129_pt1 | contig 14656 bp, 13 predicted proteins | sample Munlanlewell296A_FD_189080 | JGI IMG/M metagenome (GOLD analysis project Ga0265292, IMG submission 189080) | Leachate microbial communities from a municipal landfill in Southern Ontario, Canada - Leachate well 296A | ecosystem: Engineered > Solid waste > Landfill > Unclassified | place: Canada...
AGCTATTAGAGATTTTCTCACTGTACATAATGAACAACCTAAAATTTTCAAATGGACTAAAGACGCTGAAACTATAATGGCTAAAGTAATGAAGTGTAAGGAAGCGTTAGTGGCAGTACACTAGTTGGAAGAGTTGCATGGTCGCCCGATGGGAAATACTTATACTTTACAAAAAGATCTGAAGAGAATGGTCCGGGTGAACTATTTCGTATTCCAGTCCAGGGAGGCACTCCGGAGTCAACCGGACTTGTGAAGGAAGGTATGGGCAACTTCTACATTCGACCGGATGGCAAAGAAATAGCATTCACTGTACATTTTTGGCTCAAACCGGCAATTTGGATGATGGAAAATGTTTTTGCTGAAAAGGAAAAAGTTGAGAGTGGGAAGAAGTAGTAGTGTTCATTCAAAACTTCGTCAAGATAAAATAATTTACAATTATTACTCTTAGCAGAAGCTCGAAAGAAATTTCGGGCTTCTTTATTTTTTAAAAGCATTAAAAATAATTGGGACTGTCCATACTCCAAACTCTGCGCACGTATATCCTGTTTTCATTTTTGGGACACCCTAAAGATTTTCCGCCATAATTTTAGATAGCATGATTTGTTTATCATCCATTCTTAGAAGGATATTTTCTTGTTTTTTAGTATCGGGTAGCACAACATTTAGTTGATACATCGTATGCGTAAGTCCTGCCGCTGTTTTTACAGAGAATGGCACTTTTTCTTTTTTATATTGCAATTGAAATTTCAAATATTATAATTTTTATTCTTCATCATGCTAAAACCAATTAAATTATTTTTGATTCTTGTAACTATTTATTCAATTTCATCGGCTCAGAATGGAATTGTAAAAAGTTATTATCCGGATGGTTCTATTCAATCAGAAATATCTTATGTTAATGATATTCTAGATGGAAACGCGGTCTGGTATTATCCAAACGGACAATTGAAATCAGAGAAGAATTTTAGTAAAGGAATATTAGATGGTTGGGTAAAAGAATATTATGAATCCGGATTACTCAAAGAAGAATATTTTGTTAAGATTAGTATGAAGGATGGTGCACTCAAAATATACAATGAGAATGGGACTCTGAAATTAATTGCGGACTATGCAAATGGAGTTCAGACTAAAATGCTATCCTTTGATGATGGAAACGGCAACCAAGTTTTTACTTCTGATTCGGTCAAACTTATAACTCAACCTATAAAAATAGCACGCAGCGGAATTAGGTATCAGTGCAATGTTGAAATATGTCCGGAACCTGTTGGAGGAATGAAATCTATACAAGATAATTTAGTGTACCCTGAACATGCTTTGCGTTACGGTTTGGAAGGTACCGTTACCTTGATTGCTAAAATTAGTTCAGAAGGAGAAGTTATTAATACAGAAATTACTAGAGGTATGGGTTTTGGCTGTAGTGAAGCAGCTCAAGAAGCTGTTAAGAAAACAAAATTTTTACCCGGAGAGAATAATGATGTTTCGATTGAATCAGAAATTACGCTAAGTATTGAGTTCAGGATCTTTGAGACTAAATCTTTCCCCGAATCAAAAGAGAAATAATTCTTAAAACAGATTTGACTAAAGAATATTGATAATCTCACTTTCTAAATTTTTCCCTTTATTCCTTCCGTACCAAAGGTGAAGTTCTTCTAAATATTCATCCTTACTTATTCCTTCTCTCTTCAATTTATGAACAAGTTCTTGTGCTTCCTTTGGTCTTGGTCCCCATTGAAAAAGTTCTTCACCATTCTCCTTAAAAGCAATAAGCTTAGGAATGCTTCTTGAATTATTATCTGTTAAATAAAGATCCATTATATCAAGATTGTCATCTCGCAGTATTATTCTAAAATCAATTAGAGGATTGCAAGAAGCGATCTTTGCTAGATACGGCAGATTTTGAGCGGAATCTCCGCACCAATTCTCTGTGATGACCATCCATAATTGCGCTTCAGAAATATTTTTCACTAATTCACATAATGAAGGATCAACTAAATATGTTTTGTAAATTCTTAGACTTCTTTGGTAATTCAATTTGTCCTGATCAATGATTTTTTTTTGTTCGTTCGATACGCCGCCAAATCAGCAGATACAATTTTCTGATTAAATAGTTGCAGATACACTTCGTAATTTTGCCCTTGATGGGGCCGCTTTTCAAGAAAGAATTGATGAATCATTTATATCTCCGTATTTGTGGAATATTAAACTTCAAAGAATAAATAATTATTTAAGTAGAACTGAAAATATTTATCTTTTCATCTGTCTCAAAAATTATAGCAATTGTCTTGTGAAATGAACACAATTCATATTGTAAATCTCATTTTGCAAAATTTTTACTAAAAATTGATGGCATATTACTTGTCCAATAAATAATAGAATTTTTGAGAGGTCTATCATGAAAAAGACATTATTAATATTAACAGCACTCTTCATTTTTATTTCCATAGAATTAGATGCAAAACCTCGCTTTGAGATTTCATTTAGTTTCTTTTATTCATCATTAAGACCGTATGGCGAGTGGATAAATCTAGATAATGATTTGGTTGTTTGGCGTCCTCATGGTATTCACAGCCGATGGCGTCCTTATTCCGAAGGAAGATGGAGTTGGACATCTAACGGCTGGTATTGGGATTCATACGAACCATTTGGTTGGGCAACATATCACTATGGGCGCTGGTACAATGATGATTATTATGGATGGATCTGGATACCGGATTATGACTGGGCACCTGCATGGGTAGAATGGCGCTACGATGACGATTACATTGGTTGGGCTCCTTTACCGCCTTATGCCAGATTTGAAATTAATTTTGGAATTCATTTTTCAATCGGTTGGCATTCACATTATGGTTATTGGAACTTTGTTAATTATAATAGGTTCTGCGATCATAGATTGAATTACTACCTATTAAATGAAAGAAGAATTGCTAGAATTTTTGAAAGTACAAGATATAGAACAAATTATTATTACGATCGTGATCGAATTATTAATGGTGGTGTTGATAGATCCTTCATTGAAAGAAAAGCCGGTTATCGAATTGCAGAAAGAGAAATTGCAACAGTAGATAATTACAGAGATTATGATCGTGTCCGTTCTGAACGCGGCGATAGAGTATATGCTTTTCGTCCATCAGAGAAAGAAATTAATAATGATCGTACAGATAAATTTGAAATTCGGCGCGGAGAAAATCGTTCAACAATAGAAAGAGGAAAGGTTGCTACATCAATTCGTCGTGATTCTAATAGGGAATTGGATCAATCAAACGAACGAACAGTTGAACGGAATCGTGATATGAATGTAGATAGAGATAGAAATATAAAAGATGAAACCAGATCGAGAGATGATGCAAGAAAAGAGTTTGATAGAATTCAAAATGAAAGAACAGAAAACCGCAACCGTCAAAGAATTGAAAGCAGAGGGGAAGAAAGAATCAATCGAGAAATTCAGAGAGAGCGCCAACCGATATATGAAAGACCAAACAGAAGCGAAAGACCTCAAGTTCAAGAAAGAAGAATTGAACCCAGAAGAGAACAAAATAATGACAGACCTTCACCTAGAGTTGAGAGCAGAGGACGAAGTGAAGAACGAAGTCCTAATAAAGAAAAATCTACAGAACGTAAAAAATAATTCATCAGAGATTGTCTCAAAAGTCTTTGTGAACCTTAGTGCTCTTAGTGGTTGGGTTTTTGTTTTTCTAATAGACGAAAGGTTCTTACCACAAAGACACGAAGGTCACTAAGAAACACTAAGTTATTTTTTACTTTTGAGACAACATCTTTTTTATAATCCTTCTTCACTTAATAGAAAACTGATTATTGCTATTGCAGCAGAACCAAGTTCCATTTCTCTTGGATGTACAGCTTGGAAAGTATCGTTATCGGAATGATGAACATCCATGTATCGCTGATCATCCGGGACATATCCTAAAAGAGCTTTTGCATTTTTTATTTGTCCAACATCTCCGCCGCTGCCGCCATTTCGAATCCAATCAATATTAGATTTATTAAGAATCGGTAACCAGCTTTGCATTTTAATCAATGAAAGAGAATCTGTAGTTACAGAAAAACCACGCGGAGAGAATGCGCCGCGATCTGCTTCTATACCTGCAAGATGAAATTCTTTTGCATTAGCTGAATACTTCCCATATTCAATACCTCCACGCAAACCATTTTCTTCATTAATAAAAAGAACACAACGAATAGTTCTCTTTGGTTTGATGTTGAGTCGCTTTAATAAATCCAAAGCTTCCATAGTTTGAAGACAAGGAGCGCCGTCATCATGTGCACCGCATCCTTTATCCCAGCTATCAAAATGACCACCGACAACAATTATTTCATTTGGTTTTTCGTTTCCTGTAAGTTGTCCGATAACGTTGTATGATTGTACATCCGGAAAAGTTTTGCAATTCATTTTTATTGTGATTCTTAGATCTTGTTCATTCTTAATTGCTTTACTTAACAAGTCTGCATCCATCACACTTATAGCAGCGCTAGGAATTTGTTTTACTCCATCTTCGTAGTTCATTACACCTGTATGCGGAACATTATCGTAACTTGCTTGAACAGAACGAACTATAACAGCTACAGCACCAACTTTTGCAGCTTCAATTGCTCCATTTACTCTTTGATCAACTGTCTTACCATAACCTTCAAATGTGTTTAGTAATCCATTATCAAACGGACGGTTATAAAAAACAATTTTTCCTTTTGCTTTATCACCAAGTTTTTTTGTTTCTTCTAAACTTTTAACTTCAATTATTTCTGCTGTGATTCCACTTTTTGAAGTACCAACACTTCCACCGTAAGAAACTATAGTGAGTTTCTTACCATTTATTTTTTTTGATTTTGAGATGTATGCCTTTTCAATTTTTCCTCTAACCCACTTAGGGACCATAACCGGCTGCAGCCATACGGAATCGAATCCGCATTCCTTCATTTTATTTTTAGCCCAGGTAATTGCTTTAGAAGAATTTTCGGAGCCGCTTAATCTTGGACCAATTGTACATAGTTCTTTGAGCCAGCTATAACCTCTTTCGTCTAAAAGTGCAGTGCGAACAATTTTACCTGCCAGTTCACTATATCTTTGTATTTTTTCGGAAGGTAATTGCTGAGCGTTCAGATTAGTTTCTGTAAAAATTAAAAATGTGGAAAAGGTTAGTGGAATAAGAAGTGAGAATATTTTTCGATTCAATTTTTCCTCTCAAGTTTTGTTCGGGCAAAGTTATTAGTACACTTTGCTAAAATCAATGGAATCTTTTTAAAACAAAAAACCCCCATTTAATAGGGGGTCTTCTTCGGAGTAACCAAAGTTTATCTAGCTTTAATCTTTTTCTCTTTTACAAGTTTAGCAATTTGAGATGTTCCGTTCTTGGATATAGTTCTCAATGCACTTGCAGAAACTCTAACTGTAACGAATTTATTCAATTCTTTTACCCAGATTCTCTTTTTCTGAAGATTTGGCAGAAATCTCTTTTTTGTTTTGTTATGTGCGTGAGAAATACTGTTACCAGCAACAGGACCAATGCCAGATACTTGACATCTTCTAGCCATATTAATAACCTCTTTAATTCGATTTTTGGTGGCGAAAAATAGTAAAAAATATCTTAACGAAAAAATTTTTGAATAAATAAAAAAGGCGGCTGATTAACCGCCTTTGTTTTACAATTAAACGGTTATTTTTCTCTCATTCCAAGTTCACGGTCTAGAAGGAATAGGGAGGTTTTGTTATCATTCAATAATTTGAATTTATGCACAATTTGAGCTGCTGTTGAAACTTCTTCAACTTGTTCTGTTATGAAATAATTTAGGAATAAACTTGTTGAATAATCTTTTTCTTGTACGGCTAATCCGGCAAGACTGTTGATCCTTTCGGTAATATAAAGTTCATGTTTATGAGATTCTTCATAAACTTCAAGCGGTGATTTCCACTTTGACTTTGGCTTTTCAATTCCATCAAGTAGAACTTTTCCGTCAACATCATTTAAGTATTTAAAAAATTTCATTGCATGGCTGTATTCTTCTTGTGATTGAACCTGCATCCATTTAGCAAAGCCAAACCAGTTCTCACTTTCAAAATAAGCCGCCATTGATAAATATAAATATGATGAAAATAACTCTGCATTGATTTGTTCATTCAATGCTTTTTGCATTTTATCGGATATCATTCGAACCTCTGTTTGTTTATTAATTTGATTTCTAAATTTTGAATTTAAGTTATCTATTTAGTGCTAATTATTCAAATTGGTATTTAATTAACAAGTCTGTTTTAGATTAAGTTCTATTTATAGCATCATCCGGCAATAAATTATAAGAATGTTCATTCTAAAGTCATTAAATTTATCATATTAAAAATTCTTATTAGAAAATGAAAATATTTTTCAAGGTCATCAAATTTTTAGCTTCATTATTTGTTCTATATACGGCATTTTCTATTTTCATCATACTCTTCTTCAGAATAATTGATCCGCCTGTTTCTGCATTCATAAATTCTAAATCAGATCCGTTTTTAGGACTAATCTCTTTTTCAGATGTAAAACAAAAATCCATAATTGTACAAAATGTTTCAAAATATGCAGCGTTGGCTGTTATCGCATCTGAAGATCAAAGGTTCTTTGAACATTTCGGATTTGACTTTGAACAAATTGAAAAAGCAATGAAAGAAAATGAGCACCGGAAAAGAATTCGTGGAGCTAGTACCGTTTCAATGCAAGTTGCAAAAAATATGTTCTTATGGTCCGGTAAAAATATTATCCGTAAAGGATTTGAAGCTTATTACACCTTGATGTTGGAATTGCTTTGGAGTAAGGAAAGAATTATCGAAGTATATCTAAATATTGCAGAGATGGGAAATGAAATATATGGGATTGAAGCAGCCTCAAAAATATATTATAGGAAACCTTCTATAAAACTAAATCCAACCGAGGCGGCAACAATAATTGCAGTTTTACCGAATCCTACCAAACGCGATCCTCGCAGACCGAGCGGATATCTAATGCATCGTCGGGATAATATTCTACAGCAAATGAATTTAATAGGAGGGGTAAATATTTTGAAAGAATATATTTCCTACTAATAACACATCATCTAATGGTGATTTTCATCTGAAGTTATATATTCCAAACATTTTTCTAAGATCTTATAAACATCTGAGTTTTTAATTATCGGGTAGTTGTAAATAAATTCCGGATTTTCTGTAGTGCGATTATAATTATAATGTCTCAACACATTATTGTTTTTATCATAATAAATAATCTGCATAATTCCATATCTGAAAAGTTCTTTATCAATGTGATAGTAAGTTTTGATTTTATAAATATCGCCGTTTACTTCTTCCATTGTTAATGGAGGATTAACTTCTTCAAGAGACCAGACATAAATTTCATTGTCTTGAAATTCCGATAAACCGGTAACATTAATATAAAGAGATTTATCATTTTCAATTGAAACAGAGACCCAATTATCTGGGATTGATTGGGCTTCTAAAATATTTATAGAGAAAAGTATCGAGCAAAGAAAGAAAGGAAAATAAAAGTACAAAAGAAATTTATTGCGGAAAGGGGGGGATTCGAACCCCCGGTTCCGGAATCCGGAACAACGGTTTTCGAGACCGCCGCATTCAACCACTCTGCCACCTTTCCTTATGATTTCTGATAATTTGATTACTGATTGATTACTGAAAAATGAGCGAATGGTAATCAATTTTGTAATCATTTTTTTAATATTCTAACACAAAGATATAAAAATTTTCCTTTTCTTCTTTCGTAGTTTTCTGTAGTTACATTTATTAATATATTTACACCACAAATTATATGGAGAGGTGCAGGAGTGGTTTATCTGGCTACCCTGGAAAGGTAGTGTACCTGCAAGGGTACCGAGGGTTCGAATCCCTCTCTCTCCTCAATGTATTTTACTTACATAGTCACCTCTTACGCAAAATTGTCATTCTGAACGGAGTGAAGAATCTCGACACCTCGATTTCAAACTGTTTTGAGATATTTCGCTCCGCTCAATATGACAATTACAATACTTTGCGTAAGGTAAGTTACATACTAAAAAGTATTCAAGATAATTCTTTTTACTACGGTTCCACCGACAATCTTGATAGACGGTTGAAGGAACATAACCATGGGAGAGGGAAATATACTAAAGATCACCACCCTTGGAAAATCCATTACTTCTAGGTATCTCATGAAAAAATATTTATTCTTATTTATCCTAATCTTTATCACCGCTTGCAAAGATACAACTGACTATGAACTTGGTAATCCTTTTCAAGTTTATCTTAAAACAGATAAATCCCTAAGACTAATTGAACCATACTCATATATAGACCATTTGAAGAAGACACGATTTAAAAATCACGAACTCGATTCCTTACCGATCTTTGGTATTATACTTCATGATACTCAGCTAGATGATTACTTCTCTTTCTTAGAAATAAAACCAAACGAAGTTAAAAAAATCCAACTGGGACAAGTAAACCCAAATTACTTATATATAATCCACAAAGAAAAATTTGGTGTTAAATTCATCATTAATCCGGGACTTCCTGGTGCCGGTGGTATTGCTACACAAGCCGCAGTATTAGGTGCACTTGGAATTAAATATATAGTTCATATTGGTACCTGCGGTTTATTTGGTAAGCAGTTAAATGATTCTTCACTAATCGTCTCGCAAGGTGCTTATAATGATGGCGGTGCTATGTTGCTCGATCAAGAAAACTCATGGCCAAGAAAAACACTCAGTTATCCCGACTCATTCTTCAACAATCTTTTAATAAAAACTGCTAATGAAAATAATATTTCAATTCAGAAAAGTTATGGAATAACTATTCCAATCTTCTTTTTCCAACCGATAGGATTTGTGAAATATGCTCTCGAAGAAAATAATTTTGATAAGAATGAAGCTCCCTATTACATTGAAATGGAAGGAGCTCCTCTTTTTGCAACCGGAAAATTAATGAAAACAAAAGTAGCTAGTATAGTTGCCGGAACGGATAGATATATAATTCAAAATGATTCCATCAAACATTCATTTGTCAGTTATGATGCTGATAGAGCTAAAATGTCAGCCGTAATATTATCCATCAAAACTTTTAATGCACTAGCTAAATAATTCTTTCTTATTTACACAGTCATTTTTTCAATTCCGACTTCACTTTCACCTTTCACTTCTCGCTTCTAATTTTTCGCACATTAATGCTCCTCATCGAATCCCTCTTTCCCCTCATCAAAAAATAAAACCTCGATTACAACAAGTTAATGCTGCCTTCGAGGTTTTTAAACGGAGTCAATTTCACACTTCGTCAAAAAATATCTATTGTGGGTTATAAAATGTTTGCTAAACCGCAGAGTGATTTTACTCCAGAAGCGAGTGCAAATATCTTAAAATAATTATCTGCAGATTATTATAATCATAACGGAATCATTGAAAATTTGATTGCAAAAATTTTTATACTTAAACTTTGTGGGACAAAGGTTGAGTTTTATTATTTAATTAAGAAATAGGAATACCTTAATATGAGTAAAGCTGATATTGGATTAATCGGTCTTGCCGTGATGGGGGAAAATCTTGTATTAAATATGGAAAGTCATGGATTCACGGTTGCTGTGTATAATAGAACAGTTAATAAGGTAAATAATTTTATTACCGGGCGTGGTAAAGGTAAGAATTTGATCGGTACTTCTTCGATTGAAGAATTAGTTGCAAACTTAAAATCACCAAGAAAAATTATGTTGATGGTTAAAGCCGGAAAACCGGTTGATGATCTTATTGAGTTATTGATTCCACATCTTGATAAAGGAGATATTATTATTGATGGCGGTAATTCTCATTTTCCGGATTCTATTAGAAGAACAAAATATTTGGAAGGCAAAGGATTGTTGTTCATCGGTACGGGAGTTTCCGGCGGAGAAGAAGGCGCATTAAAAGGTCCGTCTATTATGCCGGGCGGATCGCCAAAAGCATGGCCTTATGTTAAGCCGATCTTTCAATCAATCGCTGCAAAAGTAGAAGACGGTTCTCCGTGCTGTGATTGGGTTGGCGAAAACGGTGCAGGACATTTTGTTAAAATGGTTCACAACGGAATTGAATACGGCGACATGCAGTTAATTACGGAAGCTTATTTGATCATGAGAGATTTATTGGAGATGACTGCCGATGAGATGCACGAAGTTTTTAAAGAATGGAACAAAGGAGAATTGGATAGTTATCTTATAGAAATTACAAGAGATATTCTTGCATTCAAAGATGAAGATGGAAAACCGCTGGTTGATAAAATTTTAGATACAGCAGGCCAAAAAGGAACCGGTAAATGGACTGGAATTGCTTCACTTGATCTTGGCGTTCCTCTAACTTTGATTGGTGAAGCAGTTTATGCGCGCTGCCTTTCTGCAATGAAAGATGAAAGAGTGGAAGCATCAAAAATATTACATGGACCAAAACCAAAATTCGAAGGTGATAAAAAGTCGTTCATCGAAGATATCCGTAAAGCATTGTTTGCATCAAAGCTTGTTTCATATGCGCAAGGATATGTTTTAATGAAAGCTGCGGCAGAAGAATATAAATGGAATTTAAATAACGGTGGAATTGCTTTGATGTGGCGGGGCGGTTGTATTATTCGTTCTGTATTTCTTGGTAAGATAAAAGAAGCTTTCGATAAGAATCATGCTCTTTCAAATTTATTGTTAGATCCATTCTTCAAAGATAAAGTTGAAAGCTCTCAAGAAGCATGGAGAAGAGTTGTTGCTACATCCGTTCTAAATGGAATTTGGATTCCTGCAATGACTACAGCTTTAAATTATTTTGACGGATTCAGAACCGAAAAATTACCGGCTAATCTGTTGCAAGCTCAGCGAGATTTCTTTGGCGCGCATACTTATGAAAGAGTTGATAAACCACGCGGAGAATTCTTCCATACAAATTGGACCGGAAGAGGCGGAACAACTGCTTCAACAACTTACACAGTTTAATTTATTATAGTTAAGGAATCTTAGAAAATGCCGATCAACAACACAAATACAACAATTGAAAAATTAGCCGCAAACACAATTAGAATACTTGCGGCTGAAGGTGTACAAAAAGCAAACTCCGGTCATCCCGGTATGCCAATGGGCATAGCTGATGTTGCTTCAGTTTTATGGAGTGAATTTTTAAAACATAATCCCAATGAACCTAAATGGGTAAACAGAGATCGTTTTGTTTTATCTGCCGGACACGGCTCGATGCTTCTTTATTCGCTTCTTCATGTCAGCGGTTATGCTGTAACGCTTGATGATCTAAAATCATTTAGACAATGGGGAAGTAGAACGCCGGGGCATCCCGAGTACAATCTTCTTCCAGGAGTAGAGACAACAACCGGTCCTTTAGGGCAAGGATTTGCGAATGGTGTCGGAATGGCAATCGCATCAAAAATGATTTCTGCAAGATTTAACGATGATAAATATCAGTTATTCGGAAATCATTACATCTATGGAATTGTGAGCGATGGTGATTTGATGGAAGGAATTTCTCACGAAGCCGCTTCTATTGCCGGACATCTGAAACTCGGCAACATCATTTATTTTTATGATGACAACAACATTACAATAGAAGGGAACACAGAATTAACTTTTTCTGAAAATATTGCAAAAAGATTTGAAGCTTACGGATGGCAAACTTTACAGATAGATGCTTATGATCATGATGGAATTCGCCGATCAATTAAAATTGCGCAAAGTGAGAAAGAAAAACCGACTATCATCATAACAAAATCACACATCGGGTTCGGCAGTCCGCACAAAGTTGATACGGCAGAAGTTCACGGTTCACCTTTAGGTAAAGAAGAATTAACCGAAACGAAAAGGAATTTAGGATGGAATTACGAACAAGATTTTTATGTACCTGAAGAAGTTAAAAATTTATTTAGTGCGAGAAAAAAATCATTAATAAATGAATACAATGATTGGACTAATAAATTTGAATCGTGGAAAAAAGAAAATCCCGACAAAGCAGAATTGTTTAACAAATACGAAAATGGCTGGCTTCCGGAAAATCTATATGAAGAACTATTAAACGCTGCCGGGAAAGAGGCAAATGCAACACGCATTTTATCAAGTAAAGTAATTCAAAAAATTGCCGAACTTGTTCCTAACTTCATCGGCGGCTCTGCAGATCTAGCTCCCTCAACAAATACATTTATGAAGAACTACAGCGCAATCGCTCCCGGAAAATTTGAAGGAAGAAATTTTCATTTCGGAATCCGCGAACATGCAATGGGTTCAATTCTAAACGGCATTACACTTTACGGCGGCTTCAAAGCATTCGGTGCAACTTTTTTAGTTTTCTCAGATTACATGCGTCCCGCAATTAGACTTGCAGCTATTATGGGATTACCTGTTGTCTATGTTTTTACTCACGATAGTATTTTTCTCGGTGAGGACGGACCTACTCACCAGCCGATTGAGCATGTGCCTGTTCTTCGTGCAATACCAAATGTTACATTAATAAGACCTGCAGACGGAGTTGAAACTGCTGCCGCATGGTATTATGCTCTGCAACATAAAGGCGGACCAATCGCATTAATTCTTACAAGACAGAAAATTGATCCAATTGTTCGAAGCGGAGACTTTGATACAAAAGAAGTTTTGAAAGGCGGATATGTAGTATCAAAAGAAAAAGGAAAAAGTGTTGATTTGGTTATTGCATCTACCGGTTCCGAATTACCAGTAGCTATTGCCGCACAAAAATTATTAGAAGGAAAATTATCAGTTAGAGTTGTTTCTATTCTATCAAAAGAAATTTTTGAAAAACAATCAGATGAATATAAAAAGAATGTAGTTCCGGAAAATGTTCCTGTTGTAGTTATCGAAGCAGCAACAATGACCGGCTGGGGAGATTTATTTAGAAATAAATTATTAACTATTGGAATGACCGGATTCGGTGCTTCTGCACCTTATCAAACTTTAGCAGAGAAATTTGGTTTCACCGGAGAGCAGGCAGCAAACAAAATTGAAAATTGGTTAAAGAAATAAGTTTGGGGAAAACTAACTTTACTATTATTTAATTATTGCCAAATATTTTAACATTTGTTAACTTGTATTCAGAAGAAATTCGACAGAATAAACAGTCTACATATTTGAAACCAATTAGTAGATTTTTTGTATTAAATCTATATTAGATTTTCAAGTTGCTAATTAAATCTGTATACAAAATTCGGGAAACACATTGAAAAAAATTCAGATACTGCTTATCGAAGATAATCGTCTTCTGCGTGATGGCATTGCATCAATGCTCAAAAAGCAGCCTGATATGCATGTCGTTGCTACTATTGGTAATGGCGAAAATATTTTAACAACTCTGGAGAAGCACAAACCAAATATAGTACTTCTCGATCTCGGTTTACGAAATCAAAATAGTCTTCAAATTGTAAAATTATCAAAGCAGCATTTTCCGGCAACCAAAGTAATAGTGATGGATCTTATACCGCTTCAGGCAGATGTTTTCGAATTTGTTCAGGCAGGAGTATCGGGATTCATACTCAAAGATGCAAACGTTGCTGAATTTTTTAAAACTATCCGATCGGTTTATCAGGGCGCTCAAGTTTTACCACCGCATTTAACAGGCTCACTTTTTTCTCAAATCGTTGAGCATACAATTAACGGGGGGGCTAAATCTTCTGCAATCATTGAATCGGTTCGTATGACAAAACGTGAACGGCAAGTGATCGAATTGATTGCGGATGGTTCTACCAATAAAGAAATTGCACAAAAACTTCATCTATCAACTTACACAGTAAAGAGCCACGTCCATAACATACTTGAAAAATTAGCGCTTAATACGCGCGTGCAGATTGCAAAACACGCTCATTTCTCTGACGCTTACAAAACTGCAATAGATACTACTTCATTAATCAGCGAGTAATTACGTGTCGTTAGTCCACCCAAAAAATATAGTTCCTTTTTCATCCCTTTGGACTATTGTTTTGTTTTACAGAAGTTTCTATAATTCATTGATGTATAGTAACAAAACACCAAAATTTCTTCTAAGAAGTTGCAATGTCTGTTAGCAAATTAACATTTGGTGCCAAGCGAAATTATTTATAACAGAATTTATTAAACGTAAGAAAAACAAAAACATGTTTGGAGATAAAATATAATGAAGAAAAAAGAAGTACAATCGCAACGTAAGCTCCTTCCTAAATCTCCCACAAGTATTCAAGGGTTGGACGAAATCACCGGCGGTGGATTACCAAAAGGGAGACCGACGCTTATATGCGGCGGTGCGGGTTGCGGAAAGACCCTCTTTGCAATGGAGTTTCTCGTTCGCGGTGCAACGCTTTACAATGAACCCGGCGTATTTATTTCGTTCGAGGAAACTGAAAAAGAACTTACAGCAAACGTTGCCTCGTTAGGGTTCGATTTGGATAGACTTGTAGCACAAAAAAAGATTTGGCTTGAGCACATTCGCATTGAACGGGGTGAAATCGAACAAAGCGGAGAATACAATTTGGAAGGTTTGTTTGTCAGGATCCATCACGCAGTTGAGAGCATCGGTGCTAAGCGTGTTGTGCTGGATACTATAGAATCACTCTTTTCATGGTTGCCAAATCCTCTTATACTGCGTGTTGAACTGCGCCGGTTATTGAACTGGCTGAAAAGGAAAGGCGTAACAACAATAATTA
>Ga0265292_1002130_pt1 | contig 14649 bp, 16 predicted proteins | sample Munlanlewell296A_FD_189080 | JGI IMG/M metagenome (GOLD analysis project Ga0265292, IMG submission 189080) | Leachate microbial communities from a municipal landfill in Southern Ontario, Canada - Leachate well 296A | ecosystem: Engineered > Solid waste > Landfill > Unclassified | place: Canada...
ATTGCATAGCTCGCCATAAAAGGAATTTTCCCCATACTTGCAAGTCCGCTCGCCACTCCTGACATCGCCTGCTCGGTAATTCCCATTTCAAAAAATCGCAAAGGATATTTATCTTTAAATAAATTCATCTTTACACTATCTGTTAAATCAGCACAAAGTGCTACAACGCGCGCATCTATTTCTCCAAGAGAAAGTAAACCCTCTCCGAAACCTTCGCGGGTGGCTTTTTCTTCTTCTTTGGGTGTAAATAAGGTGGTACGTAACATATATTTTAGGCTTCTCCGTGGGTTATTTTGCCTCTTAAAGTTCTTATCTCTCTTAATCCTTCTTTTGCCAACGCTTCGTCGGGAGTTTTTCCATGCCATCTATAATCTCCTTCAATTGAAGAAATTCCTTTCCCGGGAATAGTATGAGCAATTATTACTGTTGGTTTATCAAGCGAACTTTTCGCCATTCCGACAGCATGAACAATATCACGAAAGTCATGTCCGTTTATTTCTATTGCGTGCAAATTAAAACTTTCTATTTTATCTTTCAAGGACTCTAACGGTAAAACTGTTTCTGTATAACCATCAATTTGTATAGTATTTCTATCAATTATAGTTATAATATTATTTAATTTAAATTTACCAAGATGAAGAAGCGATTCCCATACTTGTCCCTCATTCATTTCTCCATCCCCCATTAAACAATAAATATATCGCTCTGGTTTATGATTATCAATTCTATCCGCAAGTGCCATACCAATTGCTTGAGATAATCCACAACCAAGTGGACCAGACGTTGTTTCAATTCCGGGAAGTGATTCACGATGCGGATGACCTTGGAGACGTGAACCAAAACGACGAAGTGTTTTAAGTTCAGATACAGAAAAATATCCAGCATGAGCAAGTGTCGCATAAAGAACTGGTGCAATATGACCATTTGAAAGAACTACTCTGTCTCTTTCTTTCCAAGCTGGATGCTCTGGGTTGTGATTTAATAATCTAAAATATAAACATGTAAAAATATCTGCCATATCAAGGGAGCCAGCAGTGTGTCCACTTTTTGCTTCAAGCAACATTTTAATTATACTTTCGCGTATGTCTTCCGCACGAAGAGTTAGTGCTTGTATTTCTACATCAGTGATGGAGTGCATTAGTATAGTATACAACCTTAAGCCTGTAGCTTGTAGCTTGTAGTACACAGGGAATTTATATTAATAATTATAAAAATTTTTAATTTCTAATTTTTAATTTCTAATGGAATACAAATTCGCTGGGATTGTGTATTTAAATAGAAATTAAAAATTAAAAATTAAAAATTCTTTTGTAATCAAAAGTTAGTTTACTGCCCTATTTAATTCCTCAAGTGATGAGCCAGCATCATCTCGTCCAAATATAAAAGACCCGGTAACAATATTTTCTGCACCAGCATCTTTAACTAATTTTGCTGTATCAAGAGTCATACCTCCATCTACTTGTATCATTATCTCTCCGAATTGTTGCTTTAATGCTTTAATTCTTCCTGGTGTCTCTTCATCAAAAAGCTGGCTCTGTTCACCAATATTTTTTATACCCATTACTTGAATAAAAACATGGGGATATAGTGATTGTGCTTTTCTTATCATTTCTGCATGAAAATCCAAACTTTTATCATTTGAAACTGCTATGCCTAAATGTGCTGAGTGTGGTGCTACCATTCCAATTAATGTCTCCATATCTCCATCTACAAACATATCCACATGGGATACAATAGATTTGGCGCCAAGAGTAAGACAATGTAATGTATATAATTTCCAGTCATCAATCATTAAATCGAACTCATAGGAAAATCCTCCTGGCAATACTTCCATACCTGTTGGCATCCAAGTTTTTTCACGGCCAAAAACACCATCACAAACATCAATTTGAATATTTGTTACTAGCCCTTCAACGCGGGCGCATTTTTCTATAATTTCTTCAAAATTGTGTGGGAGAATTGCAGGAATGATGTTCATAAATTTATAGTTAGGGGTTAGAAGTTAGGAGTTAGAGGAAACCGCAAATCAAATACAAATACAGTATATACTTTTAATTATTTGTAGTCACTAAAAGATAGGGCTCACCATTTTCATCTTTTTCAAATTCTATTTCTGGCTTTCCATCTTTTACAACTGTTTTTGAATTAAAAGTAAATTGAGGAAATCTTTTCTTAAGGTAAAATTGATACAATTTTAATCTCTGTACTTGTTTTTTATTTTTATTAGGATCATCTGTATATTTAATGAAATTAAGAATTTCTGGTAAAAAATCAGAAATATCTACTTTTGTCATGTGTTTAATATCATTTATAAGTGTTGGGGTCACAGGTATTTTTGTTTCTGATTCTATCCCAAGACTATTTTTGACTTTAATATATGCTATTCCATTTTTTATTTCTATAACAGCTCCCTGATTTTCATCTCTTAACGTACGACCTTCGAGCTTACTTGGATTTTCTGCTATTATCTCATTTACTTTTTCTAAATCATTTTTTGAGTGACTATCAATAGCGGCATGAATTTTAATCTGCTTTATCTTTTCTTTTTTTATTATCTCTTCATACATCAAAGCTATTTCATCCGCTATTTTACCAAAAACTTCCAAACCTGCATTTGTTATAGGATTTGTTTCTGTCTCAGTTAAACCAAAATTGATACTTAATTCTTCTTCAACTTCATAATCAAAGTGGTCAAATGTAATAAAATATCTAATACCATTAATAGTTACACATTTTTCATACTCATAACAACCAGGAAAATCCCTCTTTCTGATAATACCGTCCGCGATATCACCATATTCAACTTGTGGTTCAGTATACTTTTCTCTAAATTTAAAATGATTCAACATATACGTCAGATGAATTGTATTCTTTATTTCGTCAAATCTTCAATCTGAATAATACGGTCCGCGTGTCGTTCTACGTGTGAAAAATGTGTTCCTAAAAATAAATCAATTGCTTGTTTTGCCTCATTTGCAGAAACAAATCTCGCTCCGATTGAAAGCACATTTGTATCATTATGTTCACGCGATACTTTTATCACGTCCAATGGTCCACCAGCGTATGTTACAGCTCTTACATGTGCAAATCTATTTGCTACTATTGCCTCCCCCACTCCACTACCTCCGAAAATAACTGCAACTGATGGGTCGTGTTCTGCATCAAACTGAACCTTCTCAGCAGCTCTTGCCATATATTCTGGATAATCATCTCCATCTTCTAAAGTTAAAGCTCCGCAATCATACACTTCATAATCAACCTTTTCTTCAAGATATTTTTTAATTTCTTCTTTTAATTCAAACCCCGCATGATCCGTAGCTAAATATATTGTTGTCATATTAAACAGTATAGCGTGTTATGGAAAGTTTCTAAAACCTATTCTAATCCTTTAGAAAATAAATTATTAAATGAATCCTTTACCCATTCGTATGGAGTTAAAACAAAATATAACCCGCAAGAGTGAACTTTACAACTTGCTTGTATTCTTTCTTCTTGTAATTTCGTTTTAAGTATAAATTTATCAGGAATAAAAGATAAGAAGAAAAATAAAAAAATAAAAAGAAAACAACCTGTTGCGACTATATATTTTTTCATAGTTACTAGTATAACAGATAATTTTAATCACCTTCTGTCTGTATTTGTTTAAAAATTGAAAATTAGAAATTAAAAATTTCTATAAACAACTTCTTCAAAAAGATTATTAAACAATACTTTTTCCTACGCGGTAAACATGTTCTACTAAGGTATTCGTATACCCCATCTCATTATCATACCAAGCTAAAACTTTGACGAGATTTCCACCAACTACGCGAGTCATTTTCAAGTCCGCAATTGATGCATAAGGAAGTCCAATAATATCACTAGAAACTAATTCCTCTTCTGTCGCTTGAAAAATACTTGACCATCTAGCATTATTCCCTGCTGTTTTTAATATTTCATTTACTTCCTCGACTGTTGTATTTCTTTTTGCGATAAAAGTAATATCTGCAATTGACCCAGCTGGCGTTGGTACGCGAATAGATACTCCATCAAATAATCCCTCGAGTGCTGGGAATGCTTTCGTAACTGCAATGGCTGCACCGGTAGACGATGGCACTATGTTTTGTGCCGCAGCTCTACCTTCACGAAAATCTTTTTTATTTGGGCCATCAACAATTGATTGTGATGCAGTGTATGAATGCACTGTATTTAAAATTGCTTTTTCAATTCCAATTGCTTCATCTAAAATTGCAATAATAGGAGATGATGCATTTGTTGTACAAGATGCATTAGAAGTAACTTCACATGTACCAAATTTTTCTTCATTTACTCCAAGTAAAATTGTTTCTCCATGAATGGTTGTATCATCGCCGTCTTTAGCGGGAGCTGAAATAACTACACGCTTCGCACCACCTTTTAAATGAGCTACGGCTTTATCATAAGTTGTAAATAACCCTGTTGATTCAACCACCACGTCGACATCGAGCGAGCCCCACGGAATGGCACTTGGGTCTTTTTCTTGAAATACTCTAACCTTTGATTCAAAAGCCCCGCTAGTGAGCAAATATTGCTCACTGTCATGAATTTCCGCTGTAACATCATAAGGTGCTACTTTATAAACTGTGTCATATTGAAGCAAATATGCAAGATTGTGTATATCTCCTAAATCATTTATTGCGACCACTTCCATATCATCTCGCATGGCTGAGACTTTAAAAAAAGCTCGTCCAATACGCCCGAAACCATTTATTCCAACACGAAGTTTTTTATCCATATATGAACAGTATATAGCCACTAGAGAATAGCCACTAGTTGATAAACATAAGTTAAATAATTCTCGCAGTATTAATTGCGCTAATTTTTAATTTAAAATTTTTAATTTTTAATGAATTCACAAAAAGTGGCACCTTATGGTGCCACTTTTTGTGTTGTATATTTGGATTTTCTTTTTAAAATCTAAAACTAGTCTTCTTTATCATTTAACTTTCGTGATTCTGTACTAGTGCCATTATTATCTTCATTCTTTACTTCAGTATTCTCTTTTTGTGAATCATCACCCAAATCTGACTCACTATCTTCTGTATCATTTACATCTTCATTTTCATGATTAATTTTATCTTCTTCTTGATCGTCTTTTGACATTTCCTCTTCTATGCTTCTTTTTTCATCTTGGAAAGATTTTTTAATTTCTTCTTTTTGAGTTTTTAAATCCTCAGCATTTTGTTTTGCTAATTCAAGATTTTTCTCAGCATCAGTTATTTTCACTTCGTCTTTTGTGGCCTTAGCTTCTTCTAAAAGTTTTTTAGTTTCTACTATTTTAGTATCAACTATTTCTTTATGTGATTCTGCTAAAGTTTTATTTAAATCACTTTCTTCGTCATCAAATTGATCATTCGCTTCTTTTGCTAATGAAGAAATATCATTACCCTTACTTTTTTCTGACTTTAATACTTCAGAAGTTTTCTGTATATTTTGAACTATACTTGCATTCACTTCTTCTAATCCTTTTTTATGATCCCCTGGGTTCGCAAGCATGGCCTTTGCTTCTGCTACACGTTCAGCAGCAAAAGCAAGCTGTAACTTTACTTTAGCATCTGGTGAAAAAGCAAAAAGTTCTTGCAAAGACTCTGTTATCTTATCAAAAAAATAAAATGAACTCTCCGGAGTAAGACCAGCGGAAACTGTGGAGGCGACAACTGCTGGTGTAGTTGTAGCTACTGCTGTTGTCTCTGCAGATACTACAAATGTAGTAGCACCGATCAAACATAATATTGAAATAATTTTTTTCATAAGTTTTTTTAATTAATTAATGGGCGCTCACCAGCCGTAACTAATCGTATATTAATTATACCATGGAGAAAATTAGAAATAATTTAAAAGATTACTGAAACAAAGATTTTTGTTTTTCATAATATGGAAACATTTCTTTTCTTTCATCTTCAAAAAATATTTTTATATTAAAATCTCTTTCTATTTTTGGAATTGCCCAAAGACTAATTTCTGGAATAGTCATTCCATCTTTTTTCTTTTCAAGAATTGCGTGTTCATAAAAATTCGACGACAAATGTATAACAGCGTCGGCTGTTGCCATAACTTTACCCTCTAATGTATTAGGAATATTCCCATCACGACAACTATGAAACTTCATTGCATCATCAACAATAACTGCAATTTCTTCGTCTGAAAAACAAGAGTTTTTTAAAAAACTTTTTGCGATTTTAAAACTTTCTTCTTCATGTAATTCAGTAAAGCGACTCATTACAGCATCAGCTATATCATGTAACATAGCTGAAGCCACAGCAATTTCACGATTTGCTCCGTATTTATCTGCCAATTCCCCTGCTTTATCTGAAACCAAAAAAATATGATTTTCATATAGCCAATCCGCCCAACTATCACGAGAGTCGTTTTTTGATAAATATAAATCACTAACTTTCTTTTTTAGATTTTCCAAACGATTCATAATATGGATTTTAACACAAAATGACTTGGCGGGCCCACGAAGAATCGAACTTCGACCAACGGATTTGGAGGCCGTTGTTCTACCATTAAACTATAGGCCCATAAAAAGCTCGACGGGAATTATGTACTAACACACTCCTTTCTACCCGTCCGAGCGCATTGCCATTCCTGACTAATGCTCCGTTATCATAACAAAAAATCACTATTTTGGATAGTGATTTTTTGTTTCTGAAAATCTAGAAAATATTTTGTAGATTTTATAAAAAGTAAGAAATTGAATGAAGTGCGAGGCGCAAGCATTTTTTGGATGAAGACGTACACGCTAGTACGTTGACTGACAAAAAATGTGTAGCAACGAAGCAATTCGTCAATTTATGACTTTTTACTACTTTTTGGTTTCTTTGAACATAACATGCTTGCGTAATTTTTTAGAGTATTTTTTTAACTCAATTTTACGAGTAACAAGCTTTTTGTTCTTTGCAGTCCAATAAACTTCCCCTGTTTCCTTGTTCTTTAACTGTATGAGACGGTCTTGTGCTTTTGACATAGTTACAGGATTATACGCTTTTTTTGGCTAAATTGCAAGGCTTTATTTTATTAAAAAGACATTTGATTGCCTATATTCAAAAATTTTTAATTTCTAATTTTTAATTTTTATTGTTAAATACCCCCAAATTATCCAAGTAAATTACCAAAATAGCTCTCAATTTCTGATATTTTAATACGCTCTTGCTTCATAGTGTCTCTATCACGCACCGTAACTGCATTATCGGTCAAAGTATCGAAATCCACTGTAACGCAGTATGGCGTGCCAATTTCGTCCTGTCTGCGATATCTTTTACCAATAGATTGAGTTTCGTCATACTGAACTCTGGCGATTTTCTTTAATGTCTTTACAATTTCTTTAGCAGGAACACTTAATTCTTCTTTTTTGGAAAGTGGCAATACTGCAATTTGGATTGGCGCAATACTTGGCACAAAAGAAAGTACTGTACGTGTTTCTTCACCGACGACTTCTTCTTTATAGGCGCTACTAAGCACGGCTAGAAAAGCTCTCTCGACTCCAATAGATGGCTCTATGCAATGTGGAATAAATCTTTCTTTAGTCTCTTCATCAAAATATGAGAGGTCAGTTTTACTAAATTCGCTATGTTGTTTTAAATCAAAATCAGTACGATATGCAAGTCCAGCTAATTCCTTTTGTCCAACTGGAAAATCAAATTCAAAATCTATAGTTCTTTTACTATAATGTGCCCTATCGCTATCCCCTATTTCTACTTCATGAATTGAATTTTTAGAAAGTCCTAGAGAAAGTAGCCATGCGTTAAAATCAATACGCAAACTTTCAAAATTTTCCTCCCATTTTGATTCATGGCAAAAATATTCTATTTCCATTTGTTCGAATTCTCGCATGCGAAAAATAAAATCTCTTGGGGCAATTTCATTTCTGAAAGCTTTACCAATTTGAGCTAAACCAAAAGGAAGTTTTGGATGAAAGCTATCTACAACATTTTTAAAATTAACAAACATTCCACCAGCTGTTTCTGGGCGAAGATATGTAATAGAGGTTGGATCTTCTGTTGCACCAATTTGAGTCTTGAACATCATATTAAACTGTCTAGATTCACTGAGAACTTCACTATCATTTGGACAATGCTGAAAACCTCCGACTGTTTCTATATGATCAGCCCTAAATCTTTTATGACATTTTGGACATTCAACTAATGGGTCAGAAAATCCAGAAACGTGTCCTGAGGCTTCCCATGCTTTTGGATTCATTAGGATGGCTGCATCAATTGGAAATATATCATCCCTGTCATCAACGAATTTTTTAAACCAACTTGCTTGTATATTTTTCTTTAAAGCAACACCAAGTGGCCCGTAATCATAAGTTCCAGCTAATCCTCCATATATTTCAGACCCTGGGAAAATAAACCCACGGCGTTTACAAAGTGAAACTATTGCCTCCATTTTTCCTTCATTTTTATTGTTTGTTTCTGACATGTTTACTATTTTACCATAATTTTACCAATGCACTCAGATGACTACATAAAATTCATAAATTTGGATGAAGTTCGAGGCGAAACGAAATTTTTTACTGAGACGTACTTTGATGTACGTTGAAGAAAAAAATTGATATTTCAACGAAGAAATTCGCCAAATTTACTTATACAGTAGGACTTTCAGACTTGAGTGAAGTTCGAGGCGTCGAGTGTGCGAGCATGGAGATGTACAAGTAGTACATTGACACACGAGCACGCGATGACAACAAAGAAATTCACCAAGTATGGAAGTCCGACTAATAGACGAGGCCACCACCGACGATACCATTAATAAACTTAATTATCGCCCCCACCGACAAAATTATAAAAAGTCCAATTACTCCATACAAAAGATTACGACGTGCTTGATCACGCTTTTCTGGATTATTCATTTGCATTAATAAAAAAACAACACCATAAAGAAAATAGAGAAATGAAACTACTACTACAATCTGATATAGAGGATTGAGTAAGTACGTAATTATTTTTTGTAAAACATCATCGGTAGCATTAATAGCTCCATTTGGAAGATTGGCCATATGAAAATAGTATAGCAGAGATAGTTGATAGACAACAGACATTAGCTTTTATTAGGTTAATTAGAAATTAGACCTTAGATATTTTGTAACTAAAGTTTACAAAGGCCTAATTAACCTAATTTCTAATTTATCCCGCTACGGCGGTGAGGCCTAACAAAATTCATGATTACATAAATTTTAATTTTCAATTTCTAATTTTCAATGAAATTCATTAAATTCTTATTAGATTATCAATACAAAACAAAATCACCCTTACCTTGCCTTCGTTATTAAACTACGGCGTGGCAAGTAGGGTGATTTTGTTTTTAAGATTAATTCCTTAATTATTGTACGTAAGGAATTGTTGGTGTTGGAGCACTTCCTCCTACTCCTACACCTAATACTGATGCCAAGAAGCCTACCAATCCCCAAATAGCTACCATCACGAAAAGTCCAAGAACAGAATACATCATCCAGAAAAGCCATGACTTTCTTTTCTTCTCATCATCACGTCCTTGTATTAGGAACATTATTACACCAAAGAATAGTGCGACGACTGCCATACCAATACCTAATGGAACAAGTCTCGCAACAATATTTTGAACTAATTGTATAAGACTAATTAAACTTCCCCCTACTTGTCCATTAGCCATCACTTGCTGACCAATAAGAGTATTACCTCCATTTCCACCACCCACACCAATAACAACTGGGTTTCCATTAATTGTTCCTCCAATTGTTCCAGAAAACTGAGCACTCGCAAACATTAAACTAGTAACTATGATTGAAAATGATAATAAAGCTTTTTTCATAATATTTTATAAATAATAAGTACTTTAAGTATACACCCCCATATTTGAAGCACAAGAGAAAAAAGGGAAGCTATCCCCGTTTTGGGGGTAGCAGGAAGCAAACAGTAGGAAGCAAGTAGTGGGTAGTAATACAAGCAGTTTCAAGTTTTTAGTTTCTAGTTTCAAGAAAATACGAATTCGTATTACTGAAAACTTTTCTATTTACCCCAATCTGTATTTTGTCATCCCAGGCTTGACCTGAAACCAGCCTTGCCGGCGAGGCAGGTCCAGGTACAGACACTGGATCCCCGCATTCGCGAGGATGACACAATCCCCACAGTAAGCTGCGGGGATTGTAGGCCCTAAAAATATTTAAATAAATTAAATCTTGGGAATAATTAATTTACTGGCGTACAGATTTTTACCCCACTTCTACCGGCTAGACAGTGCGAGTTCGAACTGCTATACCCTGAACACTCTTTATCTATTATTTGCACCTGCACTTACTGGGGTGATTTATAAATTAGTTACTACACACGAACCATAAGCATCGCACTTCCCAATTACATCTTTTCCTGAAGAATCTTTAGTTGGGCATTCTGCATCTTTTTTATAAGCTAAACAAAATGCGTCTGGGGTAATGCATTTAATACCATTTGAAACTTCAGGAGGAGTACAATTTAGTTTTGTTACATCTTTACGCTCGCATTGACCAAGACCATTGCAAACTCCATCAACATTCCCCGTGGAAGTTACTAATGTACAAGGGAATCTTGGACCATTTGGGCAAGCCGTAGTTACCCCAGAACCTTCGGTGGTTCTACCTGTAACACATTGATTTAAATCATTACAAAAACCAGAAATATTCCCTGCTGAAGTTATTACTGTACACGGGGAGTCTTTTCCGTTCGGACAACGATTATTTTGTGATGCTGGAGCATTAGACTGTGTTGGTGAAGAACCTAATAATTCAATATTTGGTATAGTAATACTTGTATTTCCTTTTATATCAAGAACATCTTGAACAAATATAATAATTCCCCAAACAGAGAACATTACGAAAAGTGTGATTAATCCCCAAACCATAAATTGCTTACCATTTTCTACACCTTTGCCTGCATCTCCATTTCTCGCGGACCAAATAAAATTAACCATACCCCAAAGAAATACAACAACTGCAAGAGTGAATGCTAAAAAGCCTAGGGACTTTACAACACCAGTTGCTAATGTGTCAGCCAAAGTAATAAGAGAGCCAAAATTCAAATCTGTTGCTGCAGCGTATGAAATATTTGGAATAACTATTAATAAAGATAGTGTTGCGAAAATTTTAGTTTTCATAATTTATTGAAATATTTGATTAAAAGTATTACGAAAAGCAAAAGCAATTCCGAGTACTAACATTAAAATAATTGTCCAAACAAAAGAATACCAAAGTCGCTCGCGCGCATACTTTAGTTTTTCTGGATTACCTTGGGCTTGTATAAATAGAAATCCCGCCCAAACCCAAGAGCCAATAAGAACTGGAATCATTATCCATCTCATAGACAATTGAAAAAGAAGAATGCCAACGTCATAAACACTATTAACCACTAGCGGATTAGGCAATCCTGCGGCATAAGAATGTAATATTCCAAAAACAGGCGTATCCTCTATTAAAGAAGAAAACCTCCCAAAAAAAGTACGATATTCTTGCGTAGTAAAAGCATTCCAAAATGCCATCGCAAGTCCTCCAATAAAAAAGATGGAAATGACGATACTGGTAACAATTACACCTAATTGCTTCTTTGTTGCTTCTAGAACTGCAGGCTGATCTTTTGCTGTTAATCCCCTAACTCCAGCCCATACAATTGCAATAATAGCAAAGAAAGCAAGAACGACGATAGACATGACAAAAACATCTTTTAAAAGTGGAAAAATATCTAAAATAGAACATGACGAGGAACCTCCGCATCTAGAATCTCCCGACAAGGGCTTGCTAAAATCCAAAGCAGAAACTGATACCGGCACAATCACACTCAAAAAAAATATTGAAAACATCCGAGTCAAAGAAAAAGATTTAAGAAAAGATTTTAATTTCATATTATCTATGAGTATACATGTCTGTCATGCGAGATACAAAATCTGACACGGCATCATTTACCCCCTGCTTTCCACTTGTAATACCATAAAACATTTGTGCCATAAAACCGTCTGTCGTTAAGACATTTATATCATACCAACCACGAGAAATTAATAAACTATTCATTAATACTTCATTTATTGCTAGACCAGGTGTTGAGAAATAATCAATACGTGCTGGAGTTGCTCCTACAATACTTGCTAACTGTGGAGACCAATCTTTACCAGAAAAAGCGGACTCAACAGCATATGCTCCAGTTATATTTTTTGCTTGACGCATTGTAGCTATTCCATATAATCTCATACCAGTTGAAAAAGTACCATATCCGCGGGCCTGTGGTAAATAAGTCATGTCTATATCCATTTTTGGATTTTGAGAACGAAGTACGGGAAATTCTCCAGCATAGCCAATATACATTGCTAATTTTTCTGCAACGAATGCATCCGTTGCATTTCCAGAAAATTGATTCCACGCATAAGTGATTTTCATTGGATCAGAAAACTCTGTAACAAATCGCATAATATTTGAGAGCGGTTGCACTTGTGAAGTCTCGTCTACTGGATTATTAGCCAAAAAATTATAAGAAAAAGTTCCATCGGCATTGTAGTTTGCAAGTACTGGGGTTTGTTTAAGTTGTGTAACCATTGCCATAACTATATCTTTCATATATGGAACAGTAGCCGTACCTAATGCAATACCACTTTCAAAAAAATTACCATTGCCATCCTCAACAGTTAATTTTGGAACTATTTGTGTTATCTCATCCCAATATGTGGGGGGAGTAAGTATTCCATGTTTTGCAAATAATGTTCTATTGAAAAATAATACTGTTGGCTCTACGGCAACCGGAAGAGCGAGCGCTCCAAATGGAGTCCAAAATATTCCAGCTCCATTAATATATGTATTTTTATAAGTAGTCTCTGTTAGAGAAGTTACTGGATACGGAGTAACTCTAGTTTGTTGTGAAAGAATAATTTGATACGGTGCAAGAATCAAGTCCGGCCCAACACCTGAAGCAAGAGCTTCAACTAATTTATGTTCAAAATCTGTCGGAGAAACATAAGTATAATTTATACGATATGTTTTTGCTTTGGCATTAAATGGTTGAATAACACTGGCTATTTCCGAATCTGGAAAAACTCCCCACATAACAACATCTCCTGTAGGAGCATTAGATGAAGATTTTCCAATAGGTAAACGACCGGAGAAAATAAGTATAGCGAGTAATGCTGCAAAAATACTCGAACCAAAAATAATTTTTCGTAACATATTAATAGTATACAGTAACCAGTAAGCAGTGGGCAGTGGATAGAGTGGGATTCAGAATTTAGCCACTAGGGTACTTTTAATTACGAAACTAAGAATTCTAGTGTCATCCTGATGGAAATCAGGATCCAGTGTCTGTATTTTGTATTACTGCTTTCTTAAATTAAAGACACTGGATTCCAAATCAAGTTTGGAATGACATACGGACGAGTTTCGTAATTCGAAGTATCTACAATCTAAAATCTAATGTCTAATGTCTAATGTCTATACCGAGAGTGCTATAAACGCATAATGATAATCCCCTGCATGCAAACGCTTCAACATTCTAAATCCATTTTTTGAAATTAATTCTTCAGCTTTTTCTTCAGTAACTACATGGTCTTTGTGTGGGCCAATTCCTTTATGCGAACTTGACCAATCAACAACTAGTAATTGTCCTTCTGGTTTAAGTAAAGTTGCAACATTTTTAAGAGCAGATGGAATATCTTCTAATTGAAATAAAACATTAGACATGACAACTGCATCTAAACTATATTTATCTATTGGTGTAGTTTTCTCTATGTCTGACCAAATAACATCAACATTCATAATATTTTGTCTCTCTAAAGTAGATGCGAGAGTGTGTAATGCCTCGCGGTGAATATCTAATGCATAAACTTGACCGATATCCCCTACTTCATTTGCTAAAGCAATAGTATAAGCACCAGTGCCACAACCAATATCGCAAACTTTACTTCCAGGTTTTAAATATAGATCACGAACGAGTTGAGTAGGAGTGAGGAACATGTAAATAGTATACAGTAGGTAGTAAGTAGTGGGTAGAGGATAGAAAATTTAAAACTAGAAAGTAATCTAGCGGTTTAGTCCATAAAGTTCTTAAAGTCTGTAAAGTCCATAAAGTAAATACAATCAAAAAATACTAGGACGGGCGCGAAGCGACCATCCTAGTATTTATTTAGTCAAGAAAAATCAATTAAATACCGCAAAGAGATATGTCATCACAATCCCATTGTAACTGTGTCCCATCTGACCCAGGTACTACATTAATTCCAGTATCATTTGTTCCTACCGCACCAGAAAAAGAATCATTAAAATTTACTGCACCACTTTCTATACAAGTTCCATTGTCTGTATTTGCATAAGGATCCCAATTACTTGCTGTTCTATCTGTGCAACCATAAGTATTCATATCCTTAAAATTACAATTTAACTGTTCATCACATTGACCAGTTTGACCTGAGGAAGTCGTGCATCCAGTAAAAGCATATTGACAACCACTTTCTGCTTTACCTACTTGTTGAGGCGTGCTACATGTATTATCTGCTGGGTCACAAAAACCAGAAGCACATTCTGAATTTGTATCACATGAGTAGGTAAGACCTGCTTTACCTACTTGTTGAGGCGTGCTACATGTATTATCTGCTGGGTCACAAAAACCAGAAGCACATTCTGAATTTGTATCACATGAGTAG
>Ga0265292_1002131_pt1 | contig 14647 bp, 11 predicted proteins | sample Munlanlewell296A_FD_189080 | JGI IMG/M metagenome (GOLD analysis project Ga0265292, IMG submission 189080) | Leachate microbial communities from a municipal landfill in Southern Ontario, Canada - Leachate well 296A | ecosystem: Engineered > Solid waste > Landfill > Unclassified | place: Canada...
TCTGTTTTATGGAGCTGTACGCATTAATTGTTGCAGGAGGAAGTGGAAAACGGATGGGGGCAGAAATTCCCAAGCAGTTTCTTGAACTTGCCGGGAGGCCTGTGCTGATGCATACAATTGAAAGATTCAAATCATTCAATAATGCAATAGAAATAATAACGGTTCTTCCTGAAAACCAACTCAGACATTGGATTGAACTTCAAAAAAAATACTCTTTCACGGTTCCCCACACCCTTGTTAAAGGTGGTTCCCACAGGTTTTTTTCAGTAAGGAACGGACTGAAGTTTGTTAATGTCCCCGGCCTGGTAGCCATTCATGATGGAGTCAGACCATTTGTGAGTATTGATACAATCAAAAGATGTTTCGACACAGCTGAAAAACTTGGTAATGCAATACCCTCAATTTCTCCTACCGAGTCTCTGAGAATATTAACCGATCAGGGAAGTCTTCCTGTTAACCGGCTAAATGTAAAACAGATACAAACGCCACAGGTATTTAATGCCGGACTTATAAAAAAAGCCTATTTACAGGAATATAAGCCCGAATTTACAGACGATGCAACAGTTCTTGAAAAGACGGGGGAAAAGATAAACCTCATCGAAGGCAACCGCGAGAATATTAAGATAACCAACCCAGAGGATCTTCTGATTTCCAAAGCTCTGTTGGCAACAATCTCCTGACTTTGTGTGCCATTCCCGATAGATCGGGACAAGTTGTGGCTTCGCAACCCTGCCTACTGCGCCTTCGCGTAGCCGCTTCGGCAGAGCAAGGCCGGCCGGCAGGTTTGTGGTAAAAGACTTATTTTATATCTTGCGATATATTTAATAAACCTCAGATGTTTGAAAGGAGTGTTTTTAATTACCAGGGACTTGAAGTAAGAGTTTCTGACAATGCAAATGAAGGAATATTAGACATCCTTAATCATGCGGTACAGGGATCAGAAGGGGGATTAAGATTTTCGTTGCAGAATATTGCACCACGGATTGCCGCATATAAAGATAAGATAAGATTTGTCTCTCTTTACAGGAAAAATCAGATAACCGGAACGGTTGGCTCTTGTTTCCGCATCTCCGGACAGGGAAACCTGCGTTACCCGACTTCATATCTCCGGTACCTTGCTTTTCAGTCAACATATCAATCAGGTATGAGCTGGAGAAAACGAAGAGAGGCGATGATAAAACCAGAAAAGGGCGACAGTTTCAAACAAAAAACGCTGGAAATTTTCAGCAAACCGCACCTGCTTGATCTTAAAGATGTCTTTGAAGGAGATAAACATATAATGTATGCCTTTGTGGAGAGCATGAACGAAAGATCAAAGAACCTGGTACATCAGGCAGGATATGAGTATATCAGATCTTTCCTTACTGTTGCATTCAGCCGGTTTTCTCCAAAACCCGATAAGCGTGTTGTTAAACTCAGAGATGAAGAAAAAGGGAAAATGGAACTTCTTCTCCTGGATTATTACAGGGATTACTCGTTTTTCAGCACGGAATATTCTTTTTTTGGCGACAAATATTACGTACTAAAAGAGGAAGACGAGATTATAGCCGGCGTTAGTGCAATACCTTCGGTCTACAAAGTATATGATGTTCCCGGTATATGGGGCTGGGTAATGATGAGAGTTCTCCCTAAAGCACCATATTTCCGCAGACTGTTCCGTCCCGGAGAATTCAGATACATTGTTTTTGATGCAATTTATTGCAAGCAGGGACGGGAAAAGGTACTGGCAAATCTTTTCGAATCGGTGTGTGCTGCCGAGGGGTTTCATACCGGACTGACATGGCTCGATGACAGGAGTCAGCTTTATGATAAAATCAGAACAGGCGTAAAAATGGGAGCATTGAACAGGATGTTGAATGCTAAACCCGGGCTGGTTTATACCAGGTTCATCAATCTGACAGAAAAGGAAAAGGAGTGTTTTTACGATGCCCCGGCATATATTTTGGGATTCGATTTTTCGTAACAAAAAAGCCCCCCTTCGCTGAAGCTACGGTGGGCGCTGTGGGTTGTACTGGAGTCGAACCAGTGACCCCTACCTTGTCAAGGTAATACTCTAAACCAACTGAGCTAACAACCCAATAAAGTGCAAAAATAGTAAAATATCCTTTTGGTCAAAGGGAAGATGTCTTGGATTTGAAATCATCCCTTTTTTTCACCCCCCCCTCGACGCTGAACGCTCAGCGGTTACAACTCGCGGATTTTAATATTCCTGAACCAGACCGGATATCCGTGATCCTGGAGACCGATAAAACCCTCTTTAGCAATACCTTCGGTAAACCCGGGGAAGGTCTTGAATTTACTGTTGGCAACAAGTGCATCCCATGCAGGAGTCCACAGTTCATATTCGAGAACCTTTACTCCGTTCTGGATATGAGTAACCTTACCGTTTTGTACACGAATTACAATCGTATTCCATTCTCCGGCAGGATGAACAGTTTTAGGATCTGCTGCTATCATATCATACAGTGATCCCGCAAGATGACTTGCCAGTTTATTGTCGGTTGCATCAACATTGTCGAGAACCTGAACCTCAGGGGCAGCATAGTATATCGGTTGCCCTGGAACCTCTCTTACGTTAAAGAAGATCCCGGAGTTTGCCATTTTACTGGCTTTCCAATCTATTGAGAATTCAAAATTTTTGAATTTCTTTTCACCGAATACAATATCCCCGTTGGCACCCGAACCGGGCTTTTTCCCTTCACCGGTAAAAACCTTCATGGCATTTTCTTCAATAATCCAGTTTTTAGGCATTGCTGTTCCATTGCATTGTCGCCAACCATTAAAATCTTTACCGTTGAATAATAGAACCCAACCATCTTTCTTTTCTTTTGCAGAGAGTTTGTTTACATCCTGTCCAAAGACAGGCAAGATGATAAGCATCGCTGCTACACATGATAATGTCAAAATAATGTTTCTTTTCATAATAATTTTTAATGGTATTATGTAACTCACCCCGACGCGTCGGGGCTCGGTTCATAATATGGATTTTAATATAAATTTCCGGTGCAAATTAGTTAAAAAAATCCAACCATCAAGTATCGTTTTCAAAATGATTGCAGCTCGGGGATAATCAGCCCATTGTATTCCCCCCAAGAGCTTTATCTTCGTGATAATCACCCCCTTGTATTCCTCCCAAGGGGGGAAATATTTCTGCTTATAAGTGTAATTCAACTAAATACCAGGGTATTATAAAAAACGACTAAAATAGTAGTCATTTTTATTGCAAAATATTTGCGCGACTATAAAAATAGTCATATATTTGTAGTGAAGAATTGATAAAAAAGACGCACGTCACAGGACACACGACGCACGTCACATGGTGTTTTGTAAATTAATTACAATACAATTATGCAACTGACAAAAGCAGAAGAACAGGTGATGCAGATATTATGGGACATGAACAATGGTCTCGTAAAAGATATCCGCGACAGTTTCAGCGACCCGAAACCCGTACGAAATACTGTGTCAACGGTATTGAGAGTTTTGGAAAAAAAGGGATATGTCGGACATAAAGCCTATGGGAATGTTCATCTTTACCATCCGCTTATTTCCAAGAGTGAATACTCGAAAAGCCAGTTATTCGGACTCATGGAGGGTTATTTCAACAACTCTTTTCCGGCAATGGCTTCTTTCTTCGCCCTTGAAAAAGACCTCACAGTCAAAGAACTTGACGAGTTGCTTGAGGATACGAGAAAGGAATTATCAAAAGGTAAAAAAAGAAAGTAATGGAAGCATTTGCCTTATACCTGATCAAGTCAGTAATCTGGCTTTCCGGTTTTGCACTGGTGTATGTTCTCTTTTTGAGAAATGAGAGATTTTTCTTATTAAACAGACTATATCTGATTGCAGGTATTCTGACCGCATTTTTCTTTCCGCTGATTTCGGTTCATTATACGGTTGTTTTGCCTTTAGTAAAAAATATCCAGGCAGACAATGCAATTGTAAGCGGAATTCAGAATGTGAGTTATAACAATACTCCTGATCCCGGATTGCTGCTATTAACACTGTATTTATCAGGAGTTTTATTTGTTACCTTCATGATAATAAAACAGAGCAAATCGGTTCTTAAATCCATAAAAAAGGCTGAGATTATTACATCCCATCCTGTAAAACTGATCAGAACTGCCGAATATACTTCTTCGTTTTCATTTTTCTCCTATGTGTTTGTCAATCCTTCAATTACAGACGTTGAAACAAAAGAGATTGTGAACCACGAACTGGTACATATCCGGCAGAGGCACTGGCTTGATCTGGTGCTGGTTGAGTTGCTTTGTATTTTGCAATGGTTTAACCCGCTAATCTGGATTTACATCCGGTTTATAAGGCAAAACCATGAATATCTTGCCGATGAGGTGGCGCTGCAGCGAACATCCGATCCGGCAATTTACAGGGCAGCTCTGTTAAACCAGATTGTCGGCGCTCCTGTCGTCAGCCTGGCTAATTCTTTTAATTATTCACTTAACAAAAAAAGATTTAACATGATGAAAAATATTATCAGTTCACCATACAGGAAGATGAAGATATTTCTCATTCTTCCTGTTTTTGCAATTGTATTATATTCATTTGCAAAGCCGGACTACAGATACACATATGTTGATGAAAGTTACGTCAACAATGATCCTGTTTCCACAGCCTCAATAAAAGAGGTTAAAGGTATTGTTGTGCAACAGGAGGGTAATAATCCTTTACAGGGAGCAACAATAATGGTCAGAGGAACCAATCTGGGTGTTTTAACAGACGCAAAAGGCTTTTTCAGGCTTAACAATGTTCCCGATGAAGGCTTGCTTGTAGTTTCTTATGTCGGATTCAAATCCAAGGTTGTAAAACCGGTTTTCACATCGGAGATGACTATTAAAATGGTGAGAGACACTGTAAAGTACTTAAATGCAAATATCAGTACCCCTCCACCGCCGCCACCACCACCACCACCACCTCTTTTTGTAATTGATGGGGAAATCAGTAACAAACATTATAGTACCGTATCTAAGGAAAACATTCAATCTATAAATGTATTGAATACCGAAAAAGCGACAGAAAAATACGGAGAGAAAGCCAGGTATGGAGCTGTTGAAATTACAACCAAAAAGAAAGCTATAGAAAGTCAGGACAAAATTGTGATCAGAAGCACCTATACTCCGCCGCCGCCGCCTGCATTTAAAGAATATAATGAGATAAAATCAAAAAACGGGATACTCCCTCTTGTGATTATCGATGGCAAAATTACGGATGTTGACATAAACAGTATTGATCTCAAAACAGTGGAATCGATAAGTGTTTTAAAGGATAAATCCGCTACAGCAGTATTTGGTGAAAAAGGAAAAGATGGAGTTATCGTAATTACAACTAAAAAGGTTGTAAAGCAGGCAAGCGAAAAGGAGGTGCTTACATATAAACTTACAGAAATCGGGACTCCTGATGAAAAATTAAATCTGATAGCCGGAGAACCTCGCCCTCTTATCCTCATTGATGGCGTTATCAGCGATATTGATCTAAAGACTATCGATCCCGGGAATATACAATCAATATCTGTTCTGAAAGATCCGAGGGCAACCGATAAATATGGTGAAAAGGGGAAGGATGGAGTAATTGAAATAACAACTAAAAAGTATGACTCCCTTTTAAGTACAAAAATGTCGGATGTTAAGGTAACAGGATATGGTAAAGTTCAAAAAGCAGATGATGAGAAAGTAGTAATTATCGAAGAGTTGCCCGAATTTCCAGGAGGGGGCAAAGATGTAATGAGGGAATGGATCTCTCAAAATGTGAAATATCCTGCAGAAGCTGTAAGAGGGAATATCACAGGGACGGTTTATGTAGATTTTATGATAAGCAGCACAGGAAAAGTTAAGAACGTACAGGTGGCCAGGCCGGTGCATCCTCTCCTGGATACTGAAGCCAAAAGGGTTATAAGTAACATGCCCGACTGGAAGCCGGGAAGCCAGGCTGGCAAACCGGTTGATGTTCAGATGATGGTGCCGGTAGAATTTAAATTGCAGTAAAGGCACGGATTACAAATCCGCGCTAGCGAATAACAGAAGGGGGAACTCAAACAAGTTCATGTCGGTGATAATCACCCCTCTGTCATCCGCCAGATGGTGGACGACATCTCCCCCAAGGGGGAGAAAAACATACTTAAGAGTCAGATTTTTCCCCCTTCAGGGGGAAATACAAAGGGGGTAATCATCCCCAGGCAAGACTCTTCTTAATTGTGAATGAGATGGTTACCTAATCTTCATTATTCTGGTCATCTTGCATAAAAAATGCAGCACGAACAGCAGGCGGACAAGGAGAATCAAGTCCTTTTACAGCTTTCCATATTACTTCGTTGAATTCAGCATCATTAACCCTGTCTTCTTTTGTAAAATCAAACTGCTCGCTTTTCTTTTGCCAGATATTCTCAGCCAGGTTCTTTAAAGTAATATCAACCATGCATGGCCTGACCTCAAACGGAGGATGATCCGGTGTATTATTCATACATCTCCATAAAGGGACCGCAGCTGCATCATACTGACTCATGGGTGGGAGTCCAAGGATCAGCTCTATAGTGCGAAGAAGGGATGTTGTTGTATAAGAAGTATGGTCAACAAACCCCTTTTTTACGTAACCTCCGGCAAGATAAGCTGTACTTCGATGGGCATCTACGTGATCAGGACCGTTTTGAGCATCATCTTCGACAATTATTATCAGGCTGTTTTTCCAGACAGAACTGTGACTCAGATAATCCACAAACATACCAACTGCCAGATCGTTGTCGGCAACATGTGCAAAAGGAGTTGGTTTTCTGAGACTAAGTCCCTCGGTGTGATCGTTGATGAAACGAATGGTGTTTAACTGAGGCAGCGCATCTGCAGCCAGGAGCGAATCAAAATCACGCTTCCACTGATAAAAACGGACAGTATCGCGGACTGACTGATCCCAACTTGTAAAATATGTGCAGAAGTGGTTTTTAAGAACGGGGATACTTGGTTTATTGTTATCAACAAATTCGCCATAGGAACGGTAACTCACACCTTGGCGCTGACAATTATCCCACAGGAATCCATTTTTATTGTTTGCAATTTCCCTCTTCCCTTCGCCAGGATAGGATCCTCCTCTTTCACCATAGCTGGTCGGCCAGTTTTTTTCGAGATAATCTGTAGCATAGGCACCCATAGTCCAGTTATGACCATCAGCACTAACCTCCCCGTTAACATAGAAATTATCAAGCAAAACAAATTCGCGGGCAATAGCATGCTGATTCGGAGTTATGTTTTCACCAAAAAGCACAAGATTGGGATCCCCGTTACCCTCTGGCATATCGCCCAGTACCTGGTCATAAGTGCGGTTTTCCTTAATTATGTAAAATATATGTTTTATAGGAGATGCATCGCCTACTTTCTGAGGGATCGGGTTACCTATTGCTCCCTCGGATATCAACTCCTTATTCTTGATGTAAGGGGTATTATTATAAACAGCCTGTGAATAAAGAGCCATTTGCTTATCATCAGGAATATTAAGAATACCAAGGGTTCCCTTAAACAGACCGCCGATGTACTGCACTTTTATTTTTTGTTCCTTGCCCCCTTCCTGATAAACCACTTCTTCACCTCTGCGATTAGGATTTGGACCATATGGATTTGCACGGGAAGACAATCCTTTTCCGTTGCTTACCAGTATTTTGTTTTTTGCAATTCTCACGCAGGTCGGATACCATGCGGTTGGTATAAATCCTTTACTTATACTTGATCCGGGCGTACTTACATTAAATACTGCAAGGCAATTATTATCAGCGTTGGCAATGAAAAGAGTCTTTTCATCATTGCTCAGAGCCACACTGTTAGTGGTTGAACCAGCAAGGGCATCTGGATACAGTGCCGAATTCAGTGTTTCAATTATTTTCATTTGTCGTGTATCGATCACAGAGACATTGTTATCATTAGCATTCGCAACAAACAAGTACTGCCCGTTCCTGGTAAGGCATAAATCGTTGGGGTTATCACCAACAGGAATTGAACCAGTGATTTTCTGCTGATAAGTATCAAATAGTACAATCTTATCACAGCCCCAACATGAAATGTAAAGGATTTTATGGTCGGAGGATAAAATGCAAGTATAACCTTCACCACCTAAGGGATGTTGTGAAACTACTTTTTTAGATTGTATATCAAGAACATATAGGGAGTTGTTTTCTTTTGTAACAACATATAGTCTGTTCTTTGCATCGTCAATCGCCAACCCTGCTACAGAGATTTTTACAGGCCAGGGTTTTCCTATCCTGATAGTATCATATATTGAAATGTGATTATTCCGGATTGTATATCGTATAATAATATTATCATTTCCACCGGAAGCATACAAATACTTACCATCTCCCGAAAAGGTTAATCCCAACCACGATTTTCCGATGGTTATTGAGTCGAGAATTACCTCCCGTTCAATATCCATAAGCTGAATGGTTTGATCACTTTGTCCGTTATTCGTTATGGCTGCCAGTTTTTTCGAGGGTGACAAAGCAATATTAAGAGGCAAATCGCCAAGAGGTAACATTTTTCCCACAGGGGTTAACTTCCATCCATTGGGCAGAGAAACACGTTGAGATTCAATTTCGTTCAGGGTCTGGGCCTGAAAATTAATAGCAAAGCCAAAGAGAATTATCTCCCCCAGAATCAGTATTTTCATTATTTTACGGTTCAATTTCATTGGTTCATGAGCTCACTTCGTTAGGTTGTAACTACGCCATATAAATTCTGGTCACTTATTTTCAGGAATTGGAGATAAATTTATTACCTGATGTTTTCAGAACTTTCAAAACCTCTTTTTTGATCCTTACAACGACCTCTCCAGAGATTTTCAATGGTTCTCCGTCGATATGGAACCTGGTTTCGTCAGTCTGTATAATTATCTCCTTATCTGTTTTAATGTGCCTGACATATTTAGACTTATTTATTTTTTTTGTGAAGAGTCTGATTATAAAAAGCGGGCCTAAAATCTTCGGGAATGGTTTAATCAAGACAATATCTATGATTCCATCATTTGGCCGTGCATCAGGTGCAATGAATGCATTATTCCCGAATTGTCTTGTGTTTGCAATGGTCAGAACAAATAATTTCTCAGAGAAAATTTCTTCTCCATCGCATCTGATTGTTACATGAAACGGACGAAGCCGCAAAAAAGTCTTCAGGGTCAACCACACGTAAGGAAGAAAACCCCGGAGCTTCAGGTTATCAAAAGAATGTGCAACAAAGCTATCGAGACCTATACCGGCCACATTAAGGCATAACGTTTCATTTATCTCAATCACATCGATATCCATACTTTCACCTTTCTCTATGTTTGAGAGGAGTGATCTTATGTTCATATTAAATCCGAATTCCCTTGCAAAACCATTACCGGAACCCAGAGGCAAAACCCCCAGAATCTTTTCGCTTCCAACCAGTTCTGAAGCCACAGTGTGAACTGTCCCGTCTCCCCCGGCAGCAACAAAAACAGCATACTTATCAAAGTTTTGCTTAATAAGAGATGCGGTGTCTTCTTTAACCAGGGATTTAACGAAGGATAATTTACTTTTACGGCGATCCATATCTTTTGATACAATGTAGTTAACAGGAAACACTCCCGAATTTGGATTCAGGATAAACAGTGCTTTATGGATTTTTTCTGTAACCGTCATTTTCATGTCCAAATTTACAGAAGATTTTTTCAATGTAATGTAATAACCATGGAAGATGTTCAGGTAAAGACATTATTTCTTTAATAACAGAGAGTCAAGTTAGGTTATTCCATGAAAGGGTATTTAAAATCGGTAGCAGGTATCAGGGTTTCTTTGATTGTTCCTCTATTAGGCACTTTCAACTTTTTGTAGTAATTTGGATTCGGTTTTAAACTGAATTTATTTACACACTTTCCAAAAACCAGGGATATGTCAGAATCAAAATACTATCATTTTACTGCGACGGGATCATTTTATGACGTCGGAACACTTGGGGAGGCTATTGCTGCATCAAATGAGGGCGGTTTTGTTTGGTTCAATTTTTATCAACCCTCAAAAGAAGAACTCTCTTCCCTTATCGATACAATTGGTATTCATCCATTGTCTGTCGAAGATTGCTTTGATGTGCAACAGGTTCCGAAGATTGAGTATTTCACGAATAATACTTTTATTATTTTTAATGCTTTCAGTTATGCCGAAAGGGCACTTTTTATAGATGAGGTAAATCTTTTTATAGGAAAAAATTTTCTGATAACTGTCAGTGGGCATAATTCAGGAACAAGAAAACCTTTGAATAATATTGCAGGGATTATTGAAAACGGCCACCTAAATGCTAAATCCGGACCGGATTTTTTAATGCATATTGTGCTGGATTATCTTGTTGATCAGAAGTACAAAGCATTCGATGACATGGAAGAAGAACTTGAAGAAGCAGAAGAATCCTTACTTAGGAATGTTGAAAAATTTCAACCTATGCAACTTCTCCGTCTGAGAAAATATCTGTTGAACCTGAGGAAAAGTTTGTTCCACGAGAGGGAAATTCTTGTTAAAATTTGCAGGTTGGATTGTCCTTTTGTCACTGAAAAAGCAATAGTACATTATCGCGATATTTATGATCATCTGGCTAAATTCTTTGAACTGACAGAAACATACAGGGAGATTGAAACCAGTTTGATGGAGTTATACACTTCACTTCTTAACAATCTGATGACTAAAATGTCTAACGATACTAATTCTTCTGTAAGACGACTTACCCTGATTGCCACCATTTTTATGCCTCTGACATTGATTGCAAGTATCGGCGGTATGTCGGAATGGTCGATGATGACTGGTACTTCAAACTGGAAGCTTGCCTATCCACTCTTCCTTTTAGGAATGGTGGTTATTGGAATTTCAAATTACTTTCTCATTAAGAGTATTGAAAAAAAGGAATCAAACAGACGCCGCAAATTAAATGATTGGGAACCGGATTAACGGTAATATTTGATTTAAAAGGATGGTTATAATTCTTTTGACATCTCATTAAAAATACTGAGAATCTCCTCCTTCTGTTCTTCGGCAGCTTCAAGATGGCCCCATACCGACCGGGTCTGCCATAGACCATCAAGAGCAGAATCGTGATATGACCTTATCAGGTGGGGAATTTCTTTTTCGTTTAAAATCTCATCGAGAAGTTTTGCCTCTATCTCGTTATTAAAAACCAGAATCTTAATGCTCATTTTTCTTTCTATTATTGAATTACAGCGCAATTATTCAGAAGTACATCCATAAGAAAACCGGAACATTCTCCGCGGAGAGTAATTTCATCGCCGGGACTGAACTTTGAAGGGTCGGCAATAGCTGGGAAAGTACATATGACAGAAGAGAAGTCACTCCCGGTTACCAGAGAAATGATTATAATATTGTTCTCAGCAGGTTTTATTAAAGCAATTGTGCCGGTTACTTCAAGTATCTTATTTATATACCTGGTTGATGCTGCTGTCTCATCATCTTCAAATGCCTTCTGAAGTACTGAAGCTGTAATAACGAAATCAGGTTTAGCTTTCGCCATATCTGTATGCTTCAAAGTATAATAATAGAGAGCAGCAAGGATTGCAGATAAGGCAATAAATGAGACGACGAATAATGCGATTTTAACGTATATTTTCATATCTCTAAGGTAATAAAAAAATGTCTTTGTGGCAAATATAATACTACTTACTTTCGAGGGGACGGGACAGTTGATCTTATAATAGTATCCTATTCCCCAGCTTCCTGGATATTAACCCCAGGGCAACACTCAGGTTGGCATACCTCTTCTGTAGCAACACCACCTTTTCGGTATCATTGACCTTTACTGCCTCCTCAAGAAGTACCATGATCTCTTTTCTTTTTATCATGATCTTATCGCTTTTGAACTTAAGAACAGCATCACCAACGATCTCCTTAAGTTTCATCTCCTCGGTCTCGACATAGGTCTGTTTTTCTTTCCATATCCTGCTCAGTTCGTGCGAGTCGGCAAGCAGGTCGGCCGACAGGCTTGATATCTCAGGATCTTCATGCTTGACAAATTGCTTATCTCCCGTAATAAGTCCCTGTTCAGCATGAAACCGGAAATCGGCAAAGATCTTCGCACACACCCTGTCATCAAACAGGAGATCGTCCGATATAATTTCCCTGACAATATAATCAGATACAGTCAGTAACTCTTCCTTGCCGTCTTCCTTATTAATAGTCCGTTCAAATTCCTCCCCACCAAATTTCAGCAGCAACCGTATTATCTCCTTTTCAGAAAAGTAGCTAACAATCTCGCGCTGTACCGGCTTAACAATTACCGGTGGAGGAACCGGAAGATCTTCCGGACCGGGATATTTATTCCTGTCCTGGAAACTCTTTTGTTGCCGCAGCTTATTAACCTCATGATAAAGGATTGGCTCGCTTACCTCAAGCACAGTGCTGCACTCCTTTATATATACGGTTCTGGTTATTGCTTCAGGGATGACAGCAATCGACTTTACTACATCGCGGATGAGATCGGCTTTTCTTACAGGGTCATTGTTAGCCTCCGAAAGAAGGAGCTGTGTCTTGAATCGTATAAAATCCGTTTCTTTCTCTTTCAGGAATTTCAGGAACTCCTCATTACTGACTTTCTTCGAATAGGAGTCGGGGTCCTCGCTATCGGGCAGCAGCACAATCTTAACATTCATCCCTTCTTCAAGCACCAGGTCGATACCGCGTATAGATGCTTTTATTCCTGCAGCATCGCCGTCGTAAAGGATTGTAATGTTATGGGTGAATCTTTTTATCAGTCGAACCTGCTCCTGGGTAAGAGAGGTACCGGATGATGCGACCACATTTTCGATGCCTGTTTCGTGGAGCGACATCACATCGGTATAGCCCTCAACGAGATAACACCTGTCTTCCTGCGATATTGATTTCCGGGCCTGGTAAATTCCGTAAAGGATCCTGCTCTTATGGTATATCTCCGATTCCGGAGAGTTAAGGTATTTTGCGCTATTAGGATCCGTTTTCAGGATCCTGCCCCCGAAGCCGAGTACCTGTCCCGATAGTGAGTGAATAGGGAACATCACCCTGCTGCTGAATCTGTCGAAGATGCGATCCTCATGTTGAATTGACAGACCTGTCTTGACAAGAAAATCCTGTTTGTATCCGTCTTCCAGGGCCTTTTTCGAAAAGCCATCACGCTTTTCAAAACTGTAACCCACCTCAAATTTTTTCAGTGTGTCCTGCCGGAAACCCCTCTCTTTGAAATAAGTAAGGCCGACAGATATTCCCTCGTCGGTTTGAAAAAGATTCCCGGTGAACTGCCGGGCTGCATAGGCTGTGACAACAAGCAGGCTCTCTCTTTCATTCTGTTTATCAATCTCCTCCCGGGTGAGCTCTTTTTCAACAACCTCTATGTGATATTTTTTTGCCAGGTATTTAAGAGCCTCAGGGTAGGTGAGGTGCTCATGCTCCATGACAAAATTGACCGAGTTTCCAACCTTCCCGCAACCAAAGCATTTGAATATCTCCTTCGATGGCGATACAGTAAATGATGGTGTTTTTTCATTATGAAAAGGGCACAATCCCAGGAAGTTAGCGCCCCTCTTCTTCAGAGGAACGAACTCCTGCACTACATCAACTATTTGAGCAGCATCGAGAATACGTTCTATAGTGGATCTGTCGATCATAACGCTTTCCTGAAATACGCCACAGTCTTTGCCAGTCCTGTCTCCGTATCAACCTTTGGTGACCAGCCTAACTCTCTTATTGCAAGAGATATATCGGGCTTGCGTTGCTTCGGGTCATCCTGCGGAAGAGGAAGATAAACAATCTTTGATTTTGATCCGGTCATTTTTATTATCATTCCGGCAAGAGTACTTATTGTTACCTCAACGGGATTTCCGAGATTCACCGGTCCTATAAAGCTGTCGGGGGTATCCATCAATCTTATGAGGCCATCGATGAGGTCGTCAATATACTGAAAACTACGGGTATGGGAACCGTCGCCGTAGATGGTTATATCTTCACCCTTCAGAGCCTGGACGATAAAATTGGAAACAACCCTGCCATCGTTGGAATTCATCTTTGGTCCGTATGTATTAAAGATCCTTGCAATTTTAATACGCACCTTATTCTGTTCGTGGTAGTTCATGAACAGAGTTTCGGCGCATCTCTTTCCCTCATCATAACAAGCCCGGGCTCCGAGTGTGTTGACATTTCCCCAGTAACCTTCGTGCTGCGGATGTACTTCGGGATCGCCATATATCTCGCTTGTTGAGGCCTGAAGGATCTTCGATTTTGTTCTTTTTGCGAGGCCAAGTGTATTGATGGCACCCATCACCGATGTCTTGATCGTTTTGATGCCATTGTACTGGTAATGTACCGGCGAGGCCGGACAAGCGAGGTTATAGATTTCATCCGTTTCAACAAAGAGCGGCATCGTAACATCATGCCGGATCAGCTCAAAATACGGGTTATTGAGCAGATGGACAATATTCATCTTTGACCCTGTGAAATAATTGTCGAGACAGATCACCTCATGCCCCATATTAAGTAACTGTTCACATAAGTGTGATCCGATAAATCCGGCTCCCCCGGTAACAAGGATGCGTTTCATGGTTTAAGTATTTCTGGTTATTGAAATTTTCACCACCACCTCATCAATATCCACCTCACGCACATTATTCCCTGTGA
>Ga0265292_1002132_pt1 | contig 14645 bp, 17 predicted proteins | sample Munlanlewell296A_FD_189080 | JGI IMG/M metagenome (GOLD analysis project Ga0265292, IMG submission 189080) | Leachate microbial communities from a municipal landfill in Southern Ontario, Canada - Leachate well 296A | ecosystem: Engineered > Solid waste > Landfill > Unclassified | place: Canada...
ATAACAATAATGACTGGAGTTAAGTCTCCTTATGTGCTTGGAAAGGACGTTGAAGAACAACCTTCCCATGCGTCAAGAGAAATGAGTGACTTGGGAATAGAAGTTTGGAGATAAATCTCTAATTTAGATTAGTTTTATTTTTTATTTTATTTTCCCCCTGGAAACGGGGGGAGATTTTATTTTTACAAATCTTTTTAAAGTATTATTCATTAGTTTGTTTATGGTTGTTTTAAAAAGAGTTGGGGTGTTAAAAGCGGCTTGCTTTTTGGGACTTTATGGAGTATTTATAGGATTAATTTTTGGATTGATTGGTATTATATTATCCAATGTTATTCGTTCGCTTTCTGCTTTTGGGGGTGCAGGTATTCTTTCACTTTTTGGAATTGGCACTTGGTTAGCTGTTTTGTTAGTTCCTTTAGTATATGGAGTTTTATTCTTTTTGATGGGTTTGATATTTACTCCACTCATGAATCTTATATTAAAGATTATTAAGGGACTTGATTTGGATATGGTTGAATAATGATTGTAAATTTCTAGATAAATTAATTTTTGTGAAATATTTTAAAGTACTATTATGATGTTGGGAACATTTTATCCATTCTAAAAAGAGGACTTAAAGTTAATCTCATTGCCCATGAAATTTGTATAAAACTTAATGCATGAATTAGACAGAAAAAAGAGAAAAAAAAGGTAAGTAAGGCAAATAAAATACTTAATATTAAATCTATATGTAAAGGAATAATAAATATTAAAGGAATAATAAATATTAAAATAATAATTCCTGATGTAAATAGAAAAAGAGCAAAAATGAAGAAAAATATTGATAAAAAAATATATTTAATTTTTAATTCTTTTTTCTTTACCATTTTTATTAAGCATCTACTTTTGTAACTTCATTCATCTTCTTATTGCCATATTTGTTGAAATATAAAACATGATCTAGCTCTATTATTCTTTTTGATTCTGGCTTTTTGAAAGCATATCCTATAGGAAACAATGCTTCAACTTGCATGTCTTTTGGAATGGCTAATACATCTTTTACTTCTTCATCAACAAAATGCCCTATCCAGCAAGTTGAAAGTCCAGATTCTGTTATTTTTAAAAGGAAATTCTGAATTGCCGCTCCTGCCTGTTGTTTTGTGTAATTCTTTCCCCTTTCCTCATAAGCTATTTCTGTTCTTGTGGGGGTTGTACAAACTACCAAAACGTATTTGGCCTCTCCTACAAAATCCTGTTGTGAAGCTTTTGTTAATTCATTTATCTTTTTTTCATCATCTACAAGAATGAATTTGAGGGAGAAATTGTTTCCTGCCATAGGAGCATAACGCATGGAGTCTATGCATTCTATTATAGTTCTCCAATCTGGCTTTTTTGAATTGAACTTTTTTATGCTTCTTCTGTTGTGAATTATTTTGTCTAGCATGAATTAGTTAATATATTGTAGTTTAAAAATTATTCTTCTTTAAGATAGGAGAATTAATTATCTGTAACTCAACATTGTTATTATCACTTATATTTGAATATAATTAAATAATCTGATTTTATTATATAGTTATTTATCTTTAATCAACAATATATAAAGATTTATAAATTAATTTATATTCTTTTTAACATGAATTATTCAGAGAGTGCTCATGGAATTTTGCGGGAAGTTCAGGGAGCTGAAGAGGTTGCTGGTACAAATACTCATAAAATATTATGGACTATCTTTTTTGGGATTATATTTATTATAATTTTTTTAGTAGTATACTTAATTTTTACTTCAGGCCATAAAAATATCTCTGAGAAAAAGTTAATTGAGGGAGTTGCTATGGAAGTTGGAGAGAGTGATGTTATTACATTTGATCTTGAAAAAGAAGAGCATGGGATGTGGATAAACTTTCTTGGAGATGGTTCTGTCGAATTGACTATCTCTAGCGAGCCTATAAACTTAAGTTTAAAGATTAATGAGATAAAAGAAGTTGATTTAGACAAGGATGGAATTTTTGATATAAAGATTAAATTAGTTGGAATAGTAAATAGGAAAGCAACTATTGCTATTCAAAAAGTTGAAGAAGAATCTTGCCAAGCAGATTGGAGGTGTTCTGAATGGTTAGATTGTTCTAGAGGACTTCAAAAAAGGAGATGCGAAGATTTGAATTCTTGTGAGACAATATTTGATAAACCTTCTGAAATTAAAAGTTGTTCAGAAATAGAATCTATAAAGAATGATAATGATTTTTATGAAGAGACAGATAATAATGAAACTAATTCCTTGAATAAGAGCATAAATAAGAGTTTGAATAATAATCCTTCAATTAATCTTACTAATAAAACAACTCAAAGTAATTCAACTAATTTAGCTATTGTAAATAATAATTCCGAAGTTTCAGATTATTCCTATGGTTCTGAAGATTATGTAACAGACAAGAGTGATTCCAATAATACAATTAATTTAACTTCTTGTCCTCAGGATACATACTTCTGTCAGGAAGATTATGGCTTCTTTTGCGAAGTTTATCCCGATTCTGGTTTATTAAGTTCATCTTGTTGTCCAAAAGAATGTTTAAAATTTGATTCCAAAGAGCAGCTTTGTTCTGCTAGAGGGTATTTTTATTTTGAAGGTAATGAAACTTATCTTTGTAAGGTTCAAGTTTATTCTTCTTTTAATGGAACAAATATTCTTTGTTGTGATAGTATTCAACCTAAAGTTAATATTAATTCAGGATTATTTTCTAAAACTTAATTTCTCCCCCGCCTAAAACATTTTCTCTAATGTAAAATACAATTGCCTGTCCTTCACTTATTCCGGTTATGGGTTGGTTTAGAATTACTTTAAATTGCTTTGACTTTTTGTCATAGAATAATATGCTTGGAAGCAACTCTCCAACATGTCTTATTCTTGAGAGAATTTTTAATTTATCCCCTCTTTTTATTTTATTAATTTGTGAATTACCTATAAAGTGAATATTCTTTGCAATAACTTCTTTTCTGAAATTTAATTTATGATTTTCAGGTGCAGCCACAATTATATTTTTTTTAACATTTTTCTGAGCAACGTACCATTTAGAGGGTTTATTTTTATTTCCTCTATCTATTTCAAAACCATATCTTGGGCCGAGGCGTTGGCCAATTGTGTAATAGTAAATTCCATCGTGTTCTCCTATTATATTTCCTTCTGGGTCAATTATTTTTCCTTTCTTTTGTTTTATTTTCTTTTGAAGAAATTTTTTGAGATTTACTTTACCTATGAAGCATATTCCAACAGTTCCTTTTTTGTCATAGTTTGGAAGTTTGTTTTTTTGAGCTATGTTTCTAATTTGTTCTTTAGTGTAATCTCCAATAGGAAATAAACAATGGGATAATTCATTTTGTTCTATTTTGTAAAGGAAATATGATTGATCTTTTGATTCATCTTTTCCTCTTAGGAGTTCGTATATTTCTTTTTTATTTTTTATTTTGTTCTTATCTTCATTTTTATATTTACTTTTTCTTACTCTTGCATAATGTCCTGTTGCTATGAGATTTATATTCATTTTTTTTGCTTCTTTTAAAAGAAGGGGGAATTTTATTTTTTGATTACAATCTATATCTGGGTTTGGAGTTATCCCTCTTTTGTATTTATCAAACATTTTATCAATCACATCTCTTCTATATTCTTTTTCAAAATCAAGAGTAATCAGAGAAATATTTAATTGAGATGCAATTTTTAGCGCCATTTTTCTTTCAGTTCTCCAGGCACATTTTCCAGTCAGAGGGTCTTTTGTATCAGACCAGTTTTTCATAAATGCTCCTATGACTTCATAACCCTGCTTTTTAAGGAGAAGTGCAGCAACGCTTGAATCGACTCCCCCAGACATTGCTAAAAGGACTTTCTGTTTTTTTGCTTTTGATTTCATAATTAAATAAGATAAATGTCGGTTAAAAGAGTTTTGGAGTTATTCGTATCCCATTAGAATTTTATATACCGTATTACTTTGATTTGTTAGATTTTCATATTCTGCCTTTTCGCTCATAAAAGGTAGATGTTTTTCTTTGATAATTTTTTCAATTGTTCCTGATTGTGCGCAGTTAGTACCTTCACTCATCTTTTTATCTGTAAGATATCCTGAAGGTTGTGCTCCTCCAATAAAGAGCCCCGCCTCTGCATTTTGATTTGATACCATATACATAGCGCAAGCCAATATCTCTGGAGAGTATCCTTCTAACAATTCTTTTGTTAATTTATTACATGATATAAAATAATTATGTGGCCAGATATCTCCTTCTAAATAACTTCTTTTAGAGTCTTCCACATAATCTTCTCTTGTACAGTATTTTTTCATACTTGCAATCACTCCTGATACTTCTAATTCTAATATCTTCAACTTTCTTTCTTTTTTGTCTTTTATTTTTTTGATAAGATTTTTCATCGTAAATAGATTCTGAAATTTAAATATAATTAATTTTAACCTGACATGTAAGGTATGATAGAAAAGGTTATAAAGGAAAGAAAATTAGATAGATTATGTGGATTGCTAAATTTAGAAATTGGCATAAAGATTGTTTAATTAGACCTCTATGTGAGAAGTATAAAGTCACCGATTATGTTTATCTGCTTAATTCATGGGGGGATCGAAATAAATTCTATTACACTGAACTTCATATCCTTGATGGGGAAAGAGAGTATATAGAAAAATTTATTACTGGATTTAAAAAAAATAAGAGTTTTAGAGAGGTTGAAAGTCAAGATAACTGGATATTTACACTTAATGTTTTAACTGGGAGAAATGCTAAAGATTATTCAGTTGTTTTTGACAGGAGAATTATATACATTAAACCTGTTGTTCAGAGAACTGACGGCTATGAAGATTGGGAAATAGCTTCTTGGGATAGAGATGTTCTTATGAAAATTATGGAGAATTCTCATTTTGACATGAAATTGGTTTTTGTAAGAAAACTAAAAAAATCTGATTTGTTCTTGCCGCAAATACAACCAGAAATATCAGAAAAACAAAAACAAGCTATTAATCTTGCAATTAAAAATGGATATTATAATTTTCCCAGAAAAAATGATTTGAATGAACTTTCTAAAGTAGCAAAGGTTTCAAAACAAACATTTCAGGAGAATCTTAGAAAAGCAGAAAATAAGTTAATTCCTTTCTTGGCTGGAAAATAAATACGACCCGAGCAGGACTCGAACCTGCGACTTCACGATTAACAGTCGTGCGCTCTAACCAACTGAGCTACCGGGTCATGAAAACTTTAATTTAGAACCTTATTTAAAATTATTGCTTTTAGCTTTTTATTTATTTTTCTTAACTTTCTTTTCCTCTTTCAAACCCAAGTCAATAATAGGTTCGGGTCTATGCTTTTCAAGATATGCATAAACATTTGCCTGTTTTGAGCCTTTTATTAAAATCTTGCAAGCTTCCTCAACCTTTCTTATATTCTCAGCATATCCTATAATCCCAAGTTTATTTCCAGAAAGTTCAAGAAAACATTCACTTAAACTTGAAATTGTTTTAAGGGTTCTTCCATTTTTTCCTATTATTCTTCCTCTAATTCTTTCAAGGTTTTTTTGAGTGGCATATTCTTTTATATTTAATATTTCAAATATAAAATCCTCTTTTTTTATCTCCAAAGCATTTGAAAAAGGAAATCCAAAATCAAGTGCTTCAATTATTTTTTCTGCAATATATTCTTCTTCTGCTTTTCCTGAAAGGTAAACTTCCTTGCCTCTTGTTTCTATAATTATATTCAATTCTTTTTCAAGTCTATCTTTATTTTTTATTATTCTCGGCAATTTTTTCACTATTATTTTCTTCATGTGCAAAAGTAGTTTGTATGATTAATAAGTTTAACTGGTACATCCATTATAAGTTTCCCATATTTCATAACTGTCTCCAGGCGCAATATTTGAAGAAGTTTGAACAAATTTTATGTAACTTCTATTATAGATTTCTGGTATATATGGAATTACAAATTTATCTATATGTAAGCAACTGAATTCATTGCTTCCGGGGAATCTTGCCCAATAACTAACATAATTATCTCCTGATTTTGGTAAATCTTCGCTATCAAAATATATTCCCACCTTTTCTGGCCATATAGAATAAATTGTTCCATTGTTTAGAATTGTATCTCTCACGCAAGATCCAGCTAAATTACAGTATTCCCCGATTAAAGTATTACATGTTCCACAACTTGAACCACATACGGGATCAACTCCGCAGTTTCTATTTGTGCAATCAGGAATACATTGGAAGCAGACACCACTAGTTATATTGCAGGTTTCTCCTTGTATTGTGCAAGAGCCACAACTTGAACCACATACGGGATCAACTCCGCAGTTTCTATTTGTGCAATCAGGAATACATTGGAAGCAGACACCACTAGTTATATTGCAGGTTTCTCCTTGTATTGTGCACAAACCACAGAAAGTTTCTCCACAATCGATTCTTCCAGGAAGAGTCCCACATTCCCTCAATCCACAATCAGAAGCTAAACAACTACGAGAACAAACTCCCCCATTACAATAATATCCAGTATCACATGTACCGCAATTGCATCCATTTAAAGATGCTCCACACATAATTTGATTATTATTACAATCTGGTTGAAGCAACCCGGGACAGCTTCCTTCAAGTCCATCACTGCAGGTTTTGTCAGAACAAGTAATTGTTGAACATGAGCAGTTTGGGTTGCCTCCAGATTCTGCTTTACATTCTCCTAGCACACAATGGGGGGTTAAACCCGAACAGGTTCCACAACTTCCACCGCATCCATTATCTCCACATTCTTTGCCTGTGCAATCAGGTGTACAACCCGAAGAAATGAGTTGTTCTCCAGTATTTATTATATTATAATAAGTATCAGCAATATTTCCTATTGTTTTTTTTCCTGAATCTGTTACAAAAATAGGATATATAGATATACTAACTATTTGTCCTTGGTAATCTACAACAAAAGTCTTTACTTCTAAAGGGTTTAAAGTTATATTTTTCTTTTCATAAATATGTGTTTCTTTACCATCAAAAATTGAAAAAACTATTCCTTCAAGTTCTCCTTCCCCAGCATTTCTTTTAACTTTTATATTTACATCCTGAGCAGTTTGCTTCATAGAAACTATTTCCAAATCAATTGTAAATTTTCCAAGAGATATTTTTTCCGCATTATTAATTATAATATTTCTTATAACCCCCCAGACTATTGCAATTGATAAAATTACAAGAAGAATTATTAAAAGTGTGGCAATAATAGTAGATAAACCTCGAGCATCACCTTTTTTCATAATTTAAAATAGTAAATAAGGTTAATAAATATTAGGTTTGTGTTTAATTATTTATAGTATTATTTTATCTCACTCCTTAGGAAAGTTTAGTTATCTGTAACAGCTTTTATTATATTAACCTGGGAGATATTTACAAGATTAGATATTATAAAAACCGGCACGATTTTACTTGATAACTTATTTTCATACTTTGAAAGGTTTAATTATCTCTGTAAAATCAAACATTGTTCAATTTTTATATCAATATTATAATAATTTTAGAACTGTTACATATAATTATTTATTTTATAAAATTTCAAAATTCTTTTTTTTTCTGTTTTTCAGAGTTCGTGCGAAATTCCCACAAATAAGAGTTTTCATGATACAATTTTGTTTTTAATTTTATTCTTTAACATTAAGGCGATAAAGAACCATATGATTATTGCAGTTATCATAATGTATGGACTTTCAATACTTCTCTTTAAAGGTTCTTTTAATGAGTAAATTAATAATGCCAAAATAAATCCGTAAGGAATCATTACTAATGGTACGAAAAGTATCTTAAGAAAATTTTCTTTTTTTATACCTGAATTGAAAAAATAAAAAGCTAAGGCATTTGGATGCCACATAGAGGCAATAACTCCTCTAGACAAATTTTTTCTGCTTAAATTTTTCAGATTTTTTCTTTTTGCTATATTAAGTCCTAAAGCATAATTTATTATGGAAGTTATTGTTAAAGTGAGTGCTACAACCAAACTTATTTTTATTAGTGACATGAAACTTCCATCTGAAAGAATAACTGCTAAAGCCACCACAAAAGAACCTGGAAAGTACAATCCGAGATAAACAATTCCCTCAAGAAAAGAAGCAATGAATAGCCCAAATAACCCATAAGATTTATACAATCCTTCTAAAAAGGTGAGAATGTTTGTTGGACTTGGAATAATACCTATACCCCATAAAATAAAAACGCTTATATAAAAAATTAATGCCGATAATGGAAGCATAGGAATTTTTGCCCATATTTCTTTTTTCATTTCAGAACTCTTTTTTTTCCGTTTTTATATATCCATTTCTTTTGAGCCATTCAATTTGATTTGAAGGATATTTGAAAATTACATCTCCCTTGGATTTATCCAATTCCCAAGGTTCAACAAGAACAACATCTCCAGGTCTAAGCCATAATTTTCTTTTTAATCTTCCAGGAACACGGGAGTTTCGTGTTTTTCCATCTAAACAATTAACTTTCATTTTGTTTCCTCCAAGTCTTTCCTCAATTACACCTATAACTTCTTCTCCTCTTGGAATTTTTGCTCTCATCACATGAACTTCTTCATCATTATTTTCTTCTTTGTTCTCTTTCTCAGGAGAGTCTTCTGAAGATTCTTCGAATTCGTCTGGCATATTTTTTAAAAAGAAAAAGAGTTTTTAAGGGTTTGGTACTCAAAATTTTTTAAAAAATTTAAGGAGTTTTTAAGGTTGGCAGTTTGAAAATAAATATTATTCTTAAAAGAATATTTTTTAATATATAAAATTTAAAACATCCTATATTTATATATCTCTTTTTATAATAAAAATAATGACAGAGGTTAAAGAATCACTTGAAGAGAGAGCGAAAAAATTCTTTAGATTAAGAATTCTTGGAGAGTTTGAAAAGAAAGGTTTTAACCCTGTTGATATTGAAAATTTAAGCGAATATATATCAGAAATCAATTATATAATAGAAAATAAATATGTTTTTGAAATAGGAGAAACTGTTAAATCACTTCGTTATGCTCCAACCCCATATGGTAAAAAGTGGGCTTTGAGTTGAAAAAATTATAAATTAATATAAAAATTAAAATTTTTAACTCGCACTTTTAAATAAGAACCAACGCGAAGGGAATATTAGCAATTTTTCTTATTCCCTCTTTTGTGATTATTCCAGTCTCTAAAGCAATTTGAACTGATTTTTCTCCAACTATATTGAATGTTGAATCTTCAAGTTTCATATCTCTCATTATACCAGAAACTTCTTCTTTTGAAGATTCTTTTCCCTTGAAGAAACTTTCCTTAACATCAAGCTGGAATTTTCCATCCTCAAATTTTTTTCCAAGCAATTCATCGTCACAGACGGCTACAATATCCCTATAGGATTTTATTACGTTCACAAACATTTTCAGTAACCTTTCTTAGCTTCGTTAGATTTAATCACTTTTTCTGCATTTACTGCAGACATCATAGCGCACATAGATGTGCCACATTCAGGACACTTTCCTTTTGCCATAAAACCGCCTCTTGCTGTCTTGTTTATTACAGGATCTTTCATCTTTTGCCCTTTCTTTTTACATTTTACACAATAAGCTTCAACCATTTTTTTACCTCCTTTAGTTTAATTGAGATAGGGTTCTCAAGAAATTTTGTTTTATAAATATTTATATTTGAGTTTTTTAAGGGATTTTTATTTAATATTTCTAAATTAGATAATTAATGCAGTTTAATTATCTTATAACTTTTTAACATTGTTCAACTATTAACTTTAATAGAGAATATAATTATCATGGTAAAATCATAATCTTGTTAAGCTATTAATCAACCTTGTTATTGTATAACCCCCATTAAAATAACTGTTATAAATAATTAATTATATTTTTTCTCTTACAGGATGTTTTGCCCCGCAGGCTAAACAATGAATAAAATTAAGGCGATTTTCTTTTCTTAATTCTGTGTCGGGTTTTCCACATTCTTTGCATATTACAAATTCTTTTATGTACTGTTCTATTTTTGTATTTATCTTTGAGCTTGGTATTTTATTATTAAGAACAAGCCTTTCCCCGTCCATTTGTCCAGAAGTTGCAAGTTCTTTAAGTATGAATTTTTGGAAATGCTCGGGGTCTCTTCGTATATGAGAAGAAATACCAAGAAAGTTAGTAAGAATTGTCTTTTTACCTTCAATATGCCCTTCTATATTTGGAATTTCAAATCTTCCTCCGCTCCCTTCAACAACTTTTACTTTTGTATAAGCTTCATTGAGGAGAGTTTCATATTCTGTCATTAAATTTTAGAGAGAAGAGGCATTTATAAAATGCTCGTTATTACCCAAATCTAACGTTTAGTTAATGTAAATTGTTAAAGATTATTTATTAAACTTAGGCTAATTGTAAAGATATAATTATGCTCGAATATAATTAGTTGTTTCTCTAACCCAAATATCTTACTTTCCCAGGACGAGGTTCAAATATAATTCCTTCCTCTAAGAATTTCTTTATTTCCTGATTTATTATATCCGGAGATATATCTTTTAATTTTATTATTAATTGCTCTTTTTCAATTCCACCTTCTTCTTCAGCTTCTTTTATAAGGGAAATTATGCTGTCCTTTATTGCTACAATTTTGCTTTTTTCTATAACCGGCGCTTTTGCAGAAGGAGATTTTTCAAGCTCTAATTTTCTAACAAGCAAATATTTTGTATTTTGCTCTTTTATTATTTCTGGCTGAATGTAAGTTTCATTATTCCAATGTCTCAACACCCCTATTACAAGAACTGTTAATCCCTGTGTAATCTCTTTAAATTTTGCTATATCATCCCCAAAAATCTTAAGGCTTATTTGTCCCGAGCCATCGTCTAATTTGAAAAAAATATATTTTCTTTCTCCCTCACTTTCATATTTATCAACTATGCTTCCAATAATATTGACACGCACAATTCTTTTGTTTCCTAATTCCAAAAAAGAGAATCTCTCTCCATCCATAACTGGCTTTCCCATAAGAATGTCCCCTACTCTTAACTTATATGCAATGTTTCTTTTGAATTGTCCTTCTTCTGCCATTTTATAATATATTTCATAAAAATTCTGTAGGTTTATAAGTTTTTGTGAGGTTAAATATAATTGCTTAAGATCTCTTTTATCTCATGAAAATTTTTAGCTCTATAATCTGGAATATATCTTTTACATTCCTCTTTTCCTAAAAGAATTGTTTTTATTCCCACTTGTTTTGCGGCAATGTCATTTTCATTATCTCCTATCATAAAACACTCTTCCCCTTTACATTTTAAATATCCTAATAATCCCATAAATACCTTTTTTTCTGGTTTGTATCCTCCAAACATTGAAGTGGGAATAATTTCATCAAAATAATTCTCTAATCCAAGATTATTTAACTGAGTTTTTTTGAACTCTAAATCAATTTTATAATTTTTATTCTTTATTTCAGGATCAAAGATAGCATAAAAAGGATATCCTCCTGAAAAAACAATTAATTTGATTTGACTATTTTTAAGAAATTTTAGCAAATTAATAGCTCCCTTTCTTGGATGAATATCTAATAAAATTTTTTGCTTAGCACCTTCAATTAAGTCCTCTACATATTTTAAGTTTCCGTGGGAATTATCTAGGCCAATTAATGGCAACATAATTTTATATGCTTCCGTAAAGAATTGTTGGGAACTTTCAAATTTCTTATATTCTCTCTTTATGATTTCCCCTGCTTCCAAAGCCTTACTTTTAACAAAATTAAAATCTAGATTTTTTTCTTTTGAAAATTTCTTTAATGCATAATCTGTTACGGACTTCTTTTCATAAAGTGTTCCGTCTAAATCGAATATAACTTGTGTTATCTTTTTCATTCTTAAAAAACCCCAACATATCCTTTCTTTGGCCTGTAAAGTTCATTATCTTTAATCAATCTGTTTATTACTTCTTCAAGTTCGTCTTTTCCAAGTCTTCCTTCAAGTTCTTTTTCAAGTTCTTCATAGGGAATCATTTTTCCCATTTTGCTTTCAAGCGCAGTTATAACTTCCTTAACCATAAATATTTTATTTCTCTGGGAGGAAGAGAATTTTCCTGATATTTTATCTATATCAAATGTTTTTGATTCGTAATCATATCCCACCTGCATAAGATAATATTTCATAAGTTCTATTGATTGCTTTGCATCTTCTTTTGAAACTGTTTCGCTTAATCTTAATTTAGCTGACGCTTCTGCCATTCTTATAAGCGCCTGCAATTGTCTTGCTGATATTGGAATTGGTCTCATTGCACTCTCGGAAGTAACTGGTTTATTTCTCAAATCAACATAAAACTTTTTAATTTCATCAACTGCTTCAAGGCTTAACTTGGGATTTATTTTTTGTTTTGCATATGCAACATATTTTCTGAAAAGGGTTGTATCTATCAAAACTTCTTTTGCTTCGTTCTGATGTTCTCTTAAAACATGAGAAGCAATTTTTTCATCTTTATTTCTATCTGGTAAGTCTCTTAATGTAAAAATTATATCAAATCTATTAATAAGTGTTGGAGGAAGGTCAATTTGTTGGGGAATTGGCATGAAGGGGTCAAATCTTCCGAATTTTGGATTTGCAGCTGCAAGAACAGAAGTTTGCGCTTTCAAACTAGCCTGTACATTTGCTTTTGAAATTGTGACTGTGTTGTGCAGAATCATCCCATTGGATATGAATGTTTTATTGGGTTCTATAGTAACATCATAAACCCATTTTATTCCATTATTATTTATACTTGAGACTTTCTTTATTTTAACCCATCGAGCATAACCAAATGCTAACCTTTCCAATTCTTCCAATTCTTCAATTATTTTTATATTTTTTTTAGTATCTTTTAAAGCCTCTTTTTTTGCTATTAAAACGAGCTTTTGCAAAAATAATCTATGCTTTTCAACATGCAAATCTATAGAATGCCCAATTTCTTTATTAGCAGAAATTTTAAGCTCTTTGAAAATTCTATTAATTTTGTCAGTGCAATTAGGAATTACATCTTTGATTGTCCTATATGTTTTTTCCTTTTCTAAATATTGCTTTAATCTCTGTTTCTTTTTTTCAGATAAAAAATTTATATTTAACAAAAATTTTGAAAGATTTTCCTGTCCTGTTATATCTACCCTAAAAAATTTACCATCTTTAAAAATAGAAGATTGAATGCCAAATCTTAAGAGCAAATCTGAAACCTGCTCGGCCAATTCTCTGTTTTCTGAAATAAGTGTGGCTCTGCATCCATTTCTATTTTGGAATACCACTGTCCCATCGCCATCGAATAAAGCTCTTAAAAGATATTTTATATTCTCATTTGGAAATTGCATTATTTCATAAGGAATTATTTTTTTATTCCCTTTTTCCATAAGTAAGGGATTTATTTTGAGTATTTCTTCAACAACTTTTTTTGAAATAACCCTTACAGCAAACTGATTTTTTCTTTTAGTTATTCCAGCTTTAATTTTAAAATAAGATTCTACAGCATTTTTATAATCCATTATTAATTTTTCATCATTATTCCAGAATTGAATTCCTGTTTTTTTGCCTCTGTTCAATTCATAACATCCATCTGTAATATGATAACCTAAAATTTTACAAAGTATATCGTTCTCTTTTTTGTAATTTTCTGTTTTAATATTGATTTCAGAAGGGATTGGAAAAAACATTCCATCTTTTAATTTTTCTGCAGAAATAGTAATTATTTTACCGTTATCGACGACCCAGCAGGGGTGCTCGGGAGTAACAGTAATCTCTCTTCCATTGGCAAGTTCTATATTAATGAATTTTTTTGGAGCTGCGTGCCTGCTTATTCTATCTGCTTTAAATGGAAATGATTTTGCAAAATCTGTTGAAATAAGTTCAACATCTTCAACAGGAAGAATTTCACAATTTTTTCCTTTATAGACTCTGCTTTTATTCTTTTTCATTAAACTATCTATAAATTTTCCTATTTCAATTTGTCTTCCATCAGAAAGGAGCAATTTAAAGTCAGGCAACATGCATTGCTGTTCCATCGCTTCGTGCATGGCGCTTCTATCCTGAGGATCCATTTTTTCAAGTTCATCTATACAATTATGAACAACAATTCCATCTGCTATAAAATTATGTGTTTCAGGAACTAATAAATCATAAACATATCCTTTGTATTTTTCCTTTTTTATATCGACAATCTTATCTAAAAAATAATCTCTTTTTGTAACAAGTTCAATTTCATTATTAAGTTCTTCAGAGAGATTTAATTTCTCTCTAATCTTCATAAGCTGTTCTTTTGATGGTTGTCTTTTTTTGTTTATATAATCATAAATAACTGAAGAGATTCCTGCAGAATTTAATTTAGAAGTGTTTATTTCATTTGTTATTTTCCTGCATATATTTGCAGTAGTTTCTATAGGTATTTTTGAACTTGAAGAAGAAATTAAATTTTTTCTTATTGGAATCTCTCTGTATTTTACAGAATAATCTTTTACTGAATTTAAAAGATGAAGCACATCAAGATTGCCTGTTGTTCTTATAATACATATTGGTTTTTGTTCAATTAATCTAGAATAACAATCTAATCTTCTTAATGAAAGCATAAAATTTTTGTTTAATTCGGAATCATTGCTTATAAGGAATTCCGAATGAGTTATATCATATTTCTTTCCCTTTTTAATGCAATTTTTAGTCGAG
>Ga0265292_1002133_pt1 | contig 14644 bp, 13 predicted proteins | sample Munlanlewell296A_FD_189080 | JGI IMG/M metagenome (GOLD analysis project Ga0265292, IMG submission 189080) | Leachate microbial communities from a municipal landfill in Southern Ontario, Canada - Leachate well 296A | ecosystem: Engineered > Solid waste > Landfill > Unclassified | place: Canada...
TCGCCAACCAAGAAAAACTGGTGGAATAGCCAGGGATTGGTCTTTTGGTTGGACTCCACTGCTAAACCAATATGGTCAACAAATGGGTATTTCTGGAGAATCAACATTTCAATTAGTAGCTCACGAACAAGCATTGGATCAACTTGTGAATGTATTTAGTAAAAATGGACGACAAAATGTGGTATTAGTTGGTCAATCAGGAGTGGGCAAAACTGAGATTGTTAGTGCTTTTGCCTCTAGGTTAATGGATGCAAATTTTGATATGCCCAAAAACCTTAGGTATAGACAAGTATATAATCTTGACGCAGGTTCACTTATTGCGGCTGCGCCAGATAGGGGTGGTTTAGAACAATTAGTCCCACGAGTTTTAAGCGAGGCATACAATTCCAAAAATATAATTATCTGTCTGGATAACGCTCAGTTATTTTTTGAAGAGGGAGTCGGATCAGTCGATATTACAAATGTTCTGATGCCAATTATTAAAGCGGGTGGTTTACGTATGATATTAACTGTTGATGAACAACGTTTTTTGCAAATTAGTAAACGCAACCCTGAACTTACTAATTCATTGAATAGAGTTGCTGTTCCACCTGCTAATCAGGAACAAACAATTGCAATTATGCAGGATCAATCCATCATGATTGAATTTAGAAACGATGTCACTTTTATGTATCAATCATTGGCAGAAGCATACAGACTAGGGGATCGTTATATACATGACTGTTCTATGCCAGGCAAGGCAATAAAATTACTTGAGTCGTCTGCTAATTATGGTGATAATGGACTTGTATCAGCTGAATCAGTTCGTACGGCGATTGAAAAAACTATGGATATTAAAGTTGGTGTAGCAACTGATGACGATGAACGCGAAAAGCTATTAAATCTAGAAGAATTAATTCATGCGCGAATGATAAATCAAGTTAGGGCAGTAAATGTAGTTAGTGATGCCCTGAGGCGTGCTAGGGCTGGTGTTAGGAACCTTAATCGACCAATTGGTACATTTTTATTTTTGGGTCCAACTGGAGTCGGTAAAACTGAACTAGCAAAATCGTTAGCGGAAATATATTTTGGTGGTGAAGACAGAATCATACGCCTAGATATGAATGAATATGTTAGTAGTGATGATGTCCAACGTTTAATTGCTGATGGAGCCGACAATACAAACAGTTTAACTGCACGAGTTATGAAACAGCCATTTAGTGTGGTATTACTTGACGAGATTGAAAAAGCCCATACGAATGTTATGTCCACACTTTTACAGATGTTAGATGAAGGAATTTTGCGAGATATTAAAAATCGTGAAGTAAGTTTTCGGGATGCAATTATTGTAGCAACTAGCAATGCTGGCGCTGATAGAATTCGCGAGTATATCGATAGGGGATATGATGTCGAACAGTTCGAGGGAAAATTTGTTGACGAATTAATTTGTAGCAATCAATTCAGACCCGAATTTTTGAATCGTTTTGATGAAATTGTCATGTTCAGGCCACTTAATAAACCAGAACTTTTACAGGTTGTTGATTTGATGATTAATACTGTTAATAAAACAATGGCGTTACAAAAAGTTAAAGTTAGTGTTGCCGATGACGCCAAAGAATTTCTGGTAGAGGCTGGCTATGATCCAAGACTGGGGGCACGTCCAATGCGTCGAGTAGTTCAACGGGCTGTTGAAAACATTGTTGCTAAATTGATGTTATCGGGTTCAGTTGAACCTGGAAGTGTAATAGAAATATCACTTGATCAAGTCAAGCAAATTATTGGGACTAAAGCTGAGGCAGAAAAAATTATTCAGGATTCAAAGGCAAATTAAGGTCGAAGAGTTCCGGCAAACACTTGCCAGGCAAGTAATGATTTTGCGACTAGACTTAAAATTATGTAAGCCCTTTCACCGTATAGATAATCTTTCCAAGGCCCAATTTTTTTGTATTGTAAAACCATGTTTAAGGCAAAAATGCTAAAGAATATAAAGATTGACACGAATATCCAGTATACAAAGGATGGTGCGGCGCTACCATTGTCGGCACCCAACCACATGTAAAAGGCGACAGCAAGCCAAGGTATTGCGCCAGCTGCGCAACCAATCCAATAACTTAACCAATCTGTTTTTTTAGTTGTTTGATTATGTACTTCCATCATGAGACCCATTAAATTCATAACGCTTGTTAATGAGAATATCATAATTAGACTGAATAAGTCGTAAATACCAACCAACATCGATATTGCTACCATCATGATACTGGCAGATATTGAATATTCAATCCAACGAGCTTTGTTCATACCCTTGAGTAAGTTTTCGTTATATGTTTTGTTATAAACTGTTGCAATTATGAAATGTGCACCGGCAGATAGAAAAAAGAATAAAGCAATTAGCATTGGCAATGATAAATCGAACAAGACCTTAGTAGTCGGTTCTAAGGTTTGAGTTGAGTTATTAAATGCTAGGTAATTACCACTGACCGGCAAAGTGAATGCTTTGCTGAGAATTAATACAGCAATTCCTTGTGCTAGGTGTAAAAATCCCGCTGTTAAATTTAGTTTTCGTAAGTTATCTGTTGTGATTTTTTTACTCATATTTTGATTATACACTCAAATAATCAACCTGCAACACATCTTACATTAAGACTATCAAGCTTATGATAGATTGAACTATATTTGGTGCCATCGTAAAAATCTATAAAGTATGTGGTTGTGGTGTCATATTCCGTCGAAGACCAATAGAAGTCCTCTAGCAAGTTATTACCATAACTTGCTCTACCTACATAAATAGCTGATGCTTCTTGAGTATTAGGCAATCTTCCACCGATAGCTTTACAGGCATTTTGAGCTGGGTAGGCGGAAAAATCTACACTTGGGTTAGTTTGGGGGTTAACTAAAACCATATTCAAATTATGATTTGGGTCAAGGCCAGTATTTCCCTGCGGAGAGATAATGGCAGTATTAGCTGTTTTAAATTGATAAGTTGAACCAAGATCGACATTATAAACCCATTTATTTGCTAAGGCTGTGGCAGCTATGCCAGCAATCCAATTGCCCGAACCTAAAACTGGTGCTGAATTATCGGTAATATTATATTTTGTTGTGCTTGTAGTATTAGTAGCGACGATTGTAAAGGTTTGTGGGTTAGAACCAAATACAGGGAAATAGCTAAATGTATTACCAAAACTTGCTTTAATACAGTATTTAACATCAACTGGAGAAGTCGGACAATAATTACCACTAGCATCGACAGTGGACAATACTGGAAAACTACCGTATTCTATTTGGTACATTTTTAATTTTTTAGAGGCATTAGCCAAATCTGATTGTAATGAAGCAGTTGTAGCTCTGCCACTAATCCCTCTGTAGGATACTATTGTTATAGCTGCTAGGATACCAATTACAACAATCACAACTAATAGTTCTACTATCGTAAAGCCACGATTTTTTATTTTCATATGTTCTATTTATAACACTTTAAGTTATTAAAGCACAAGCGGAAATTGTATTTATAGTTACATTAATCCTTGACGCATCGAACATAGAAGTCATTATCTTTAGTCATCGCAAACCAGCTAACATTGTCGATGAACTTAGTAAATGCTTGGGTATTATCGTAATTAGTTGTCGACCAATAATAATATTCTTGGAAATTATTGCCATAACTAATTTTATCCGCATCGATGGCAAATAATTCTTGCATAGTTGGTAATCGTCCACCAATAACTTTACATGCATCTCTAGCTGGATAAGTCGGAGGAGATGTACTCATTACAAAATCAACAGCATTACTAGATACAAGAGTTAAATTAGAAGGATAACTTGGTTCACGACCAAAAACGACAGTACATTGTGGACTAGCACAAGCTGTATTTGTTGTTTTCCATTTTATTTCACTCGTTCCGATAGCATTTCCGTTCGTATATAAATCAGTCGGATATATATCACGAAAATAGACATATTTACCAGCCATTGGAGTGGCAGCTATACCTGTGGTCCAAGGACTTGGAATAATTGGACTTGTGCTTTCTGTAATACGGTAAGTAATTATATTATTTTTATTGGCATCTAATGTGAAGGTTTGAGGTGTCGAACCTGAAGTTGAATAAACTAATGTATTTCCAGAACTAGGTTTTATACAATAATTAATATCAACTGGAGTTGGGCAATAAGTTACATTTCCATCAGTCGATGTCATCATTTGCGGGTAGCTACCATGTTCAACTTGATACATTTTCAATTTATTTGAACTGTTTGTTAAATCTGATTGAAGTGATGATGCTATTGCTCTTTGACTAACACCTACGTAGGAAATTATTATTATAGCGGCTAGGATACCGATGACAACTATAACTACTAAAAGTTCAACAATAGTAAAGCCACGATTTTTTATTTTCATATGTTCTATTTATAACACTTTAGGTTGTTAAAGCACAAGCGGAAATTGTAAATGGGACTCATTTTTCAACCTGTTGATTGGTTGACTACTGCGTGATACAATATAGTAGTAATACGTGATACTATATACCAATTAATTATGAAAGGATAAATCACTTGGAAAACATCACAGAAATGTTAAAAGGGTCGTTGGAAGGTTGCATTTTGGAAATCATCGTCCGCGATAAAACCTACGGTTATGAAATTGCGCAACGGCTACGCGAACTTGGGTTTACAGAAGTAGTAGAGGGTACGGTCTACACTATTTTAGTAAGGCTCGAAAAGAACAAACTTGTTAGTGTCGAAAAAATGCCGTCCGACATGGGACCACCACGTAAGTTTTATACACTTACAAAGGCAGGTCATCAGGAATTGCGTAATTTTTGGGCAAAATGGGACTTCGTATCATCAAAACTAAATGAACTAAGGAGAAGTAAATGAGTAAAATTATTGATACAATTATTGGAAGCGTCGAAGAAAAAAAAGAGTGGAGAGCGATAGAGAAGCGAGCCAAAGGTTTACCTCATGATTATCGAATTGCATATGAAGAAATAAAGCATTATCTTTGGAAAAGTTCAGGTATTACCACAATCGACGCATTCAGGGTTTTGATTGATCTTTTCGAGGAGAGTGCAGCAAATGGTAGGCAAGTTCTAGAAATCACAGGTAATGATGTGGCGGCGTTTTGTGATGAACTCGTAAGAGGCGAAAAAACCTACTTCGAAGACTTGCGTAAAAAGCTAAACAAAAACATTGCAAAAAAAATCGGAAAATAATCTTGTTCTATTAAATTAATTTGGTACAGCGTTATATATGAAATTAGAACCTTACTAGTCCCTTAACCGTAGGTTTTTTATTTGATATACAAAAAGCTATAACTTGTTCCAGCGTCTGCAGTAGGAGTCATAAGATGAATCGTTACACCATTATACAATGTGAATTGTTCACCGGAATCGAGTTTAGAAATATACTTTCCATCGTCAGAATATTCATCTAGCATTTCGGATACTGACAGCTTGATATAATCATCCGTGACCTCGTCTAGAGAAAATCCAATTGTATTAACTTTTTGGCTTTCTTGTATGGAAAAATGGTAGTTGTAATGATTACTAGCAGATGCTCCAGGCCAATATGACGAGTCTGTTTTTAAGACATTCAAACCCTTATATCTAGTAATTTTAGAATCAGTTTGTTGTGACTCTTTAGATTGATTTTTTTGCCATATATACCAACCAGCAAAACTAGTTCCACCAATAATTACTATTATCAAAATAAATATTATTATTCGAAACTTGTTTGGTTTTACTTTTGCCATGAATTAATAATAGCATAAAAAATTGGGTTGTCAGGCGGTCGCTGCGCTTCCTATTTCCGCTTGGTCGCAAAAATGAGTAAACTAATTTTTACTTCCGGCGCTTCACGAACCAACGACTATTTTTGTTTCACAAAAAGTCGTTGGTTCGATCCCAGCCAAGGTTCAAATTAAAAATAACTAACCTTTGGCTAGCTATTTTTAATTTGGTACCCTGGGTTGGAATCGAACCAACGACCTTAGGCTTAGAAGTCCTCTGCTCTATCCACTGAGCTACCAGGGCGTGATATGGATATTGTTTGGTACACTAGTCATTATAGCAAAATCTAAGGTTAATGTTAGTTTTTATCTTATTAATATTTGGAGCTGGCTATTAGCAATTAGAATATGGAAAAATTAATTTTATGCTAATAGCTAATAGCCAAAATAGAGTATAATAAATGTATAAGGGGGATAAAAAATGACAGAAATAATTGATAATGGCCCAGCGCCAACTGTAACAAATATTGAAACAGCTACACTCGAAAATACAAATTATCGTACTACTGTGTGGACTGGTAAAAATTTGCAATTAACATTAATGTCAATTGAACCAGGACACGATATCGGATTAGAAGTTCATGATACACACGATCAATTTTTGCGTGTAGAACAAGGTCTAGCGACAGTTTCGATGGGTCCAAGCCAAGACCAATTACAGACTTGGCAGGCTAGTGCTAGTGACGCTATTTTTGTACCTTCTGGTGTTTGGCATAACTTGGAATGTCATGGTGAAGTACCACTAAAAGTTTATTCAATATATGCACCGCCGCAACATCCACATGGCACAGTACATGTTACTCAGGCCGATGGTGAAGCAGCCGAACATGCTGAAGTGTCACAATAAATATTTCAAGATAGACTACAACTAGTTTTAACTGTTATAATGTAACGGCGTGCGGGCGTCGTATAATGGCTAATATGCTTGCCTTCCAAGCAAGCGATGAGAGTTCGATTCTCTCCGCCCGCACCAATATATGGCGAATGTAGCTCATTTGGTTAGAGCGTCGGGTTGTGGTTCCGAAGGTAGTGGGTTCGATCCCCATCATTCGCCCCAAATTAAAATGAAGGCATAAATGTCTTTATTTTAATTTGGGTTGGGTATTAGTATCGAACCCACGAAGTAGTGGGTGAGACCCGCAAGTCTGCGGGTCGCAAGGAAACCTTCCGATGACAGCTGTGCTGTCAATCGCGAAGTTTCGGGGTCGCGGGACGTGACCGATCCCCATCATTCGCCCCAAAATATTTAAACCAAGCTTAATGCTTGGTTTTAATTTATATTTTACGTTATAATATAAACATAAGCGAAAGCAAAAAAACAATCATGGATTTAAATAAACACATATATAAAAACAATGACAGCAGAGTATTCCATAGTAATGGATATGCTGAGGTTGCAAATAAAAATAGTTTTGGCACAGATGGTAACATCCCTTTTGGGCAACGTAGACAAATTGATCAAAATAGACATGTTGTCCCAGGATACAGAAATTCAAGCATTGGCAATGCACACGGTCAAGTCAGAATAAATACAGTCCCTGGTGAAATTAATAGACGTACGCAAACACTTTCAAAATCTCAAGTACAACAATTAAAACAATCAGGTATACTTTCAAGATCACAAGTTCAACAATTACAGAGTTCTTCACAACGAGGTGGAAGTTTTAATATTCCTACACGTCAATTTCAAGAGCCTACAGCGCGAACTTTTAATCCATATCGATAGTTATTATTATATTTTATATTTCGCGTAATGTTTCGATATCTGCGCCTAGTGTATTTAATCGATTAGCAAAATCTTCGTAACCTCGATTTATTGAATAAACATCTCGCAAAGTTGATTGTCCTGGCGCTGCTAGCATGGCTAGCAAAATAACAGCTGATGGTCTGAGAGCTGGAGGGGATATAATATCGGCTGGTTTCCATTTAGTTGGTCCAGTAATATAAACTCGGTGTGGGTCAACAAGTTCAATTTTGGCATTTAGTTTGCTAAGTTCAGTAAAATATATTGCACGGTTTTCATATGACCAGTCATGAACCATACTTCGACCATTAGCTACAGTAGTAATTAATCCCAAAAAAGGCAGATTATCCATATTTACACCTGGAAACGGCATGCTGTGAAGTTTGTCTTTGGGTGCTTGTAATTTGGAACGAAGTATATGTATATCAACTAATCGTGTTTCGCCATTTCGTGCCTGATATTCATCACTTATTTCTCGTTTTAATCCCATGCCGTCTAAAATTGCTAGTTCAATTTCTATAAACTCAATCGGAGCTCGCCGAATGGTTATTTCAGAGTCAGTCACAATAGCAGCAGCGATTAAACTCATTGCTTCGATTGGGTCTTCGCTGATGTAATATTCGACGTTTTTATTTATGCTACGAACACCACGAATTTTAAGTGTAGTAGTACCGATTCCTTCAATTTTGACTCCTAATTTTTCCAAAAAAAAGCATATATCTTGAACCATGTAATTAGGACTGGCATTTCGAATAGTTGTCGTGCCATCGTATAACGCTGCAGCCATTAACACATTTTCAGTTGCTGTATCGCCTCGTTCAGCCAAAAGAATATTACCCTTTACTTCTTTTTTTTCAACTGTGGCGTGGTAACATTCGTCCATTGTCTCAATATTTAGACCAAATGGTGCCAAACCAGATAAATGTGGTTCGATAGTCCTAGTCCCCAAATCACAGCCACCTGCAAATGGTATTTTAAAATCTTTGTATTGGTGCAACAGTGGGCCAAGTAACATAATAACAGTACGTGTCCGTCTGGCGGCATCACTATTTATCATGTTTAATTTTAATCTGGCAGGTGGGATTATTTCTAGATCATTTTTATCGTTTAACCAGCGTATCTTTACACCGATACTTTGTAAAACCTCTATGATACGATATACCTCTTCAATTCTGGCGACACGTCGCAAGGTTGTTTTGCCATGGTTTAATAAACTGGCGCATAGTAGTCCAACAGCTGCGTTTTTGCTGGTTTTTACCTCTATCTCACCAGATAATTTTTTGCCACCATTGACGCGAAAATCTATTTTTCCAGTTTGGTTCAAACTAACTAGTCCACTGGAGAGTACATCACTAATACGAGCTAACATCTCAAGGCTGATATTTTGACCACCTTTTTCAATGCGATTAATTGCACTTTGGCTAGTCCCTAAAGCCTCAGATAATTGGGTTTGTGTCAACCCACGAGATTGTCTGGTCTCTTGGATTAGTTTACCAATCTTTGCCTTGTAGTCATCATTTGTCATTGAATTAATATTATATCAATCATGATATAGTGTCAACATAATTGGTAGGTGGTATAATCTTTATAAGTAGTTTATTTATAGGAGGTTTTATTTTGGTTGATAAAAAAATTGCTGATTTGATTGCAGGTGAAGAAAAAAGACAACGCGATGGTTTAGAGTTGATTCCAAGTGAGAATTACGTTAGTCGTGATGTATTAAATGCATTAGGCAGTGTGTTTACAAACAAATATTCCGAGGGTTATCCTGGAAAACGTTATTACGGTGGTCAACAATACACTGATCAGGTAGAACAATTAGCAATTGATCGTGCGAAAAAGCTTTTTAAGGCTGATCATGCCAATATGCAGCCTCATTCTGGGGCGCCAGCCAACGAAGCAGTCTATACAGCCTGGTTAGACCCAGGCGACACAGTTCTAGCTATGGATTTAAGCCATGGAGGACATTTGACTCACGGTGCGCCTGTGACTCGAAGCGCACATTTTTATAACTTTGTCAGATACAAGATGAAAGATGTAACAACTGGCGAAATTGACTACGATGAACTGCGAGAATTAGCCTTAAAACATAAACCCAAACTTATTTTGGCAGGTTTTAGTGCCTATCCACGCGAACTTGACTATGCCAAATTTGCAGCGATTGGAAACGAAGTTGGAGCACTTTTGATGGCAGATATGGCTCATGTAGCTGGACTTATTGCAGGCGGTGTTGCCAAAAATCCATTTGACTATGGCTTTCATGTTATTACGACCACTACACATAAAACTTTGCGAGGTCCAAGAGGAGGAATGATTTTATCAAAAGGTATTGTTGGTAATCCATTGATTGCACCGAAAAAGACAATCGAAAATATTCCAACCCTTATCGATAGGGCAGTTTTTCCTGGTATGCAAGGCGGGCCACATATGCATTCAATTGCCGCCAAAGCTGTCGCATTATATGAGGCGATGCAACCTGAATTCAAGATATATGTCCAGCAAATTATTGACAATACATCAGCGCTAGCTGATGAAATGCAAAAAAAAGGATTTCAATTAATAACAGGTGGTACAAGTAATCATCTAATATTAGCCGATGTTTACAAAAGCTTTGGTATTGATGGTAAGGTAGTTGAAACCGCATTAGACGCAATTGGACTAAATGTGAATGCAAATACTATTCCTGATGATACAGCGCCTATGTACAGGCCCAGCGGCATCAGGTTGGGTACTGCTGCCATAACAACTCGTGGTCTCAAAGTAAAACATATGTCACAAATTGCGCGGTGGATGAAACAAGCAATTGATAATCGAGATAACCCCATAGTATTAGCAAAGCTAAAAATAGAGGTTGTTGCAGTTGCCAGGTCGTATCCATTACCTAGTGAGTCTTAGATGTTTATTGAATTAAATACTCCCAAATTTGGGAGTATTTAAATGTTCTATAAACTATTATTAAATTTTACGTACAGGTTGTGCCGGCTGCATTTACAACTGCACCGCCTACTCCAAGGTATTTAGTTGAAACATCCCAATAGCTAATACACAGGCCTGATACGGCTGAGGCAGTAATGCCTATATTACTACCGGATGCATTTACTACCGTGCCTTGTACAACAATGTTCGTTGGTACTTTTGCAGTGTTATTGGTGTTGAGTGCTGTAATCGTTGCTGCTGAGCTGGTGGCATAGGCAACATACGAACTGTTATCAGCATAATAAGTTGATTCTGCTTTCTGTATACTGGAGGCATTAGATGCATTTTGTGCAGCATTTGCCCGTGTCGTAATACCAGTATAAGAAACTATAGTAATAGCTGCCAAAATACCGATGACAACAATGACAACTAGAAGTTCAACAATTGTGAAACCACTGTCTTTCTGTCTTGATTTAATATTTGATAGATTCATTATTGATTCTCCTATTGATTGTTATTTTACGTTAAAATCTTAATTATTATGACATTTAATTTTGTAATTTACGTACAAAGCGCGCTAGCGGTGGTGTTTGGGTTTATGTATGCTGTACTACCAGCGTTACCAAATCCATACGTAGCAGTACCAAGTAGAGTCACTTTAAGATTTGTAAAGTTCGGTGCCGTAGCACTGGTGTAGGTTGGATCATAATTAGCTATACAAGCACCAGTAGTACCTTCAAGCGCATAGATAACATTTGAAGTAAAGTTTGAAGTAGTTAATACTTGCGCACCTGCGTAAACATTATTAGCAGTTATTGATGCAGGTAGTTTAGTGACTGCAGTAATGCTGCCACATACGCCTGTGCCTAATTGAGCTATCGATGGGTAAGCTGCGCAATCTGCATAATATGCTTCTGCTACTGATGCAACAGTCGAGGCATTTGATGCTGATTGCGATGCTTTGGCTCTGTCTGTTATTCCAGTGTAAGAAATGATAGTAATAGCGGCCAAAATACCGATAACTACGATAACGACCAAAAGTTCAACGATTGTGAAACCGCTATCTTTCTGTCTTGTTTTAATATTTGTTAGTTTCATTATTGATGCCCCCTATTAATGGTTATGTTATTAATATACTACGACGTTAATATTAGCACAAGTGTTTTATTTTTAATAATATATCTTTCAAATTTTAATTTGAAGTTTCTGAACCAACAGAAACAAATGTTGGTTCAGGTGTAGTGTTTTTATGGACATAAATGTTATTTATTGTACCGATTTGGGCATATTGAGTTATAGCAATTCTCATAGGCGTGGTAGTAAAATTACCACCAGTACCAGAATATACAGACGAACCATTATTCAGATAATCTGCGCCAGTTGATTTTAGTCTAACTCTAAAATAATTGACGCTATTTGTTGCGTAGGTTCCAGTAGCCACGTATGAAGAACCACCCTCATAGATTGGGGTTAAAGTACCACCGTTAAAGTAAAAGCCATGTACTAGTTGGGAATAAAGAGGGTCAGTAGTTTGGTTATTTTCCCAGCCTACCATCATATTGCCGACAGAACTTCCGGCTTTGAAACTGCCACTTACTGCAAGTCCTACACTTCTAGCGAATGTAACGTTGGAAATAAGTGCAGAATCCCATGCCGTGGTTACAGATGTAAGGTTTAGCCCAGCATTCTGCGCTATAGCATTTTTTGTGTCCAGTTCTGTCCATTTAGTGGAATTAATAGATGTGCCCTTAAAATCATCAAAAAATTCAAAAGTATTTGTCCCACTTGATGAACTAATTGCATTTGGGTTTCCATAATGCATATAAATGTCCGAATTACCACTTGCAATCGAAGGAACATTCACCCAATATTTGTTATCAGCATCTTGCCAGTATGGATAGTCAATTGTACCTGTTGCGTCAGTAAAATAAAGATCGGCGTAATCACTACGAACTTTAGGGATACCGGCAGTACCATAACGGTTGGTGACTTCTGTGCCACTTATGGCGCGACTATAAACTTTTACTTCATCAATCTTACCCAAAAAATAGCTACCAGTACAGTCTGTAGCATTAGAATAACAACCAATACTCATTACATTTGCTGTCGAGGTAAGAACACCGCCAAAAGCCTGAGAGACTTTTTCAACTCCATTTAGATATATTTTAACCGTTCCACCAGTTTTAGTTGCGACTATATGTTGCCATTGGTTTGTTACCAATCCAATATTTCTAAATACAAAATTTGCGTAACTCCAATTTGAACTGTCTGCCCAAGCAACATTTCCCGATGCATCTATTGCCAAAGTATACTGAGAGTTTTTGTGTACAATTGTATTGTTTGCTGAAAAAGAAGTAGGATAAATCCATGCTTCTACGCTTATGTCGCCCGTTACATTGGCGTCATTCCCGTTTGACAATGAAATAGAATTTGTTGAACTATTCGTAAAAGAATTTCCATTTTTACCAGAAGTGCTCCAATAATTTGATCCATTCAACGTCCCGGTATTGTTGTTGCCACTAGAATCAATAGTTTTTGTTCCACTACCCTCATTCAAATGCCAACTACCAACTAAACCAGTGTTGTTCAAAAATGCTGAATCTGCGAATGGCGTAATCTGAACTGGATAATTTGTTAGCAAACCACCAGCGTTATTAATAGTAATAGGTCGCTTGTATGTCAGAATACCATTATCAGTGTTGTCATTTGGACCAGTTGTTCGGGTTGAGACAGTTTTACTTATACTCCGTCCAGCAATCATTTTAGAGGCAGTGATAGAAACATTTATAGAATTGGCATTTTTCATGGCTGACTGTCTTTCAGAATCAGTCTTTGCTGCATTACTGGCATCTGCAATTGCAGTACTTGAATTAGAACTAGTATAGTAATCAATAATAAATCCAGCGGGTAGGACACCTTCGACTAATTTAGTATCATCAGCTTTGCAAAAAGATGCAGAATAGCCAGTTGTACAGGTTGGTTTTTGCCACGGTACGCTACAGCCATTTGTCGCATAATTTGATGGTGCAACTATTCGACGCCATAATGAACTGACACCATTTACGGTTTTTACGAAATAAATTGTATTCATCATTACTTTTGAGTTTTGACTTACTATTGCACTGTCACAGGCATTTGGTTGATTTTTTGCGTAAACATAATTTCGTGACGAAACTGATGGGTTTTCAGTTGTTGCATAAGTATTTAATATTAGCATTGGCCCAATTGAAACGTCATTAGCGTTCTTGAAAGTTGATACAGCATCATCATATCCTTGACCCGTAGATAGAGTAATGTTGTTTGCTACTAGGTATCCGCCACTTAATTTGACATCTGCATCAATGCTGTCTAGCGCATTTTGAACTTTCAGCGATAAATCGGTGGCAGCCCGAACCGATAGAACTTCGCCAGTCATTCCGACAATTGCGCTAATAAAAATTCCAATGACTAGTATAACTATAGGGGCGATTATTAGCATTTCGACTAGCGTAAAGGCACGGTTGAAATATGAAATATGGCTATTGACTGTTGGTGAATAGGTAGGGGATTTTTGATTAAATATTTTCATTTTTTATATTCCATATTGTGTATGTTGGCTGTTAAAGTTATTCATAATTTCAGTAGAAGAAAGTGCACGGTTGTATATTTTAACGTTACTTATATAACCTTGAAAATGTTCATCTAGAGCATCGCCAACAAGAGGAGTATATCCTATAAATGTTCCCGAGTAGGTATAACTATTCAAAGTTGGAGTTCCAGAATTTTGTAATACACCGTTTAAGTATACTTTTACTAAATTATTTGAATTTAATGTAACATCTGCACGATACCAGGTTTCTGTAACAATATCTGTTGTTCCGATAATGTTTGCGCCAAAACCAGAAAATACCACCTTGTTATTGCCTGAACCTCCGTTCCATAAAATCAGACTTCTTCGTTTTCCAGTAGAATCTTCTCCCCATGCAACCAATCCCATTCCAGTAGCTGGAGCACCTGTTGAAGTTTTGAACCATGTTGAAATTGTAAAGTTATTATTTAAATTCAGAGGGCTCAAAGATCCAACGTTTGTGCCGCCATCAGTACCGTTAAATAACAGTGATTTTATATTATTAGAATTGTTGAATGCAACGGTTCCAATTAAATTTCCATTATTACCATATCCACTTAAATCAGTCCAAGTAGCACCAGTGCCAGGGTATGAATCTGGATTATCAGCATCC
>Ga0265292_1002134_pt1 | contig 14640 bp, 16 predicted proteins | sample Munlanlewell296A_FD_189080 | JGI IMG/M metagenome (GOLD analysis project Ga0265292, IMG submission 189080) | Leachate microbial communities from a municipal landfill in Southern Ontario, Canada - Leachate well 296A | ecosystem: Engineered > Solid waste > Landfill > Unclassified | place: Canada...
CGTGGGACATCTGGACCGTCCACATCACCGGGGGAAAGCAGCAAGGAGAACCGGAACTGCTGAAAAAGGACTTCGCCTGGGATTCGATGGTTCTTGGCTTTGCACCCGACGGCTCCCTTTATTACATGACTCAGACCAATTCAGGTCACCTCTACAACGGTGCGGTCGACCTTGAAACCGGCAAGGTACTCGTGCCACCCGCGCCGGTCACGACGCGGACCGGCCGACCGTCGATGCCAACATGGTCACCCGACGGCAGGAACTTGGCCTACATTTCACGTCGGGGTTCCATCACGAACGGTTGGGCAAACGACCTCCTCACGATCCGGTCCGCCGCAACCGGGGAAGAGCGCTTTCTGTCGCCGCGTCTTCGTTACGTTAACCAGATTTCCTGGGCGCCGGACGGCCGTTCCATCATCGCGCTCGGGATTGCGGAGACGGAAACTGGAATCTTCCGAATTGACACTGAAACAAGCGAGATCACAAGGTTGGCAGATCTAGGCCTGTTCCCCAAGCTCTGCCCGGATGGGAAGACCCTGGTGTTCGTGGGGGAGCTAATCATCAGGAAACGCAACCTCGACACCGGTGAGGAGTCGGAAGTTGTCAAAACGGGGCACATGTTCTTCGACCTTTCGCCTGACGGCCGGGAAGTGGTGTTCCAGGTGGACGGCGCTGTAAAGACCGTGTCCCTCAACGGAGGGGAGCCGCGGGAGCTATTTCACGGTTCGGCGCGGTATTTCAGGTGGACAAGGGACGGCCGTTACATCATCGCCCAGGCAGGCAGTGAAATCTTGCTGGTTCCGGCGCAGGGCGGGACGCCACTGAAGCTGGAGCTTTCCGTTCCAAAAATGGACCCCTTCTCCTTCACGCTTAATCCGGACAACCGCCGCTTTGCGTTCAGCATCAGTGAGGGGTCCAAGAACGAGCTATGGGTAATGGAGAACTTTTTGCCGAAATAAAAAGTCTCACAATAAGAGCATTCTCATGGGGCACAATGTTTGGTCGTTGTGCCCTTTTTTTTATCCGGAAGAATTTTATACTCTTCTTTGTTTGCTTAAAAGAAAGTATATACCTTGTTAGAAGAATAAACAGATACAAAATCAAAAATGAAAAAAAATAACTTGCAGTTTCTCGTAGTATTAACTATTGCTTTAATCTTGTTGCCGGCAAACCTGAGTGCTCAAAAGAATCCAAAAGGCAATCTGGCAGACAAGCCACTGTTTCGTGATCCTGTTTTTGACGGGGCTGCCGATCCAACTGTAATATGGAATCAGAAGGAGAAAATGTGGTTTATGTTTTATACGAACCGCCGCGCCAATGCCATCGGCCTCGATGGGGTAAGCTGGGTTCATGGCACACTCATCGGGATTGCTGAATCCGGGGATGGCGGGGCTACCTGGAAATATCGCGATACCTGCGATATTCAATACCGGTTTACTGATTATACCCATTGGGCTCCCGAAGTGATTGAAAATAATGGTCTATACCACATGTTCCTGTCATATGTGCCAGGAATTTTTACCGACTGGAACCATCCCCGGTGGATCATACATCTTACAAGTAAAAATCTTATTAACTGGAAGTTTGAATCAAAGTTGGAATTATCATCCGATAGATGTATCGATGCATGTGTATTCCGCTTACCGGACGGGACATGGCGGATGTATTACAATAACGAGAGAGACGGAAAATCAATCTATTACGCCGATAGTCCCGACCTTTACAATTGGACAGATAGCGGAAAAAAAGTAATCGGTGATCAGGCAGGCGAAGGTCAGAATGTTTTCTTCTGGAAAGGGAAAAACCGGATGATTGTTGATAACTGGAAAGGATGCGGGGTATATTCCTCTGATGACCTGGTAAACTGGAATAGACAGGAAAAGAATGTCCTGCAGGAACCTGGTAAAGGCGCTGATGACATGGTGATAGGCGGGCACCCTGATATCGTTGTAAGCGGAGACATGGCTTATATCTTTTACTTCACTCATCCCGGACGCATATCCGATAACCGGAGCAAGAACCCTACAGAGACAAGAAGGAGCTCAATTCAGGTTGCAGAATTGGAGTATGTTGATGGGCAGATAGTATGCGACCGTGATAAACCGGTGTATATAAATCTTGCTGCTCCCAAAAAGAAATAAGCTCTTCAGATTTCTTTAAAACAGCTAAATATTAACAAATTAACTCCATGAAAACGAAAAAGCAATCAGTTCAGACACTCCCAACGGGTACTGACAAATCACGCCGGGCCTTTATTAAGAACAGTGCAGCGCTGGCTGCGGTTACTGCCGTAAAGCCCCTGATAGATTTTTTGCCGGAAAGTAAGGCAGAAAAATCTGTTGCAAGCATGATGAACGGTATCCAGGTAGGCGCAGTTTCATTCGTGGATGAAGGTGTTGAAAATGTGCTCGACATCCTGCAAAAGCGTGGAGAGATAAATACTATTTTTCTTACAACCTTCACTTACGGCCGCGGACTTTCCGGCAGGCAGATACCGGGACAACCGTTTCCTGATCATGGCTCTCAGGTTTCCGATGAAAAGACTTTTTATGGTGGCAATTACGCAACACCACATCCCGGGTTCTATCGTAACACTGTGCTTAAAGAGACTCGCGCACCCGAACATGGAAATCTCGATATTGTTGCGGCTGTCTTACCGGCTGCCAGAAAGCGAGGCATGAAGTTATTCTGCTCAGTGGAAGATGTATGGCGCGATGATGTGCCGGGTGTGATGGATTGTGCTGAAGTTGATCTGAGAGGTACAAAAAGAAGTACACTATGTCTCTTTAATCCCAATGTACGTGCATTCTGGACCGGGCTGGTCACTGACTTATGTACATCCTACGATATTGACGGCATCCTGTTTTTCAATGAGCGTAACGGCTCTCTTATAAGCGCTTTAGGAGCCAGTCATAGCCAAAGTATCGCTTCATCGAGAGTGACCTGTTTCTGCGAACATCATCAACGGGCAGCAAAAGAGCACGGAATTAATTTTGAACGGGCCAGGCTGGGTTACGAGAAGCTCGATCAGTTCGTACAGGCATCTCTCAAAGGTCAGCGGCCAGCCGATGGTTACTATGTCGAGTTCCAGCGGATTCTTTCGAAATGGCCTGAAATAGTTGCATGGGATAAACTCTTTGATATGGGTAAACACCAGGTTCTGTCCGAAGTTAATGCAGCTGTTAAGGCAGTTCGCAAAAACTTACAGGTCGGTTTTCATATCGAGCACGTGAACTCCTTTAATCCTTATTTCCGCGCTACACGAAGCTACGAAGACCTTGCAGCTAAGTCGGACTTCCTGAAGGTTGTAGCTTATAATAATTGTGGTGGCGAACGTTACGCGAGGTTCATCCGGAATATTAACTCGACAGTATTCCGGGACGTTCCATTGGAAGAATTGATGCGATTTAATAACCACCTCCTGAACTACGGAGATGAAGCGCCAATTGATAAACTTGCCACTGCCGGCCTTTAGCCAGATTATGTCTTTCGTGAAACACAGCGTGCTCTGGCCGGAGTACAGGGAAAGTGTCTTATCCTGCCAGGTATCGATATCAACCTGCCAACAGATAAAAACAGCCGCAAGGCGTCACCCGGGGATAGTTATGCTGCTACTCTCGCTGGCTACAAGGCAGGCTCGCAGGGAGTCATCTTATCGCGGAAATACTCAGAAATGTGGCTTGCCAATTTTGACGCTGCAGGACGTGCTATACGGGAGTATACGTCGAAGACTTAGCAAACATAGTACGCGAATGGAACATTTTTCATGGATACCATTGCTTTATCGCAAGACAAATGGTACAATTATAGCAATGATGCCCGTGAAAGTTACAACCATGATGAAAAGGTTATAACGGATGTTGTAATTCCCCAGGAGGGATTCATCATAATACTTATCAACATCATTATCCTTGTACATCCTCAGCAATCCCGCCACCAATTTTATCCGGGTCTGTTTCCCCTTAAGCAGACCGACAATTACTACAATGTTCACTAATACAATCAGCAACACAAAAAGGAACATGGCGATAAGCATGGAATTATCGGTACGCGATTGTTTTACCATCCCTGAATTAATAGAAAGGGTTATGAGGTTCAGCAATATGGCGCTCAGGATAAAAATAGTATCTGTGCGGGTATTCTGATTCAATTCAGATGTAATGTGTTTATGAAGATGCTCTATCATAGCGTTAAATATTAATGAGTTTATTTATATATTATAAAAGTAATGTTAATTCTGATAATCCAAGTTAATGTCAACAGTTTATAAATGGACCTGGCTAACATGATTTGTTTTATTTATTCCTGTCCGAACTCCTTCCATATAATACGTGATGAAGGATAAACAATATCCCTGTTATGAAAAAAGGAAGCATTACGATCAATGAACCCGGATTGCCAGAAAATGCCTTGAAAAAAATACATCCCGCGATAGATGCCACTATTAAAACCGTCCCACCGATAACTTCCCATTTCCAGGCAACGATAAGTATTGCAATTAATATCAGGACAGGGATATTATGCATCAGGAATCCCAGCAGCTGCCTGCTTAAAGGTTCGTTTCCACCGAATACATCCAACGAAAACATCATCATAAAAAGAATTGAAAGGATCGTAAAAATCCGTGGAATCCAGTAAAGTGTCTTTGCTTTCATAACTTATTTGTTAAGTGGTGAATAATTGACATTTTTTATTGCTTTTGTCTGAATATCTGCTTTAAGTTTAAGGTACATGATATTTATGATATAAATTAACTTTTTATCTGCCAATTCAAATTGTAATTCTTTTGTAAATTCGCTGTAAAGTAATTTACAACCATTTAGCAGCCACGTTTCCTAATTCCTATCCAATTTTGCAACAAGATTATAAAATACTCTTTACACTTCTCAAAAAGGAAACCGCAACTGCCATGAAGCTATCCTTTCCGGGAATGAATCCTGAAATATCAGAATGGAAGGGCCAGGAGATTACTAACTTCCAGGAAGATCTGCTGATCAAAGTGAACGGCCGGATTAGCGAAAAGTGGTTTTATACCCATATGAAATCATCAAATCAATCACTGCCCCGTATTGATGTGTTGAATATGCTTAGTCAATATGCCGGTTATCTAAATTGGGATGATTTCAGGTTCAAAAACTCTGTACAAATCCCATTGGCGGAAAAATTAAAGAAGACTAACAGTATTTTTATCAAGATCCCTGTACTAGTGCTGACTACCATGATCCTGTTATTCATTCTTTACAAGATAATTAATACTCAGAATTACCGGTTCACTTTTATTGATGCCGATACCGGGGAGCCCATCCTGAACAGCAATATTCAGGCAGACCTTATGCTGAAAGATGAATCTCCTGTGAGCTATAAAAGCGACAAAGATGGTAGTTTCGTCTTGCGAACCGATCAAAGCAAAATAAAAATGGTGGTTCGGGCACCTTATTATCTCACCGATACGGTAATAAGGATACTTAAGAAATTCAACCGTGCTGAGCAGATAAGGTTAAATGTTGATTCATACGCGCTTATGATCCATTATTTTTCACAAACCAATGTGAAGGCATGGCAGAAAAGACGTGAACAGCTTGACATGATGCTCAACGATGGTGCAATGATCTATCAGGTTACTGATCAAAAAGAGGGAACAGGGATGGAACTTTATAATAAATGGGAGTTCATAGATAAGTTGACTATGCCCGCTTCAAGCCTCCGGCAAATTGAAATCCTGGATTCCCGATATAAAAGTGGTCAGATAGTAATTCTCCGGTTTAAGGTTAAAATGATTAAAAAATGAAGTGGGTAAGTAACATATTCATCCTGATCCTGATCTATCTCATCTGTAGTGCCAGAAGCTGCACTGATGAGGGTAATATGAATGAGCTGAATGAAGAGAAGCTTCTTTCAGCATCAAAAGTCAGTATAAAACAGGCATTTGAGGTCGATTCTCCCGGTGATGAACTTTTAAAAGCATATGAAGCAACTGCAAGACAAAAACTTACTGATTTCGCTGACTATTTGAAAATTGCCTCAGATTCATCAATGGATACGACATTCAGGAAGCAAGCCCTTGAAATGGCCGGGAAACTTTTTATTTCCGGAGAAACTGACACCCGAAAATGGAACAAGGCCTATCCCAGACCTAATCTAAATACTCTGGAACAATTGCTGGAGAAAAGCCTGTCACAAGGAATGCCTTGCTGGGTTCAGCCCTCTCGAATCAATGTCAACACGCCATTGACCTGGAAAAATGATTCCACTTTCACCGGCAGTCTTTCATTTTACCAACAATGTATACTATTTGATAAGCCAGATCCACTTGGAAGCATCTCCAGCATGCTTGTAATTGATATTTATGCCCTTAAAAAAGTAAAATTCTTTGGGAAAGAACATCTTAGTATATGGGAAGTATATCTTGGAGACATCAATTAGGCACCAGGCAATAGGCACTAGGAATCAGAAATTGAGAATAGTGGAAACGGTACGAGCCACTAGCTATTAGCTACGAGCTTTAAAGGTAATGTCAATAACCATTATCTCCGATTTACCTGTGGTACGAACAGGCGGCCCCCATAATCTAATCCCGCTGGTGACGAAAAAGTGTGTATTTTCAATTCTTTTGTAACCCCAGTTTAACTGATATATCATTCCCGTAATTAAGTTGACAGGAAAAAGTTGACCATTGTGCGTGTGGCCGGATAACTGTACATCCACTGCGGTTTTACTAACCTGGTCGATATCTGTTGGACGGTGATCGATAAGGATCATGGGTAGCGAATCTGTTACAGATTTCATAAGATCATCGATGGATTTTCTTGTTCTGAAATGGTTGTCATATCTTCCTCCCAGGTTAAATGAACTGTCAATCACTAAGATTGTATCACATAAAACTTTCATTCCGGCTTTGTCGAAAAAACTCCCTTTATCCTGTCCTGCATAATATTCGTGATTCCCGAGTACAGCAAAAACACCATATTTAGTGCTTATTTCTCTAAAAAGTTCCTCAAACCTTGTCATGTTTTCATCTTCCCTGTCGCCTTCAACAATGTCCCCTCCAAAAACCATAAGATCAGGATTTATGATCGCAATCCTTTTTGCAAATCTCTCCACAAAATGAATATTTGTCTCTTCCTTGAGGTGAAAGTCAGCTGCAAATGCTATTCTCAGATGGTTGATTTTCGATGATTTACCGGAAATTTCAATCTGGTATTCTGATGTACGGATATTATTGAAGTTTATTACCCCCGCAACAACGACTACAACTGAAAAGAGTATTATTACTGACAGACCGGTTATTTTAAACCGTGTCCTCTGTATCTTTTCATAAGGAACTATTTTAAAAAGCCTGTTTATAAGAAGGAAAATATCAAAAACAAGGACAGACAGGAACAGGTAGAGGTAAAATGGCAATAAATAGTCCGAGATCGCCGTAAGCATACTTGTCAAAAAACTTGTATCACCTTCAGAAAAGAGATTACAGACAGGATAAATTAAGGCAAACAGCAAATAAATAATGGTATAATGAAGTTTGTAGCCCTTATTAATAAAGAGCTGCCATATCCTCAGGAAAACATAAATATTTGGGATTATATAAGCAAGAGTGATTATCGTATGGAACATGATGTAGCGATTCAGTTTTTGTTAATTGAATATTAAATTATGAGTCCACTCCGAAAAGTCGGAGCGACCAGATTTGTTAATTAGATTTTTAAAAACATTCAAATATATGCGTTGTCAGTATAGTTATAAACAAATGATTGTCAATAACTTAATTTGTTTATTTCGTTTTTTTTCGATAGATTTGTTTCGATAAATAAAGCATTGTCCATGTTTAAGAAATCAAACAAAGAAACGCAATTAGATGCTTTCGCCAGCGTTCCAACCATGCTGGAGAGTTTAGCATTCAAACAGTACAGCGATCAAGGGCATTGGCACAACCAATTCCGGGAACAGGTTGTCATGCGTATTGATGAACCTATATTCAGTGTACTGTTCAATAACACCACAGGTGCGCCCAATGCCCCGGTACGAACGCTGGTTGGTATGATGATTTTAAAAGAATCTTTTGTATGGAGTGACTCACAGCTGTTTGAGCATTGTCGTTTCAACTTGTTAGTACGTAGCTCATTAGGTCTATTCAACATGAACGATCCTTTACCAGTGGAATCCACCTATTACCTGTTGCGCAAACGGATTTATGACCATCAAAAGCAAAATGGTGAAGACTTGATGGGAAAGGCCTTCGCACATATTACCAGAGGGCAGATCAAGGAGTTTGATGTAAATGGCCGCAGCATTCGTATGGACAGTAAACTGATTGGCAGCAACATTGCGTTATTTACCCGTTACGAGATCATCCATCAGACACTTTGCATGTTCTATAAATCACTTGATAAAGTTGCAAAATCAAGGCTGTTGGCAACTGACCTGGAACAACTGGAAAAACTTTTTAAAGAAGAACCTATTAAAACTGTTTATCGCAGTACCAGGGAAGAACTCAAGGGCCGTCTGCAACCTATCGGTATTCTGATCTACAAAATGCTGAAGCTGTTTGGCGAACTCCAAACCGAGTCCTTTCAACTGCTCCAACGTGTATTTAATGAACAATACAAAGTGTCAGAAGATCAGCAGATCGAACTTCGCCCGAAAGAAGAAATTTCCTCATCAAGTGTTCAGTCCCCGCACGACCCAGACAGCGCTTACCGTAACAAACGGGACCAGCAGGTAAAGGGTTACAGCGTGAATATTACGGAGACCTGCTCCAAAGACAATCTCAACCTCATTACCAATGTGATTGTTGAAAAAGCCAATACGCCCGACACGATATTTGTTGAACCAGCCATTCAGGCCACCATTGAAGTTACCGGCCAGATGGTTGAAAAGGTTTACGCTGATGGGGCATACCAAAGTCCCGCTAATGATGGATTTTGCCAAAACATCGACATGGTTTTTACCGGTATCCAAGGCGCAGAATCGAGGTATGATTTAAATATGACCCCTGAAGGGTTATTGGTCACCGACACCCAAACAGGCGAGCACATGAGGGCTGTTTTGGTTAAAAAGCTGAAAAACAGCAAAGAAGACAGATGGAGAATAACAACCCCCACCGGTCATTATTATTTTGGTCAACAAGCCATCCGGACTTCTCGCATGCGCCGCGAAATGAAAGGACGTCCAGTAGAGGAGCTACAAAAAAGAAACAATGTGGAAGCATCCATATTTCAACTCGGGTTCCCGTTAAGAAATAACAAATCAAAATACCGGGGACTTATCAAGCAGAAAACATGGGCTTACTGTAGATGTCTGTGGATCAACCTTATCCGAATACTTAACTTTACGAAACAAATATGTCAAAGAACGTTTAAAACAATGAAAATACCTGCCTTGGAATCCTTTTTCTCAGATTATTTTAACTTACAGATCAGGGTACAACCTATTTTGAGCAGAAAATTTTCCATTGCACTGTTTTTATCGATTATCATTAATTTTTATGTTTTATTATAAAAACCCCTTTTCGGAGGGGACTCAATTATCAGTATTGAATTGCTAAAATTAGCAAAATTATTTCTGTTAGTGGAACCCTATGTACGAGCAACCTTCTGGATGACTTAATGGGGCGCTGCCCCATACCCCGGTTACTTTTTTATCTTGATATAAAAAAGTAACCAAAAAAGATCAAGGCTGCAGATAATTTTGGAGCTTCTGTTTTTCAGCTTGCCCTCGCAATACAACTCGCTCGTTACTCTCGCTCAAACAGTATTGCTTCCATCAAGCCCTCGCAGCAAGCTTCAAAACAGTCGCTATTTCCCAAAATTCTCTGAGGCCGTTTTAAATCCAAAAAGTATTCATGATATTACTAAATTTCATAAATGGAAGTGCGTGGGCAAACCGGAAATGGTGCGAACTTCAGCCCGGCCGGTAGCGCCAACAAGGCCAGTGTAGCGAGCGTACGGACGGGTTGAAGTTGTCATTTCCGGCGCCCTTTTTTGGTTCGTTTTTTGGGCGTGCAAAAAATGAACGAAAAAAGTCAGGATTCAAAGAAATCATAGCAGCAAACAAAGGAAATAAAACAGTGCAAGCGCAAAACAAATAAACAACCCTTACTTCATCAGCCAGCTAACGATTTTAGTTTTGAGTTTGGAGTAAGGCGGATATCTCAGGACGATATCAAGAAGATTCGATTTTACCAGTACCGACCGCAGGTTCGAGAATGTATCAAATGATTTTTTGCCATGATATCTTCCTAAGCCACTGCTTCCGACTCCTCCATAAGGAAGATATGGAGAAGCAATTTGCATAACAGTCTCATTAACACTTGCATTTCCCGATTGGGTTTTCATCAGGAACTCACGGACAAGCTTTTTATTACTTGAAAAGATATAGACAGAAAGAGGTTTCGGATGCTGTTTTATAATGTCATATACCTCATCGAATTCTTCAAAGTCAATCACCGGAAGGATCGGACCAAATATCTCCTCCTTCATTATAGGATCGCCGGGTTTCACATCCTTTATTATTGTAGGTGCAACATATCTTGTTTCGGAATCGGTTGTTCCTCCCGTAACTATCTGACCGTTCTTCATAAGTTCGGAAAGCCCGTGAACATTTTCGGAACTTATTACTCTCGCAAAATCATTACTTTTCTCAGGATTGTCACCATAAAATAATTTGATCTCCTTTGAAATAAGCTCAAGGAATTTATCTTTTACCTTTTTATCAATCAACAGATAATCGGGACTAACACAGGTTTGTCCGCAATTAATAAGTTTCCCCCAGGCGATCCTTTTTGCATTACATATTTACCCACCCTGCAACTTCCCGTGAAAAAGATATAGTCAAACTTCTGGTCGAGAAGGTAATCACTTATAGTATGATCACCATTGATCATAGCTACAAGCTCCTGTGGAAAATGGCTCAGAATTTTTTCTATCACTACATTGATATTGGGTACTTGTCTCGAAGTCTTAAGTACTACACAGTTGCCTGCAGCAAGGGCACCCAACAGTGGCATAAAAGCAAGCTGGAACGGGAAATTCCATGGCGACAGCACCAGTACCTGTCCGTAGGGTTGCGGAACAACATAGCTGTGTGAAAGAAAATGAACTATCGGAGTCCTCATCTTCCTTGACCTTGCCCAGCTTCTCAGTTTGCGAATAGTATAGTTCAGTTCTTTTATAACAAACCTCGATTCGGTGGCAATCACTTCAAATTCCGGTTTGTGAAAATCTTTCCATAATGCATCCACAATCTCCTGTTCATGCTGGATGATCAGCGAGTGCAACTTTTTCAGAGTCTCAAGCCTGTACTCTGTATCAAATGTTTTACCTGTGGCAAAAAATTTTCGTTGCGCCTCAATTATTAAACGGATCTCTTCTTTTTCCATTCGTCTTCAAGAAGAATTAATTGTTTAGAAATATCTGTGACACCAGAATCTTAATGCTGGTATCCAGAGATATTTTGGAAGGTTCCAGTTTGATTTTGGAAAATCTCCGGGATTAAAGCGTTTACCCTGCTCAAGGGTAAGAACAGAATAACCTTTTTCAACAAGGCGCAGGCTGGCAACGCTGCCACCGAATCCCGATCCAATTACTATATAGTCGTATATCATTAACAGTGGATTGATTAAGAAGGTCCGGTTGTAAATATAGAAAGTCTGTGGAAGAATATAATGATAAGTAATAAAGAATTATAGTCTTTACGGCCTGCAGCATGTCTTGCGCTTCGCGCTTGTCTTGGCCTGCAGCATGTCTTGCGCTATGCTCTGTCTGTTTCTTTTACGCGAAACGAGAAATCCGAAACGCAGAAACTTTGCCAAATTTCTCCTACTTTTACGGCAAACCATAATCCCGGATGGACTGGATAACTGATTTACTCTTCAAGGAAACTATTGCACATACCATATTTATATATTGTGTGGTAATTGCTTTGGGTGTCTTCCTGGGGAAACTTAAAATATTCGGAGTATCGCTGGGGATCACTTTTGTACTGTTCGCAGGAATAGTTTTAGGCCATTTTGGTTTCTCTGCAAACCACCAGGTAATTGAATTTGTAAAGGACTTTGGGCTGATATTATTTGTCTTTTCCATTGGCCTTCAGGTAGGCCCGGGCTTCTTTTCCTCATTTAAAAAAGGTGGTCTTTCGTTGAATTTGATGGCGCTGATAATCGTATTACTGGGCGGACTCACCACATTATTGATCCATTTTATAACAGGAATGTCGCTGCCAATGCTGGTTGGGGTAATGTCAGGAGCAGTAACAAATACACCGGGACTGGGAGCTGCACAACAGGCACTTTACCAGGTTTCCGGTAGTACTCCCGGAGCCAATATTCCGGAAATTGGTCTTGGCTATGCAGTTGCCTATCCGTTTGGAGTTCTGGGAATAATTCTTACAATGTTTGCAATAAAGAAAACACTCGGTATAAATGTTCAGAAAGAATTGACCCTGTTCAACCAGGATCAGTATCCAACGGAAACTTTACCGGAAAAAATAAACATTCTGGTTAGCAACAGGCAAATTTTCAACAAAACCATTCCTGAAATTGCAAAACAGATAAAGCATGATATTGTCATTTCGCGTGTCTTACGCAATGGAGAACTACTACTTGCGTCTTCTGATACTATCATTTATGAGAATGACATAATCCTGATTGTCACACAAAAAGGGTCAATCAATGAAGTTGTCAGGCAAATTGGTGTACAGAGTGAAATGGATCTGACTGCAAAATCAGGTAAACTGATTTCACGCCGGGTAATGGTGACCAACCGTGATGTTTTTGGTAAAGATCTTGGATCGCTTAAATTAAGAACCAGATATAATATTAATATCACAAGAGTTTACCGTTCCGGTATCGAGTTGGTTGCTTCACCACAACTCAGGCTGCAAATGGGCGATAAACTGACAGTAGTTGGTGATGAAAAATCTATGGAAAAAGTGATAGAACAACTGGGAAATTCTATTAAACGGTTAAATGAACCTAATATAGTCCCAATTTTCATTGGAATTTTGCTTGGTGTGATACTTGGTAGTATTCCAATCCAAATTCCGGGTATTATCAATCCTATTAAGCTAGGTTTAGCCGGGGGACCGTTAATTGTAGCGATCTTACTGAGCAAATACGGGTACAAATTTTCCCTGGTTTCTTATACAACCCTAAGTGCAAATTTAATGCTTCGTGAGATCGGGATTGTACTGTTTCTGGCAAGTGTCGGGATTGTGGCCGGTGAAAAGTTCATTCCGACACTTCTTTCGGGCGATGGATTTATATGGATTGGCTATGGAGCCTTAATCACATTGATCCCGCTGTTATTAGTAGGATTCTTTTCATGTTACATACTCAAAAGGAATTATCTCGAAATATGTGGTTTACTTTCTGGTAGTATGACCGACCCTCCGGCTCTGGCCTATGCAAACAGCATTGCACAGTCAGAAGCCCCTTCAGTAGCTTATGCAACCGTCTATCCTTTGGTAATGTTCCTTCGTATTTTTATAGCACAGTTGTTGATATTGCTGTTTGTATAGTCGTATAATATTAACCAACACCCAAAAAAATGAATATAGCCCAAATAGAAAATAACTTACAGAAACTAAAGGAAATGAAACCGTTACAAATTGTAACGCTTTAATAATTGGAATATGAGCAACATAAAATTGTTTGAAAGCAAAAAGGTTAGAACCCATTGGGATTGTAAAAAAGAACAATGGCTTTTTTCAGTTATCGATGTTGTTGAAATTTTAACCGACAGCACCATTCCAAAAAGATATTGGAGCGATTTAAAAAAGAAACTACAGGCGGTAGGTAGTGAAGCGTACGAAAAAATCGTACGCTTGAAAATGGAAGCTCCTGATGGCAGGTTTCGTGAAACTGATGTTGCAGATACCCAAACATTACTTCGTATAATTCAATCCATCCCTTCACCTAAAGCTGAACCCTTTAAACAATGGCTGGCCAAAACAGGCTATGAACGTATTCAGGAAATATCCGATCCCGGTCAGAGTATTGAACGTGCAAGAGGGAACTGGCAAAAGAGTTGTCACAGACGAGAATTTCTTACCGCCATCTAAAGAAAAAAAGAAGCTGAAATAATGATAAATGGTTAATGATTGGAAAAATAACCCAAGATTCCTAAGTGACAACGATTCTGTAATTTTAAGATTTTAACCAAGACAAAAAAATGGAAGTTATTAAGCAAAGGATTATGAAAAAACTATTTTATTTAATAGCTGCACTGTTATTGTTATTCGCAGGATACAGCCAAACAGCACAGGAATATTTCGATAGAGGAATTACAAAATTCAATCTCGAAAACTTTGCAGAGGCAATTGTCGACTTTACTAAAGCAATAGAGATTGACCCCAAGTATGCAATTGCCTATGTATTCAGAGGACGTTTGAAAATTACATTAGGTCAGAAAGAAAGTGCTTGCTTGGATTTTAGGAAAGCAGGGGAGTTGGGCCGTGCATATGCTTGGGAGGATATAAAAAAATACTGCCAATAATTTGACGGGACTGTTTTAGTAATGAAAGAGGGGGAACACTTTCTACTGGATGGATGGTAAAACAAGGAGTAATAACAACAGATGTAAACAATTGTTCACCTCACTTTATAATTTTTTTTACTAACCACATTATCAATTTAATACAAATTTT
>Ga0265292_1002135_pt1 | contig 14635 bp, 4 predicted proteins | sample Munlanlewell296A_FD_189080 | JGI IMG/M metagenome (GOLD analysis project Ga0265292, IMG submission 189080) | Leachate microbial communities from a municipal landfill in Southern Ontario, Canada - Leachate well 296A | ecosystem: Engineered > Solid waste > Landfill > Unclassified | place: Canada...
CAGGGCTCAAACGGCAATTTCAGCCAGGCCCTAACCAATTCCAGCGGCGTTTACACTCTTTACGTGCCGAATGGAGTCTATCGCCTGGAAGCTTTTACTCCGGGTTTCGGACCGCTAACGCCGGTTAGCAACATAACTATCAGCGACTCTGCTACCACCTCAACGCAAAATTTTGCTATTTCAGACGCTAATTTTAAAAGAATCAGCGGACGGGTCTTTACTGATACTAACGGCAACAGCCTTTTTGATACCGGTACGGATACCCCCTATAGCAACATTCAGATTAACGCTTATGGACCGTCCGGCCAAAACAGCACCATGACCAGAAGCGACGGTTCTTACACCTTGAGGGTGCCGGCCGGTACCGGTTATACCGTCCGCGGCTGGTCAAACGAACTGGGTGAATTAACCCCGATCAGCGGCGTTGACGCTTCGTCAGATATACCTGATAAAAACTTCTTGGTGGCGGCGCAAGGTTATTTGCAAATAACCATTACCGCCGGCAATACCTACGGTTTGAGCCAAGTTTTTGCCGGCGCCTTTAATCCTGCTACCGGCAAAGGCAACGGCTCCGACACCTGGGCGGCTACCTCCAGCAATGCCGACTTAATAACTAAATTTTCTTTGCCCGCCGGATCGTACCGGGTCCATGTCGGCTCCCCCGCTTTCGGCAATTTAACCGATTTGGCCGCCAATATTAACGCTACCACTACCACCATAACCGCCGGTAATATTTCCAGCTTAACCATCGCTCTGCCGCTAATGGTCACTTTGTCCGGCACTACTCGCGCCGATGCCACCGTCTGGGCTTCTCGCGCCGACGGCCCGGGCAGGTACACCACCATTGCCGATTCCGGCGGCGCCTACTCCATGAAAATTCCCAAAGACTATGCTTATATGGTTGGCGCCAGTCTGCCCGGTTATGTTAACACTCCCTCTAATTTAACTTTGACCGTCAATACGACTCAAGACCTAACGCTAACGACTTCCTCGGCAACTATCAGCGGTACGGTTTACTCCGGTACCAGTACGCCGATTTCCAGCGGTTTTGTCTGGGCGGTTCGCGCCGGCAATACCGGCTGGGTGGGAACCGAAGTCAATCCTAACGGCGCCTATTCGCTGGAAGTTGATTCCGGCTCCTGGACGGTTAACGCCAACGGCCCGTGCTTACAGGCCGGCGCCGGTGTCAGCCAAGCCGGCAGCGGCACAGTAAACTTTACCCTAACCTCAATCCCCGGCTGCACCTTCGCACAGGCCAAACCAAACAGTATCGTACCGACTACCGGCGGCGTTATCTCCCAAAGCGATGTCAGCGTCAATATTCCGCCCAACGCCTTGGGCAGCGGCAGTACTAACGTTACCGTCAGCGTTACCAAGCCTGACGTCCTGCCGCCAGCCACTCTAAACGCGGCGCCGATCTCCTCGTCAACCAAAAGAATCTTGGCCACCACCAATAATTCCAATATTACTGATTTAAACAATTCAATTGAATTAACTCTTAATTACAGCGAAGCCGATTTGCCGGCTGGCGTGTCAGAAAATAATCTGCAGTTGGCTTATTGGGACACCACCGCTAAAGCCTGGATTCCGGTAGCGGCCACGCTGGATACAACCAATAATAAGTTGACCGCTAAAGTAACCCACTTAACCGATTTCGCTCCCATCATTCCGACTGCTCAAAACGCGCCCTCAACCCCGACCGGCTTAACGGCAACCAAAAACGGCGCGGCGCGAATTGACTTAAGCTGGAATGTTGTGTCCGCGGCAACCAATTATCTGCTTTACCGCGACACCAGTTCCGGCGGCAGCTTCCCTCTTCTAACTACCATCAACAGCAGTTCAACTCTTGCTTATTCCAATGCCGGTCTTTCGGCTAACACCACCTACTACTATAAAATCAGCGCCAGTAATTCTAATGGTGAGTCAGCCGCTTCGGGTGAAGCTTACGCCACTACTGATTCGGCGCCTTCATCCGGCGGCGGTGGCGGCGTAATTATTACGACTTACTGTACTGGCGTTGTTTATGAAGATTGGCAGACGACCTGTCTGGATAAAGTACAATTCCGTAACATCAAATCCCAATCACCTCAAAATTGCACCCTGACCACCGAACAAAACAATGTCCGCCAGCGCGCTTGCGGGGCTGCTTTAACAGAAAAAATTGTTGCACCGGAAAGTAAGATAACGGAAATTACTGATAAAGCCGCTTTAGCCGCCAAGCAGTTCGCCGAAAAAATCGTCGCCATTATCGCTGACGCGGCGGAAATCTTTAAAGCCAATATCAACGGACTGTTGGGCAAACTGGGACTTAAACGCGATCTGGCCAAAGAACAGGTAAGCGTTAAAAAATACGTCAAGGCCTTAATCAAAAATGCCGCCGGCATCACCGACGACAATCTTAACGCCATAACTAATTTTGTCGCTTACGGCAGTAATACGACTCTTGGCTTAGGCCAAGGCGAACGCGCCGGCGTGATCAATTCCTTCAAGTCAACCTATGGTAATCTGCCGAAAAGCGAGGCGGAGTGGTCTGATGCCATCAAGATCGCCAACGGACGCTGGCCAAGCGTCAGAAACGCTGAAGCCGAAGCTAACGCCGCCGCCGCCTTCGAAAAAATATATCTGCGCGCGCCGGACAGAAAAAATCCGAATGATGACGCGGCGGTTATGGTTATCGCCTATGGCTTGCGGCCGGCGCAAAGGAACTTCAACAGTGAAAAAGCGGCCATTAATGCCTTCAAATTCGTTTACGGCTACTACCCGAGTTCCGCGACTGCCTGGGACATAGTAAGAGCTATCGCGTACTCTGGATCAACAAGATAGGTCTGCTTGTCCTCCGAAGCTTCAGCGAAGGAGGAGGATATTGTCAGGGCGATCGCCTACAGTGGCGCCTCAAGATAAGTCTTGATTATACAAAATTATAAAAAGCCGGCTCAAGCGATAAGCCGGCTTTTTGTTAGCCCCTTCCCGGTTTTTCAAATGACGACAGATTATCTTTGAATTTAGAATATGGTATAATTAAGCCATGCAAAAAAAGCTGAAAAAATTTAAAAATAAAGTACTGTTTACTCTCGTTATTATTTCACTCGCTCCCCTGCTCATTATCTCGGCGGTCAATCTTTGGGCGGTCATCAAATCGCGCCAAACAAATATCGCTGAAATGCAGGAACTGGCTATCACCAACGTCATAGTCGAAACGAAAAAATTTTTAAACCAGCAGATTGAATCGCTCAATCTGGTCGTTTCCGGCGCCACCACGGCCGACGGACAACCGGTAAAAAACTTAAAAGAAATAAACATCAACAACCTGATAATTCTGATCAAGCAGGTCAAGGAAACCGCCAAAGAGGTGGAGGAGGTAAATTTCGTTAATGACGATGGAGTGATAGTCAGAATCAACCGTGACAATTTTATTATGGTCAAAAAAACTTATGCCGAGGGCGTGGAGCTGGTTCATCAAAATGTCTCGGTGGTCGATTCGATTAACGACGGCTTGATTACTTCCCCGCTTTATCGGACCGCTCTCGCCGGCAAAAACTATTTCGGTTCGATTGAATTTGCTGACAACCAGCCGCGCCTGCAGCTCGGATCTCAAATCGAAAACCAAAATCGGCAAATCATCGGCGTCATCGCCGCTACGGTCAACCTCGGCCCGGTCCAGACAATCGTCAACAAAACCAGATTAGGCGAAACCGGATTTGTCTATCTGGCTGATAAGCAAGGCAATGTTTTGGCCGGCCCGGCGAGCAAACTTAACACCCAAATCAATCTTGAACGCAATCCGCTGGTCGGCAACGTTTTAGCCGGCAGTGTATATAATGGCCTCTTGCGCTTTACCGTTTATGAAGATGCCGACAAAGAAAACGTTATTTTTGCCGGCCGTTCTCTCGGCACCATCGACTGGTTTGTGCTAAGCGAATGGCCGGAAAAAGACGCTTTCAGCGTAATCCAAAGCATCCTGACACAGCTTATTTATTTCACGCTTGCCGTCTTTGTGCTCGTTATCGGCTTGAGTTTTTTCCTCGTCCAAAAAATCGTCAAGCCGATAAAGATTTTGAAAGAAGGCGCCAAGCAAATAACCGACGGCAATCTTGATTACAAGATTGATCTCAAAACTGATGATGAGTTTGAAACGCTCGGCAATAAATTCAACGAGATGATCGGAGTGCTCAAACAGAACAAGAACCTGAAAGACGAATTCGTCTTCATCGCCGCGCATGAATTGCGGACGCCGGTCACGGCCATCAAGGGTTATTTGTCGATGATTCTGGAGGGATCATTCGGAAAACTTCCGCCTAAAGCCGATGAACCTTTAAAAACCGTCTATAATGCCAACGAACGATTAGTTCAGCTGATTCAAGATCTATTGGAAGTCGCGCGCTCCGATAGCGGCAAGATGGCTATCAAACTAAAGCCCATGAAACTGGCCGAAAGCATCAATTTGGTCATAACCGAACTGACCCCGCTAGCCAATAATAAAAATATAAAAATAAACTATCGTTCTGCGGCAGAAGAGTTTTTGGTCCTCGCCGACAGCTACAAGATTAAAGAAGTGCTCATTAATCTCATCGGCAATGCCATAAAATATACTATAAACGACGGCGGCATTGAAATTTACCACGAGGTCGGAACGGACGGACAGATTACTACGCATATCAAAGACCACGGCATCGGTATGTCCGCGGAGGCGATGCAAAAACTGTTTTCCAAATTTTACCGCGTCAAAACCGACCAAACCGCCAAGATTGAAGGCACCGGCCTCGGTCTTTTCATCTGCAAGGAAATCATTGAACGGCTGGGCGGTAAAATTTGGGCGGAATCAATACCCGGCCAGGGCAGTGCTTTCAGTTTCAGTCTAAAGCGCGCTGAATCTCTTTAAGTCGTTCGTATCTCATTTTTTGCGCTTTTTACAAAAAATGGTATAATATACTAAGTTATCCACAAACATCATCATCCCCATGTTATGTTTGAAAATGTCTTAAAGAAGCTTAAAAAGCTTTCGGGCAAAGTTTTAAATTCCACCAATACTTACCTTGTTTTGATTGTCATAATACTGATTCAATTCATTTTTGTCAGTATTATTTTTTTTACTCAAAGAAAGAACGCGAATTTAGCCGAGTCTTTGGCCAAGGTTGAAGCCCAACAAAACCAAATCCTCATCAATCTGACCGGTCTGCAAGCCAATCTCATGCGCCTGCAAGCGCAAATGTATCGTCTGCAACCGAGCCAGTAATCCTGAACTGAAGCTTTTTATATATTTGAACTGATAATTAATTGCCGGATGAATCCTGATCAAGGAGGAATGCCGCTAAAGCATTATTCATCCGGCCGAAAAATATGAAACGACTCAAAAGTTTTTCCAAGAAACTGGCGATTTGGCTGGTTGTTTTCGCGACGGTCATCTGGAGCATTAATTTACCGTTCGCCGATCTTTTACTGCCGGCAGAAGCCGCTGTCGGCGTAACGGTCAGCACCATGGGGCTTTACAACGGCGATATGCCGGAGATGCCCATCGGCACTTCTTCTCCACCGACCACGATTATCCGTTTAACTTTGGATACGGGCAGCAGCAGCCAAACTCTGACTTCAATCCAAGTAAATTTCAGCGGTTATAATTTCGGCACCTCTACCCTGGCGGCGCTGGCTCCAAACGCCAGCACCGGCGTCGGCCTTTATAACGATGCCGGCGCGGGCAACAGCGGTAATTTCGGTCCAGGCGATAATTTTATTCCCTTTAACTCTGTTTGGTCAGGTAGTTCCTCCACTCTCACAGCGAGCTCGACTGAAACTTTGCCGGCCGGCCAAAATATTTACTATATCGCTATCAGGACGTCGGCCTCGGCCGGCAACGGCAGTCAGATCATAGCCACTATCCCAGCCAATGGCGTCACTGCTTCCGGCGGCACCGGACCAGCCTCGCCCTTTTCCGCCAATAGTCTGGTAATAGACACTTTTGGCCCGGCTGTTTTAAAAGCCGAATACGTCAACTCGGGCACGGTGGATATCGTTTTTTCCGAACGCGTCCAGTCCTCCGGCACCTCAACTCAAACCTCTACTTATACCATAAACGGCGGCACCACGGTCGCCAACGCCATGCCGCAGGGACCAAATATCATCCGCTTGATAACCGGCGGCACCGCCCTGTCCACCTCAACCTCCCAGGTGACGGTCGCGGCCGGCATCCTTGATTACGCCGGCAACGTCGGTATGGGAACGTCGTCCGTGAATATCGCCGCGCCGAATAAAGTGAAAATCGGCGAGGTCGCCTTGGCCTACCAGGGAACGGCCAACGCCCAATTCGTCGAGCTCTATAACGGCGGCGGTGATGCGATTAATATCGGCAGTTGGCGGCTCCAGTGGAGCGACGCCAGCCCGGTAAGCTGGACTACGCTGGCGACGGTCACGCCTTCAATGGTGATCGCCCCCTATAGTTTTTATCTTTTTTCAACCACGCAGTTCGACAGCCTAGGCGCGCCCGACGGCAACCAGAATTTTTCCGCCATTGGCACCGGCGGCGGCCATCTGCGCCTGATCAATTCTGGCGGCGTGGAAATAGACAAGCTGGGCTGGGGCGGCGCCATGAGCCCGGAGGGCATGGCCGCCTCGCCTTTTAGCCCGAGTTCCATCTCGCTTGAACGCAAAGCCTTCGGCAGTTCAATGGCCTCCGACCTGGCTACCGGCGGCAAAGACGCGAGTATGGGCAATGGCTGGGATACTGATAATAATTCATTTGACTTTGTTGTTCAGGCAACCTCCAGTCCGCAAAACGCCTCATCCTCGCCGGAGATGGCATCTTATTCCGGAGGCGGTCCGATGATCAATTTCGCGCCGGTGAACATAGCGCCGACCGGCGCCGACCTGAACCTGGTGGCGCAAATGGGCGATCCGATGGGGCAGAGCTCTTTGACTGCCGAATTACATTACAAAATCGGCGACGCTTCCAGCGCGGATGAAGTCCCAGGCAATTACACTACTGTTTACGGCACTGCGCAATCAAACGGCTACTACCGCTTTACCATTCTGCAAGCGACGATAGATAACGCCGGCAGCGCGACTTACGGCGTATTTTACTATCTCAAATTAGTCAGCCCGGGCGGCACCCGCTATATGTCAGGCAGTCCCTTGGCCGATGGTTCCAACAACGAAACAACCGTCAGCCAAAATCCATTCGTTGCCATGGCCCAAAACAGCGCCGGCTGGATCAAGCATAATATTAACGGCACCACCACCGACAGCTCGTACCTGCCGGTCGCCAATGCTTTGGTATTTCTGGAAGGCACCGGTTACAGCACGATGACCGGCGCTAACGGCTCTTTCAGCTTAACCAATGTCAAGGACGGAATTTACAATTTGCGAGTCAGCAAGTCAGGCTTTTACGAAGAACAGTTCCGCGACATTTACCTGAACAATGCTGATTACAATTTTTCAGGCGGCATAATCCTTAATGTCGGTTCCGGCGGCGGCACGACCGGCGACAACACCAAGCCAAGAGTCAATTGGAGCGGCCCGCCGGACGGCATGATGAACGTCCAGCCGGGCGATCCGAATTTTAAGATTTTCCTCGGTTTTTCCAGGGATTTAAACGGCTCAACCTTTAACACCAGCAACGTCAAGCTAGCTACCCAGGCTGATATCAACACTAACCTGCTCGCTGGCGGCTCGGCCGTTTATAACCCCCAACCGCGGACTAACCTGCCGCCGGATCCTTTCCTGGGCATGATTACCATCGGCGGGGGAGGTTTAGCAACCAATACGACCTATTACCTGATTATGACGAGTAACGTCCGCGACACTGCCGGCAACGGCCTGGAAGGCAATCGTCCGGAAGGCGGCCAGGTGATTTCCTTCTCCACCGGCGGCGATTTCTCCGGCGGCGGAGGCGGCCTGACCTTTGGCGCGGGCGCGTTTATGCCGCCGTTCGTCCTGGGCGTCAACCCCAATGACGGCATGATGAACGTGCCGCAAAACACCAAAATTTACGTGAATTTCTCCGAGCCGATGGACGCCGCTTCGGTGAGTCTTGCCGGCAACATCAAGCTGGAAAAAATCACCGTTTCCGGCAGTACGGAAACAGCGGCTACCATCAGCCTGTCAGCCGCGCTTGATACCACGTTGAAAATCGCCGTCATTACTCCAGCCGTTAACTTGACCGCCGACAAATACCGCGTCCGAGCGACCGGCGCGCTCAAAAGTTCTACCGGCATCTGGCTGGGCAATCCGGACCTGAACCAGAATATCTCCAGCTACGAGATGTATCGTTCAAGCTTTGAGGTCGGCTCAACGGTGGATAACACCAAACCGACGGTGGTTGACACCTGGCCGGTGAGCGGCACGAATAATACCAATATCTCCGTCAGCCCGGGTCCGATCAACATCCAGTTCTCCGAAGCGATGGATCCTGCCTCCATTAATGCCAACACGGTAACTTTGAAGCGCGGCACCTCGCCGGTTACCGGCGCCATCACTTACGACGCGCCGGGTCATTGGGCGTCTTTCGTGCCAACCGTCATCTTATCTACGGCCTCCAATTATACTTTGACCATCGCCGGCAACCCCTTGGCCACCAGCAGTTCGGTAACGGACGCCTCGGGCAACCCGCTCAATGCCGATAAGCTGGTTACTTTCGGCACCGCCTCAACCGGCGACTCGGTCAGTCCGAAAATCATGTTCGCCCGGGGTGACGACTTTAGCGTGGCCATAACTTTTGACGAATCAATGAATTCGGCAAAAATCACCGACACCACCAACTGGCCCAAATCGGTGATGAATAAGACCAACTTTGTCATCAAACAAGGGCCGTATAACGCGAGCTTCGCCTCCGGCTGGGCGGCGGCCACCTCTACTAATCTGGCCGGCGCCAATTTCACCTATGACGCCAACAACAAAACCGTAGTGATAGACAATCTCGGCGGCACCGTCGGCCTGAATTACTATATTGAAATGGCTTCTTCCACTGCCGCCGGCCAAGGCGGCGGCGGCGCCTCCGATCTGGCCGGCAATCCTCTTTATAATCCGACCAACTTCCAAACCCCGATTGACAATAGCCAAAACACCCTGGGTATGCTTGGTCCGATGATGGGCGGCGGAGGCGGCGGCATGATGGGCCCGAATATTGGCACCATGGGCATAATGAAAGCCGGCGCCTTCCCGATGAACTCAACTGCCGGCCAAACTACGATTTACTTTGTGGATATGCCGACCAGCCAGGCGGTAGCGAGCGGCTATAAAATTGTCTTGACCTACCCGTCCGGCTTTAATGTTGCGGGCGCCAAAAAAGATCCTTATTCACCGATCAATAAAGATATTAATGAATGGAACACCGGCACCGTTACCTTCGCCACTACGACCGAATCAAGCGGCGGCGCGGCTAATGACGGCGTAACCGTGGACGCGGCCGCCCGCGCCATCACCATCACCTTGGTGGTTTACGGCACCGCGTCAACTAGTGATTTTCTGCACTTTGATCTGGCCGGCATCACCAATTCCTCCATTCCGCGCGGCTTTGACACCTCCGGCTATTCGGTGGATATGAAAATTATGAAAGCGGACGGCACCTTGGCCGAAACCGTGAACGGCATGCCCTTCTTTTTGAACCAAGGCGGAGCGTTAACTCTCGGCGGCTCAATCACCCTGACCGGCGCCACCAGCACGACCGACGGCACGATAAAATTGTATTTGGGTTCACCTATGACCGGCCCGATGGATCAGATCGCAACCATTGCCGACGGCGCCGGCAATTACTCTTTCACCGGCCTAGCCGCCGGCTCCTATATGCTGTTTACCGAGCCTACTTTAAACTTCCCTGACGGCAGTTGGAGCGGCAGGGCGATGCCCGAACCCCTGAATATTTCCGCCAGCACCACCAAAAACCTGACTTTCAGCAAGGAAAATTCAGGCAGCGTGCTTGATCTGACAGTGAATCTCGCCGGCAACTTCAATAATACCGACATTGATGTTTTTGCCGGCAGCCCGCAAGGTTTCAAGGTCAAAACTTTCATTGGAGCGACCACCAGCCTGCCGGCGGTTCATTTCTATCTGCCGGCCGGCGACTGGATGGTCGGTGTCGGTCCGGCTATGCCCAAGGGCGTGGTCTCCGGCCCGCCGCCGATGCCTGACTGGATGCCGCCCATGCCGCAGATGGTAAAAAGCTTGGGTACGGGTACCAGCTCCCTCACCCTGTCCATCAATTCCGCCAATCTGCAGATCATCGGTTACGTTCAGGACGAATCGGCCGGCGCGATTGCCGCCGCCGAGGTCTATGCTTACCAGCCGGGCAACTCGCAGGGCATGGGCGCGTACGCCAAGACCGACACTGCCGGCAAGTTTACCCTGAAACTCGCGCAAGCCGGCAATTACACGGTCGGTACCTTCAAGCCGGGTCTGCCGAACGTGCCGGAAAAAAACGCGGCCGTAGCGGCCGATAGCGACAGCGGCGCCACGGACGGCAACACCACCGCCGACATTACCGCGGACGGCAGACTGATTACCGCGACCAATAAATTCATCTTCAAAATCACCAAGCCCGGACGGACGATTTCCGGCAAAGTAACCAACGGCACCAATCCGGTTTCTTTCGCGCCGGTCTGGGCCGATAAGGTGGGCGGCTTCGGCCACACCGACACGATGACCGACTCGTCCGGCAACTATATATTATATGCCGATGCCGGCGCCTGGCGGATCCAGTCCTATATCCCGGGCTTCGGCAATGCCGAACCGCAAACAGTGGTCGTCATCACGGCCGATGTAACGCAAAATCTGGGCCCGGAATCGGGCGCGATCTTCTACACCATCGGCGGCACCATCACCATCGGCGGCACGGCGCAGGCTTACCGGCCGATCCGGGCCGTCCAATATAACGCGAGCGGCGTCTATACCGGCAAAGAGTATCGCGGCCAGACCGATTCTTCGGGTGTTTATTCAATTTCCGTTCCGGGCTCCAACAATTACCGGGTGGATATCTGGACGTCTGAATACGGCGAGGTCGGCCTGAATACGGACGAAGTGACGGACAGTCCGGCTAACGTGATCATCGCGAGCGCTAATGTAACGGGTAAGGACATTACCATCACCTCCGGCAATCTGATTGATATCAGCCTGTCTTTTGTTAATAAAGCCGGCTACGGCGGCAAAGAAGCCTTTATCAATATTGAGGGCGTCATCTGCTCGGGCGCGATCTGCAAAACCAACGGTTTCCGCAAGGGCCTGCGCATCACCGATCTGAACACTTTCAATGAAACCATAAAATTGCAAGCCTCCGCCAAATACTTTTTCTCACTGGATATCCCGGGTTTCGGCAATTATATCCCGATAACGGACGCCAACACCGGCCTGGATTCTACTACCGGCAGCGTGGCCGCGACCACCACCAACCGCACGGTCAGCTTTACCCTGCCTGACACCGGCGCTACGACCGTGGCTATCTCCGGCACGGTGCTGGAGGGCGCGGCCTCTTCTTCCGGCGCCTGGGTTTGGGTGGGTAATCCGACCAACGGCTACCGCAACGGCGTCAAGACCGCAGCTGACGGCACCTATTCAATCACCATCCCGACCGGCAGCGGCTACAAGATGGGCGCGGATAAGCCGGGTTATATGTCAAATGATCCTTTGAGCTTCAATGCCACTTCTACCACCGCCATCACCGGCCGCAATTTCACCCTGGCGGCCAAAAGCCTGATCATCTCCGGCTATATCTATAATGATACTGACAGCGACAACGCCCTGGATGCCGGCGAAGCCTTGCCCGGCGGCTGGGTGAGAGCCGAAACCTCCGACGGCAAAAAAACCCAGGCCCCGACCGACGGCACCGGTTATTTTGAGCTCGGGGCGGTCAATGGCGCCTGGACGGTCTATGGTGTCGCCGACGGTTATCTGGAAACCGCCTATTCATCCGGCGCGGCAGTGACTGTCGCCGGCGCGAGCGTCGGCAGTATTAATATCAAATTGAGCGCCAACAGCGCCTGGAGCAACAAGAACAAAAAAACGCCGATTACGCCGGCTTCCGGCGGCACCATGGACGACACCGCGCCGGACGGCTCCGGCGTGAAGCTGGTCGTGCCGCCGAACGCGCTCGGCAATTCATCGGCCGCCGGCAACCTGACCGCCGCCCTTACCTCGGCCGTGGCCAAAACCAATTCCTCTGAACCCTTCGCCGACCAGGGTAAATCCATTTCAGCGACTGATAACTCCGGCCAGGCGATCACCAACTTGAATGATTACATTGATATAGAAATGGTCATCTATAAGGCCGATGTCGCCGCGCAAGTAGCGATTGATGGCACGGGCGTTTATGCCAAGCTCAAAAATACCAAAAACAGTTATTGGGATTCAACGGCGAGCGATTGGGTGGCGATTGCCACTACCCGGACCGCTTATTACAAGAATTCCGGCGACACGGAATGGAAGCTCTATGCCAATGCTTCGGCCTCTTCCTCCTTTGAAGCCTTCATTGACACTCTGCCCGGCAGTTATACCGATTACAAACTGGTTTATACTTCCAAAACCAACCACTTGACCATTTTCGCGATTATTATGCCCTTCGTGGCGATACCGGCGGCGCAGGCGGCGGCGGTAACGCCGACTTCATCCGGCGGTGGCGTAATTACTACAAATTATTGCACTAGTGTTGTTTATGAAGAATGGCAGACAACTTGCTTGAACAAAGTCCAATTCCGCAATATCAAATCCCAATCACCTCAAAATTGCACTCTGACCACCGAGCAAAACAACGTCCGCCAGCGCGCTTGCGGAACAGTAGAAGAAAAAGTTGTTGAACCGAGCAAGGTTGCGGAAATTACTGATAAAGCCGCTCTGGCCGCCAAGCAGTTCGCCGAAAAAATCGTCGCCATTATCGCTGACGCGGCGGAAATCTTTAAAGCCAATATCAACGGACTGTTGGGCAAACTGGGACTTAAACGCGATCTGGCCAAAGAACAGGTAAGCGTTAAAAAATACGTCAAGGCCTTAATCAAAAATGCCGCCGGCATCACCGACGACAATCTTAACGCCATAACTAATTTTGTCGCTTACGGCAGTAATACGACTCTTGGCTTAGGCCAAGGCGAACGCGCCGGCGTGATCAATTCCTTCAAGTCAACCTATGGTAATCTGCCGAAAAGCGAGGCGGAGTGGTCTGATGCCATCAAGATCGCCAACGGACGCTGGCCAAGCGTCAGAAACGCTGAAGCCGAAGCTAACGCCGCCGCCGCCTTCGAAAAAATATATCTGCGCGCGCCGGACAGAAAAAATCCGAATGATGACGCGGCGGTTATGGTTATCGCCTATGGCTTGCGGCCGGCGCAAAGGAACTTCAACAGTGAAAAAGCGGCCATTAATGCCTTCAAATTCGTTTACGGCTACTACCCGAGTTCCGCGACTGCCTGGGACATAGTAAGAGCTATCGCGTACTCTGGATCAACAAGATAGGTCTGCTTGTCCTCCGAAGCTTCAGCGAAGGAGGAGGATATTGTCAGGGCGATCGCCTACAGTGGCGCCTCAAGATAAGTCTTGATTATACAAAATTATAAAAAGCCGGCTCAAGCGATAAGCCGGCTTTTTGTTATGCCTCTTTTAGCTCCGGCAGAATCTCCCGTAAGGGGATTCTGCCGCGTTGCCGCGTTCTTGCCAGAATCCCGTATCGGAGATTCTGACAAGGCCAAAAACCCCCTTCTGTCATCCCCGCGCCCCCTTCTGTCATCCCCGCGCAGGCGGGGATCCAGAAGTATTATTATCATAATATGTCCCCTACCCCCTTCACCCTCGCCTCCTTCCCGCGAGCTATCTTGCATCTTATCCACCGCTCTTATTTTTTATTATTTTGACATCATCTTATTCAACCACCCGAATAAGCTAAAACCTTTGCTTTCATTTGCCATCTGGTCTTTTAATTCGGTATTAATCTGTTCAATCGCCGTAATCTGTTCCTGAACTTTTACAGCATCGCTTCCCTCGGTTACTTGGCCGGCCGATTGCTTCAGCTCGGACAATTTCTGATATTAGAGCTATTTTTATATCTGCACGGGCGGTAGGAATCGAACCTACGCTAAAAGTTTTGGAGACTCTTGTGATACCATTTCACTACGCCCGCCTGCGCTCCGCCGAAATGCGGAGCTTCGGCGGGCAAGCCCGCTAAAAACACCGCCAATAACGGAGTTATCTTTATTTTGTTTCTTTATGCGGAGTGTGTTTGCCGCAGTGCTTGCAGAATTTTTTCAATTCCAGCCTGGTTTTCAGAGTCTTCTTATTTTTTCTGGAAAAATAGTTGACCTTCTTGCACTCGGTGCACTCCAGCTTGATCATGTTGTCTTGGCTCATAGAATAATATTTATTTTGTAATGGTGGGCAGAGCAGGATTCGAACCTGCGAAGGCGTAAGCCATGTGATTTACAGTCACACCCAGTTGACCGCTTTGGTATCTACCCGATTTTGGATATTAGGCACTTAGGTAATTAGGGGGATAATTAAAATTAAACATCCTAATTACCTAATATCCTAAGTACCTAATTACCTAAATTGAGCCGTTGAGCGGATTTGAACCGCTGACCTACTCCTTCACTTGCACCTCAACTTCGCATAAAGCTTATATGAGGGTTAGACTGTATCTTGAGCGTATCTAAATAATTAGACTTAGCTCCCCTTG
>Ga0265292_1002136_pt1 | contig 14629 bp, 24 predicted proteins | sample Munlanlewell296A_FD_189080 | JGI IMG/M metagenome (GOLD analysis project Ga0265292, IMG submission 189080) | Leachate microbial communities from a municipal landfill in Southern Ontario, Canada - Leachate well 296A | ecosystem: Engineered > Solid waste > Landfill > Unclassified | place: Canada...
CAGGAACACTCTGTCGTGCTGGTGCGCGGTGGTCGTGTGAAGGACTTGCCGGGTGTGCGTTATCATATCGTGCGCGGTTCGCTCGATACGACTGGCGTCAATAACCGGAAACAGAGCCGTTCCAAGTACGGTGCCAAGCGTCCGAAAGATACTGCTGCTTAGTTAATTCGTTTGATGGAGTAATCACATGCGTCGTGCAAAGCCAGAAAAGCGTGAGATCCTTCCCGATATCCGCTATAAAAGTGTTGCCATCCAGACCATGATTCATCACATGCTTCACCGTGGTAAGAAAAGCACGGCGACAAGTGTGATGTATGACACTCTGGATATCATCCGCGAGCGCAGCGGTGGCAAAGACCCGGTAGAGATCTTTGAGACTGCCATGAGAAATGTCGCGCCTGCCATGGAGGTCCGGCCCCGCCGCGTGGGTGGCGCCACGTATCAGGTCCCGATGGAAGTCCCACAGGCCCGCCGTACAACCCTGGCAATCCGCTGGGTGCTCGATTCATCCAAGGCGCGCTCCGGTAAATCGTTCGCCGAAAAACTGGCGGACGAACTTATGGATGCTTTCAAGAACGAAGGCGCTGCTATCCGCAAGCGCGAAGAAACCCATAAGATGGCTGATGCCAACCGCGCCTTCTCTCATTACCGCATGTAATTGGCGGTCCTGAAACTTATCAATTAGTATCTTATAAGTGAGATTCTTGTTTTTTGTGCAAGAAAATTTTTACCACAGAGAGCACAGAGTCCACAGAGATTTTAAAAGCTTTTTATCCGTGTTCTTTGTGGACTCTGTGGTTAAATCTCTTTGGTTCCGGCTTGTCCGGGTTAGGATAGAGAAGCATGGCACGTGCGTTCCCGCTCGAACGGTATCGAAACATCGGCATCATTGCCCATATTGATGCCGGTAAAACGACTACCACCGAGCGTATCCTGTTCTATACGGGCAAGACCCATCGTCTGGGCTCTGTTGATGACGGTACGACTGTCACCGACTGGATGGAGCAGGAGCGTGAGCGGGGCATCACCATTGTCTCTGCGGCTGTGACAGCGGAGTGGAAGGGCTATCAGGTCAATATTATTGACACGCCTGGCCATATCGATTTCACGGCAGAAGTGCAGCGCTCGCTGCGTGTTTTAGATGGCGGTGTTGTGGTTTTCGACGCAGTTCAGGGTGTTGAACCGCAGAGTGAGACGGTCTGGCGTCAGGCCGACCGCTATGGCGTGCCGCGTATTTGTTTTGCGAACAAGCTGGATCGCACAGGGGCCTCTTACGAGCGCACAGTAGATAGTATCAAGCTGCGCCTGGGAGCCAACCCGATTGCAATGCAGATGCCGATAGGAATGGAATCATCCTTCCAGGGTGTCGTTGACCTGATGACGATGAAAGCCGTCTTCTGGGATGATGAACTGGGCAGAGAGCCGCGTGAGGCTGAGATTCCTGCCGATTTGAAGACGGAAGCCGAAGAGCGCCGCCATACGATGGTGGAGCGGATTGCCGAACTGGACGATGATCTGACGGTCAAATATCTGGAAGGTAAGGAAATCGGCGTTGAAGAATTAAAAACAGCCCTCCGGCAGGCGGTATTGGAAAGCAAAGCTGTGCCGGTTTTCTGTGGTAGTTCGCTGCGAAACAAGGGCGTTCAGTTGGTGTTGGATGCAGTAATTGACTATCTGCCATCTCCTCTGGATGTTCCCCCGGTACACGGCACGGACCCTCGGACGGACGAGGTTGTCGAATTACCGCCTCAAGATGATGCACTTCTGAGCGCGCTGGTCTTTAAAATCGTTACCGACCCTTATGTGGGACGTCTGGCTTATTTCCGGGTCTATTCCGGGACTATGAACCAGGGTCAAATGGTCACCAATTCGACCAAAGGGAAGCGTGAGCGGATCGGACGCCTGTTGCGCATGTATGCCGACCATCGTGAAGATGTCACCGAAGTACTTGCGGGAGATATTGTAGCCGCACTGGGCTTCAAGGACACGTTCACCGGCGACACGCTCTGTGACACCAGAATGGTCATGCTCGAGAACATCACCTTCCCGGAGCCGGTTATCTCTGTGGCGATCGAACCCAAGACGACTGCCGACCAGACCAGAATGGGCGAGGCGTTGCGCAAACTTTCCGAAGAAGATCCGACCTTCCGTGTCCACTCGGACGAGAACACCGGGCAGACGATCATTTCCGGTATGGGCGAATTGCATCTGGATGTGATTGTAGACCGCATGATGCGTGAGTTCCGTGTGCAGGCCAACGTTGGCAAGCCGCGGGTGGCGTATCGCGAATCGATTACGCGGCCTGTGGGAGAGGTCAACTACAAATACGTCAAGCAGACGGGTGGCCATGGCCAGTATGCACACGTAGTTATCTCACTGGAACCGGGCGAGCGCGGCAGCGGTGTTGTCTTTGAGAATAAGGTCGTCGGCGGTGTTATCCCCCGCGAGTATATTCCGGCAGTAGAAAAAGGCATCAAGGAAGTTGCCGAAAGTGGTGTGCTGGCTGGATATCCGGTTGTTGACATAAAGGTGACGCTGTTCGACGGTTCGTTCCATGAAGTGGATTCGAGCGAAATGGCTTTCAAGATGGCAGCTACCTTTGCCTTTAAAGAAGGCGTCCGAAAGGGCGGACCAGTCCTGCTTGAGCCGATCATGAAAGTGGAAGCGGTCGCTCCGGAAGAATTCCTGGGCGATATTATCGGCGGGCTAAATGGCCGCCGGGCAACCATCCGGGGCATGGAAATGCGTCCGGGCAACGCCCAGGCTATCAATGCGACTGTACCGCTGGGCGAGATGTTCGGGTATGCGACCGAATTGCGTTCGGCGACCCAGGGGCGGGGCGTGTTTTCGATGGAATTCGACCATTATGCGCCTGTACCAGAGTCGGTGGCGCGTGAAATCTTAAGTTCATAGTTCTTTTGTACACCCTAGAAGGAGAGAGAATTCATGGCGAAGCAGAAGTATCAGCGGACGAAACCGCACATGAACGTAGGGACCATGGGACATATTGACCATGGGAAGACGACATTGACGGCGGCGATCACGAAGTACAGCCAATTCCTGGGGAAAGCGCAATTTCGAGCGTACGACACGATTGACAATGCGCCGGAGGAAAAGGCGCGTGGCATCACGATCAACATTGCGCACGTGGAATACGAGACGGACAAGCGACACTACGCCCACGTGGACATGCCGGGACACCGCGACTACATCAAGAACATGATCACGGGTGCGGCGCAGGTAGATGGAGCCATCCTGGTGGTGGCAGCGCCGGATGGACCGATGCCGCAGACGCGCGAGCACGTGCTGCTGGCCCGTCAGGTGGAAGTGCCGAGCATCGTGGTATACCTGAACAAGGTGGACCAGATGGATGACCCGGAACTGTTGGAGTTGGTGGAGATGGAACTGCGGGAACTGCTGAACGGTTACGGCTACCCGGGAGACACGATCCCGATCGTGCGCGGCAGCGCCCTGAAGGCTTTGGAAAGCACGAGCACGGACCCGAATGCTCCTGAGTATGCGAGCATCAAGGAGTTGCTGCGGGTGGTGGACGAGTACATTCCTGAGCCGAAGCGCGAGATTGACAAGCCGTTCATGATGCCGGTGGAAGACGTGTTCTCGATCAAGGGACGCGGCACGGTGGTGACCGGACGTGTGGACCGGGGCGTGATCAAAGTTGGTGAGCCGGTGGAAATCATTGGCTTGCGCGCGACCCGCAGCTCGGTGTGCACGGGCGTGGAGATGTTCCACAAGATGATGGACGAGGGCATGGCCGGAGACAACCTGGGCCTGCTGCTGCGCGGCATCGAGCGCACGGACGTGGAACGCGGCCAGGTGGTAGCCAAACCTGGGAGCATCACCCCGCACACCAAGTTCACCGCGAAAGTGTACGTGCTGAAAAAGGAAGAGGGTGGGCGGCACAGTGCATTCTTCACAGGCTACCGGCCGCAGTTCTACATCCGCACGATGGATGTGACGGGCAACGTGGAACTGCCTGCAGGAGTGGAAATGGTCCTGCCGGGTGACAATGTTGACCTGACCGTGACCCTGATCGTCCCTGTGGCCCTCGAACAAGGCTCCAAGTTCGCCATCCGCGAAGGCGGCCTGACCGTCGGCGCTGGCGTCATTACAAAAATCATCGAATAGGTATTGATATGACGAAACAAAAGATCCGCATTCGCCTTAAGGCATACGATCATCGTGTTCTCGACCAGTCTGCCAAGCGGATTGTCGAAACAGCCGAGCGTTCTGGTGCCCATGTAGTTGGCCCGGTACCCTTGCCAACTAAGATAGAACGATTTACAATACGCCGCTCGACTTTCATTGACAAAGACTCGCACGAGCATTTTGAAATTCGCACGCACAACCGTCTGATTGATGTACTTGATCCAGATTCCAAGACGATTGATATGCTGATGCGGCTCAACCTGCCGGCGGGTGTGGATATCGAGATTAAAATCTAAATTTGTGATTTCGTCTAACTAGTCGGACAAAAAGACTGGTCGGACCAGTTAGCCTGAATAGGCAGCGCAAGAACGGTTCTGTTCGTAGGCCCCACAACCCTGTGTGCCGCGGCAGGCCGATTGACTGTGCTGTGACCGAGATGATGCAGCCAAGCCCGGCTGACAGTCCCGAAAAATCTTTAGAAGGAGAAAACCGAGCATGATGAAAGGGCTGATTGGCAAGAAGATCGGCATGACCCAGATCTTCGATGAGACCGGTGCTGCTTTGCCGGTAACTCTGATTGAAGCTGGGCCTTGCTATGTAACGCAGGTACGCCTTCCAGAGAAGGAAGGCTACGCAGCGGTGCAACTCGGATTCCAAGAGGCAAAACCCAAGCGTCTGACTTCAGGCGAACTGGGCCATCTCAAGAAAAACGAATTGCCGCCTCTGCGTTTTTTGCGCGAGTTTCGCATCAAGGATGCTGAATACAAGGTTGGTGACAAGGTCACGGTTGAGGTCTTCGGTGTCGGTGAACGTGTGGACGTGGTAGGCACCAGCAAAGGCAAAGGTTTTGCCGGTGTGGTCAAGCGCTACCATTTCGCGGGTGGACCGAAGACGCATGGCGCCTCGGACCGTCTGCGCGCCCCCGGCTCGAACGGTGCGACGACGACACCTGGTCGTGTTTACAAGGGCTCGCGCCGCCCTGGTCACCTGGGTCACGAACGCGTGACTGCCCAGGGCTTGAAGGTCGTCCTGGTGGACGCGGAGCGCAACCTGCTCGGCGTCACCGGCGCGGTCCCCGGATCCAAAGGCGGCCTGGTTGTGGTTCAGGAAGCGCGCAAGCAATAGCGCGGATGATGGGAGCATAGGTACCATGAAAGTAGACGTTCTCAACATGAAGGGTGAAAAGGTCAAGACGGTTGAACTTCCGGCTGAGATCTTTGAGGCCCCGGTAAACGTAGATTTGATGCACCAGGCCTACATTCAGCAAATGGCAAATGCCCGCCTGGGTACAAGCAAAACCAAGACCCGCAGCGAGGTTTCCGGCGGCGGTAAAAAGCCATGGAAACAGAAGGGGACCGGTCGCGCCCGCCAGGGTTCCACGCGCGCTCCGCAGTGGGTCCATGGTGGCAAGATCCATACGCCCCGCCCTCGCAAATACACGCAGCACATGCCGCTGAAGATGCGTCGCGCTGCGCTGCGTTCGGCACTGACGGCCAAGGCGGCTGAGTCTGGCCTGGTGGTAGTGGATGAATTGGTTCTGTCCGAGCCGAAGACCCGCCTGATGGCGCAGGCTCTGAATGTTCTGGTTGGCGATACAACTGTCCTGATTCTGGTCGCTGAGAAGGACGCCAATTACGATGTAGTAGCACGCTCAACCAATAATCTCCCAGATGCCAGGTTACTGATGGCTAGTTATCTGAATATCCGGGACCTGCTTAGTTACGATAAAGTCGTCATGCCACTCAGGGCATTGGACGTTTTGAAGTCTTTTCTGGTGTAGGAGGGCAGCATGATAACTATTTATGATGTGCTTCGCCGCCCGCTTGTCACTGAGAAGTCGAACTATCAGACTGGCAAACTCCGCCAATATTCCTTCGAGGTCGCATCCGATGCTACCCGAACTTTGGTGAAGGACGCGGTTGAAAAATTATTCGACGTAAAGGTCACGCGCGTCAATATTATGAATACGGCTGGTAAACGCAGCCGCCGCCGCAACCGGCGCCTGATGATTCGGGCTGCTGGTTTCAAGAAGGCGATTGTTACCCTGGCCGAGGGAAGCACCCTCGATTTTCTTGAAGGGGTGAAGTAATGGCAGTCAAAAAGTATAAACCCACGACGCCCGGCCAACGGGGGATGACTGGATACACGTTCGAAGAGATTACCAAGTCCACTCCTGAGCGCAGCCTGATTATTCATCCGCGTAGACATGGAGGACGCGATACCTCTGGCCGCATCACAGTACGCCATCGTGGCGGCGGGAATCGCCGTTATATTCGCATTTTGGATTTCAAGCGTAATAAGCAAAACATCCCAGCCAGGGTCGCGGCGATTGAATACGATCCTAACCGGACAGCTCGCCTGGCCCTGCTATTTTATGCCGACGGCGAGAAACGTTACATTGTCGCTCCGCTCGGAATCAAGGTCGGTGATACGCTCCTTTCCGGACCTCAGGCTGAAATCCGCCCTGGCAACAGTCTGCCGCTCTCGAACATCCCTGTCGGTACGCTGGTTCATAACATCGAACTTAAACAGGGCAAGGGCGGGCAACTCGTCCGCTCGGCGGGTGGTTCGGCGCAGGTGCTTGCTAAAGAAGGCGAGTATGCCCAGATCCGTCTGCCTTCGGGCGAAGTGCGTCTGGTGAGCCAGGTGTGCTACGCCACGATTGGTCAGGTTGGCAACCTGGACCACAGCAACATCAAGTTGGGTAAAGCCGGACGCAAACGTCACATGGGCATTCGCCCGACCGTGCGTGGTACTGCAATGTCACCGCGTGACCATCCGCACGGCGGTGGTGAAGGCCGCCAGCCGACCGGTATGCCCGGCCCGAAAACCCCGTGGGGCAAACCAGCCCGTGGTTACAAGACCCGCCGCAACAAGTCGACGGAAAAGTACATCGTGCGCCACCGCAGCAAGTCAAGCCGCTAGGGCGCTGAGAGTAAGCGAGGTAAGCAGATATGTCTCGTTCATTGAAAAAAGGGCCTTACATTGCCCCTAAACTATTGAAGAAGATTGAAGCGATGAACCAGAAAGGCGAGAAGAAGGTCATCCGCACCTGGAGCCGCGCAAGTGTGATTTTCCCCCAAATGGTGGGACACACGATCGCAATCCACGATGGCCGCCGCCATGTGCCGATCTACATCACCGAAAATATGGTGGGTCATCGCCTGGGTGAATTTGCGCCGACGCGGTTATTCCGTGGCCATACGGCGGCTGAGAAGTCGTCGAAGCCGTCGAAGCCGGCGTAGGAGTATAGAGATGACTCATGATATTCGTGCTCAATTACGTTTCCTGTCCATCTCGGCCCAGAAAGTGCGTTTGGTTGTTGATTTAGTGCGCGGAAAAAATGCAGTGCAGGCAATGGAAATTCTGCGCTTCGCGCCCCAAAACGCGGCGTTGCCGGTTGGAAAACTTCTGGCTTCTGCCGTTTCCAATGCCGAGGAGAACTTCGGTGTCAGCCGCGACGACCTGTTCGTTGCTAAAATCTTTGCCGACGAAGCGCCCACCCGTAAATGGCGCCGTTTCGGGGCACGCGGTCGCTTCAAGCCGGTCCTGCGCCGTTCATCGCACGTAACTGTTGTCCTGCGCGAACGCGAGGTTGCCTGACCGGCAAAGAAAGGACGAAGGAGATCTTATGGGTCGCAAAGTTCATCCGATTGGTTTTCGCCTGAATGTCACTCAGGACTGGCGTGGTCGCTGGTTCGCTGAAGGTGCTCAATACCGTGAGCAATTGTTGCAGGACTTCGCTATCCGCGACATGCTCTACAGAGAATCCGGCCGCGCGGGCGTCTCTCGTATTGATGTGGAGCGCTATCCCGGTAAATTGAAAGTAGCTGTGTTTACTGCCAAACCGGGCATCCTGATCGGCCGTAAAGGCGAAGGCATCAAGAAAGTTCGTGTAGCCCTCGAAGGATTGACCGGCAAAAAAGTGGATTTGGATATTAAAGAAATCAAAGCCCCTGATTGCGATGCTTATCTGGTTGCTCATAATATTGGAGATCAACTGGAACGCCGCATCAGTTATCGTCGTGCGATGAAACGTGCCATCCAGCAGGCGATGCGGCAGGGCGCTCAAGGTATCAAGATTGAGGTCGCTGGCCGATTGGGAGGCGCAGAAATGGCTCGCACGGTTTGGCTGCGCGATGGCCGGGTTCCGCTGCAAACTTTGCGTGCGGATATTGATTTTGCCCGTGCCGAAGCAGCGACGACTTATGGCCGTATCGGCATCAAGGTCTGGGTCTATCACGGCGATATGAAAGCCGAAGTTGAAGAAAAAGTCGAGACTACCGAAGGCGTCTACGTTAGCGAGTAGACGAGGTGTCTGTGAAGTGAGGTTGATGCTATGTTAATGCCAAAACGTGTGAAGTATCGCAAGCAAATGCGCGGCCGTATGAAAGGGAAGGAATCGCGCGGTGTCGAGATTTCCTTCGGCGATTATGGCCTGTTGGCGATGGAGCCGGGGTGGGTGACTGCCCGTCAAATAGAAGCTGCCCGTCGCGCGCTTGTCCATGCTATGAAGCGCCGTGGCAAGGTCTGGATCCGCATCTTCCCGGATAAACCCTATACGCAGAAGCCCCCGGAAACCCGCATGGGTAAAGGCAAGGGCAACGTGGAATATTGGGTGGCGGTGGTCAAACCGGGCCGTGTTATGTTCGAAATTGGCGGTTTGGATGAGGCAGCTGCTCGTGAGGCGCTGGGCTTGGCCAGGCATAAATTTGCGATCAAGACCAAGATCATTGCCCGTAGTGATGTAGCGGCAGGAGAGTAGGCATGAAAACCGAAGAGATTCGCAAGATGTCGGTAGAAGAAATGCAGGCCAAACTGTCGGATATGCGCGAGGAGTTGATGAAACTCCGCTTCCAGCAGGTCACCGGTCAATTAACCGATACCAGCCATCTGCGCCTGCTACGTCGTGATGTCGCCCGCATGGAGACTATCTTTAATGAGCGTACCCGGACGACTGTACAGGAAGGTGAAGCATGAATGACCGTCGTCGAATAACTGGTGTTGTTACCAGTAATAAAATGACCAAAACCGTTGTGGTTGAGATTGGTCGAACTTTCCGGCACCCGCTCTACCGCAAGGTGGTGCATTTGAGCAAGCGCGTCAAGGCACATGATGAACTTGGTTGCCAAATCGGTGATAAGGTTCAGATCGTGGAGAGCCGTCCTATCTCACGCGATAAGCGCTGGGTGGTTGAGTCGATCATCAAACGTGAAATCCGCACGGCCGATTCTGGCGTGGAGGCGCAACCATGATTCAGCACGAGTCTCGTTTGAAAGTGGCTGATAATACCGGTGCGCGCGAAATCCTGGTCATCCATGTTATGGGAGGTTCGACCCGTAGATTCGGCGCGATTGGTGACATCGTGGTAGGGGCGGTCCAATCGGCGACCCCGCAGGGATCGATCAAGAAATCCGAGATTGTCAAGGCCGTGATTGTGCGTTGTACCAAGGAATGGCGTCGCGAGGATGGCTCCTATATCCGCTTTGACGACAATGCTGCTGTCATATTGGATGCCGACGGCCAGAACCCGAAGGGCACTCGTATCTTCGGCCCGGTGGCACGCGAACTGCGCGAAAAGGGCTTTATGAAGATTGTTTCGCTGGCCCCGGAAGTGCTCTAGGCCAGTTGAGGAGCGAACGATGAGAGTCAAGATCCGAAAAGGTGATACCGTTGAGATCATCAGCGGGAAAATTGAAGAACAGGGCAAGCGCGGCGAAGTGATAAAGGTTCTGCCGGACGAGCACCGGGTGGTGGTGCAGGGTGTGAACATCCATACCAAACACCAGCGTCAGGTCCAGACTCAGGGCCGCACGATTAACCCTGGTCGTATCAAGTTCGAGGCCCCGCTCGACATCTCGAATGTTATGCTGGTCTGCCCGAAGTGCAGCGAACCGACCCGTATCGGTGTCCAGCGCGACGATGACGGCGCACACCGCGTCTGCAAGAAGTGCCAGGCGTTGATTGATTAGCCGCCGGTGGAGCATTGATTTATGAATAGAATGCAAGAAAGATACCAGAAAGAAGTTGTTTCAGCCCTGCTCAAAGCATTCCAGTATAAGAATATTATGCAGGTACCGCATATCGAAAAGGTCGTGGTCAATATCGGCCTGGGCGGTGAAGCAATGGATAATCCGAAAATGCTTGAAGCGGCGGCGGGCGACATGACCATCATTACCGGCCAGAAACCGGTCATGACCAAAGCGCGCAAGAGTATTGCTAACTTCAAACTGCGCGAGGGACGCATCATCGGCACCAAGGTGACTTTGCGGGGCGCCAAAATGTGGGCCTTCCTGGACCGATTGATTAACACTGCTCTGCCGCGCGTGCGCGACTTCCGCGGTGTTTCTCCGGATGCCTTCGATGGGCGCGGCAACTATACACTTGGTCTGCGTGACCAGTTGATCTTCCCGGAGATCGAATACGATAAGATTGACAAGATAAGAGGCATGGAGGTCACGATTGTGACCACAGCCAAATCTGACGACCATGCACGGCTGATGTTGCAATTGCTGGGCATGCCGTTCAAGAAGGAAGCGTAACTATGGCAAGCACTTGCATGAAGTATCGTGAACTCCGCCGCAAGTATTCCAATCAAGTACGCCATCGCTGCTCGATTTGCGGACGCCCGCGCGGTTATATTCGCCGTTTCGGCCTGTGTCGGATTTGTTTCCGCGAATTCGCGCTGGAAGGGAAAATCCCCGGCGTCATGAAGTCGTCATGGTAGCCGGGTGGAGGTAGGAAATGAGCATGACTGATCCAATTGCTGATATGTTGACCCGCATCCGCAATGCCGTGATGAGTGGTCAGGCCATGACAGCTATGCCTCTTTCAAAGGTCAAAGTGGAAATTGCCAAGATCTTGAAAGAAGAAGGCTATCTGGAAAACTTCGAAGTCGCCGATGGCGAACGTCCCAGCCAGAAGGTCCTGCGCCTGAAGATCAAGTATATCGGTGAGCGCCGTGAGCGCAAGCCGGTTCTCACTGGTCTGGAACGCGTCAGCCGTCCTGGTCGCCGTATCTATACCAAAAAACAGGAGATTCCCTGGGTACTTTCGGGCATCGGTGTAGCCATCCTGTCCACCCCCAAAGGCATCATGACTGGCCAGCGAGCTCGCCAGTTGGGAGTGGGTGGTGAGATCCTCTGCAAGGTTTGGTAAGAGAGGAGGTAAATAAAGTGTCTCGAGTTGGAAGAATGCCTGTGGTTATCCCGGCTGGCGTGCAGATCGAACTCAACGGTTCGAGCGTGAGCGTGAAAGGCCCCAAGGGCGAAATGAAGCGCACGTTCTCCCCATTGGTCGGTATTGCTATGGAAAATGGCCAAATTGTTATTACTCGCAATTCTGACCTGCCTGCTGAGCGCGCTTTGCATGGGACTACCCGTGCAGTACTTGCGAATATGATTCTCGGCGTTAGCACCGGTTTTGAACGTGTTTTGGAAATCGAAGGTGTCGGTTATCGGGCCGAGATGAATGGCAAGAACCTGGTTCTGAATATGGGCTATTCGCACCCGGTAGAGATGGAACCGCCGGCAGGGATTTCCTTTGATGTTGAACAGAAAGCCCGCCTGGTGTTTGTGCGCGGCTTTGACAAGGAACTGGTCGGCCAGACCGCGGCGAATGTCCGTAGTGTCCGCCCACCGGAACCGTATCATGGCAAAGGCCTGCATTATCAGGGCGAGAAGATCCGACGCAAGGCTGGCAAGGCCGGAAAGGCGGCAAAGTAATCTATGGCTGAGAAATCTCGTTCTGAAGCTCGCATCCGGCGGCATGCACGTGTGCGCAAGAATGTGCAAGGTACAGCGCAGCGCCCCCGGTTGAGTGTCTTCCGTAGTCTCACTGAAATTTACGCTCAAGTGATTGATGATCACATTGGGAATACCATTGCTTCCGCTTCGACCATTGACGAGGAATTACGCGGCAAGATGAAAGGCCTGAAGAAATTCGAGCAGGCAAAATTGGTTGGCAAAGCGGTCGCCGAACGTGCGATGGGCAAGGGTGTGAAGGCGGTCGTGTTCGACCGCGGCGGTTTCAAGTATAGCGGCCGGGTTAAGGCTCTGGCCGATGGCGCCCGTGAAGGCGGCCTGGAATTCTAAGGCCTGATTGGAGAACGCTATGTTGAATTACCAGGTAAGAGAAGCTGAACAGCAAGCAGAATCACTAGACGAGCGCGTCATTGAAATTGCCCGCGTGGCTAAAGTGGTCAAAGGTGGTCGCCGGTTCCGATTCCGCGTGACGTTGATCATGGGTGATAACCACGGCAAAGTGGGTATGGGCGTCGGCAAGGCCAACGCCGTTCCGGATGCCATGCGCAAGGCCACTGATCGCGCCCGCAAGAACATGCACCAGGTCTTTCTTTTTGGGACGACTATCCCGCACGAAACGACCGGCAAGGTCGGCGGTGCGGTCATCCTGCTCAAGCCGGCTTCTCCCGGTACGGGCGTGATCGCGGGCGGCGGCGTGCGTGCTGTGCTTGAAGCAGTTGGCGTGCGCGATATCCTGACCAAATCACTGGGTTCCTCCAATGTCCTGAACATTGTTCAGGCGACCCTCCAGGCGCTTGAAACTCTCAAGTCGCCACAGGAAGAGGCCGCCCGGCGCGGCAAGCCCGTTGAAGACCTGCTGCCGTACTGGGAAAGGAGAAAGAAGCATGCCTAAAAAGGTCGAAGGCAAAACGATTAAGGTGACCCTGGTCCGCAGCCCGATCGGCTTTCCGGTGCCGCAAAAGGCAACTGTAAAAGCCTTGGGCCTGCGCCATCTCAACCAGACTGTTGAACACAATGACACACCTGCAATGCGTGGTATGTTGATGAAAGTTATCCACTTGATTCGTGTTGAAGAATAGGGACGAAGATGAAACTGAACGATCTCAAACCCAATCCAGGGTCCAAAAAGAACCGCAAACGCGTTGGACGCGGTATCTCTGCCGGTCAGGGAAAGACGGCTGGCCGCGGTACCAAAGGCCAGAACTCCCGCGCCGGTTCGGGCGGGCACCTGTACCGTCAAGGTGGTCAGCTGCCGTTCTTCCGCCGCCTGCCGTTCGTGCGTGGCAAGGGTTTTACTCCGCCCAATGAGGTTGAATTTAACGAAATCAATCTCGACCAGTTATCCTCCTTCAAAGCCAACGCCGAAGTCACGCCCGAAACCCTTGACCAGGCTCGTCTGATCCGCGACCCGCGCAACCCGGTTGCGCTTATGGGACGCGGTGAACTGAAGATCGCCCTGAAGGTGCGCGTAGATCGCGTGACCAAGAGCGCCAAGGCAAAAATCGAAGCCGCCGGTGGCACGGTGGAACTGATTGGATAACTCGTTCCTGCGAGGAGCCCCCTTATGAAAAACCCATTTTCGGGTGTGCGTTACCTCTGGAAGTCAGAGGATATCCGTCGCAAACTGATTGTGACCCTGATCATTCTGGTTATCTACCGGTTGGCGGCGAACGTTCCTGTGCCGGGTATTGATGGAGCTGCTCTCAAGTCGTTGATGCAGAACCTGAGTAGTACGGGGTCATTTTTTGCTTTTCTTGACCTGCTCTCTGGTGGCACGGTCTCGCACTTCTCGTTGCTGTCCATGGGCGTCTACCCGTACATCACGGCGCAGATTATCCTGCAATTGCTGACTCCAATCTTTCCTGCGCTCCAAAGAAAAATGGAAGAAGATCCACGCGAGGCTCGCAAGTGGCAGGAAAAGTGGACCTATTATCTGGCTGTACCGATGGCTGCACTTTCCGCCCTGGGTCAGATTAACATCTTCAACTCGTATTCAGCCAGGAGTTCTGGAGCTGTGATTGTTCCATTTGGGTTCACAAGCGCACTCTGGCTTCCCTCGCTGACGGTCCTGGTTACGATGATTGGCGGAACGATGTTTGCCATATGGCTGGGCGAGTTGATCTCTGAATATGGCATTCGTGGTCAGGGCCTCTCCCTGATAATCTTTGCCGGTATCGTTGCTCGTATGCCGTCCCAATTCGGTACACTCCTGGCGGATAAGCAGCATGGTTGGATCCTGGTGGTTGCGATGGTAGTCGTGATGGTGGCGGTTATCTACGCCATTGTTTACGTGCAACAAGGACGCCGATACATGCCGGTCATGTATCCGGGCCGGCGCGTTGGCAACCGGATGTCCATGCCGGTCAAAGGAACGCTGCCGTTAATGGTTAACCTGGCAGGCATGATCCCGCTCATCTTTGCCAGCGCCATCCTCCAGTTCCCGGCGATTATTTCAAGTTACTTTGCCAGTTCAAAGTTCGCCTGGGTGGCAAATTTTGCCACAACTACGCAAACTACCTTTAGCCCCCAATCATGGGTCTATCAACTGCTGTACTTCCTGATGGTGGTGGTCTTCACCTTCTTCTACACTGACGTGATGTTCTCCCAGCAGAATTATGGTGAGAATCTGAAGAAAGTTGGTGCGCAGATTCCTGGCATCAACCGTGGTGCCCCAACTCAGAAATACCTGCCTAAGGTCC
>Ga0265292_1002137_pt1 | contig 14598 bp, 9 predicted proteins | sample Munlanlewell296A_FD_189080 | JGI IMG/M metagenome (GOLD analysis project Ga0265292, IMG submission 189080) | Leachate microbial communities from a municipal landfill in Southern Ontario, Canada - Leachate well 296A | ecosystem: Engineered > Solid waste > Landfill > Unclassified | place: Canada...
TTATCATTATGTCATTATCTATTTGTCTCGCTGTTTACAATGAGGAGGGGAACATTGGTGATTGTTTAAAATCCGTTAAAGGACTGGCTGATGAAATTGTGGTGGTTGACGGTGGTTCAATCGATCAAACGATTGAACTTGCCAAAAAGTTTGGGGCAAAGGTGATTCTTACGGATAATCCACCAATGTTCCATATCAATAAGCAAAAAGCGCTTGACGCGGCAACAGGGGATTGGATTTTACAGCTTGATGCTGATGAGAGAGTGACACCGGAACTGGCCGAAGAGATAAAAAAAGTCATTAGTATGAATAAAAAAGAACTAGAGGAATATGAAGAAAATCTACCGGAAAAAGAATTGTTTTTAAAACATCAAAATTTAATTGATAATAGGCAAAACGGAGGCCTGTTGTATTCTGCTTTTTTTCTAGCGCGCAAGAATTTTTTCTTGGGTAAATTTCTCCGGTACGGCGGGGTTTATCCTGATGGAGTAATCCGCTTGGTAAAAAAAGGCAAAGCGAGATTTCCCTGCAGAGATGTTCATGAGCTGATGGAGGTTGACGGCTTGGTCGGTTGGCTGAAAAATCCGCTTCTTCATTATGATTCGCCGACATTTAAAAGATATTTGCAAAGAAACAATCGCTATATTGACTTAATGGTTAGTGAATTTAGAAACAAAAAACTGAAAAAAAACTTTATGAACTTTATGAAATTTGTACTTTATAAACCTCTTGGCTGGTTTTTTTCAACAACTATTATTCATAAAGGAATTCTTGACGGTTGGCAGGGGATAGTTTTTTCCTTTTTCTCCGCCCTTCGTTTTCCCCGGGCGTATGTTCGACTTTTAAAAAAATAAATTATTCATATATCATCTGATTAAGAATACTTTCATCGATAAGAACTACGCCGGGTCGGCCTTCACCGGTATTTTCTTTCAGACCTGACAGTCCCGTCGGCAACTGGATAAAACCGTTTTTAGAAAGATCAACGATCCAGCTAATATTATTCCAATTTTTATAACCATATGTCCATGTAGCAATATAGTTGGTCCAGTCAGCCGGTCTTGGACAGTCAATAATTAAAATCCGGCCGATAAAATACGGATGAGGATCCTGTGGATTATTAATGCCAAAAGCATACTTGATTTTCCATAAATCAGCTGGTGATCGGGTCGCTCCAAAGCCCACAACTTTATTGGTTTTTCTCGCTTGATCAGGAGTCATATCTGATTGTTTAGTCATTAAATTATCGTTGATAAATTTTCTGGCAGCGTCATTGGTTATGCCTTTATTATTATGAATGACATCGGCAACTACATTGTAACCGGTAGTTCTTTCGTCACCATAATATGTGGAAAATCCAAGGCCTTTATCAAGTGGTGTGTTATATAAAGTGTCTAGCGGACAGCCAACTGTTGTACCATTCTTGCAGGCTATTTGAGGCGGATTGGTAACCATGTCAATAATTTTTGAGTAATTAGACGCCCTTATTGTTGGTGTAGGAGTCGGCGGAATCGGTGTCGGTGTTTTTATTGACGTGGGTGTAACCGCGTTTGTCACAGGAGTTGAAGTTGGAATAGGTGTATAAGATGGAATTATTGTCGAGGTTGGTTGGGAAGTTGGCGAAGCAACGTTTGACGTTGGTGTTAGAGTCGGAGTTGGAGAGATAAGAATAATCTTGTCATCTACTGAATTTTTTGACAGGCTGTAAATTACATAAGCCAGATCATCGACTCCTACATAATAATCATTGTTAATATCAGTTGGTAGAATGGTGGTGGTAATTTTTCCTAAATCAGCAATGACTCTTGATAAGTCTTCGGCGTCAACCTTGCCGTTTTGAGGAGAGAGATCTCCGGCTAAAATTATTTCACCTGTTAAATCAACATCATTTGTGCCACGATGAAAGAAAATTGCAGGAAGGTTTGTCTGGGCGCAGATCTGCCCTGCGAAAAATGATGATATGATTATAAATATTAATAAAATTCTTTTTTTCATATTAGTTTTGGTAGGCGACAATTGACGTAGCAGTTGGCCGATCAGGGATTTGAGAGAAAACTTTAGCAATATATTTATCCGGTTTAATATAAATGGAATAAGGTTTGGTAAAGTCAAAGCTGGCGCCGAGATTAACTACGGCCGTGAAAATATTATCTTGATCGCGAGTAAAGGTTTGATCTGAAAGAGTGATGACTTCCTGTTGGGAGTTAAAAATGACAATTTTTCCTTTGATGGTTTCATTATTTGTTCTTGTCCCTTGAAGTCGAAATTTAATGTTTAGCGTATTGTCTTCGGCTCGGCTGCGCCAGAGCATTGACTGGTTGTAAAAAACCGCCGCAATAAAAAGAGCAAGCGACAGGATAAAAAAAAGAATTTTTATTTTTTTGTTTTTCATTAGATTACAGATTTATTTCTGAAAACGAATGTTGATAATCTAAAATTGATTTTCCTAACAGAAAAACCTTTGAATTTTCATGATTAAGTCGGACTGTAGTTTTAGTTGAAGCGGCAATAGGTTTTTTTTCAAGAGTTAAAGAAACAAAAAGAATATTTAATTTGCCAAACTGAAAGTTATTGTTTTTGACTACAGTCATTCCAGTTATCGTAATGATATTCTTATCAACCAGCGAGCGGGGATAGCTGGCAAAGACTGTGCCCTGGTCAATTTTGACTACCGTTAGATTATCACTGAGATTGAGAACTAAATCAGCCACGTCAGCGCTGCCGTCAGTCTGGCCGTTCAGGTAAATGTCAATCCGGTATTGATTGTTTGTCAGATAAAAAGTTTTATAAGTAAAAAAAACAGTACTAGGAACAATTTTTTCTAAAGTTTTATTTTTATTTAAGGTGAGTTCAGTTGACTCTTGATTGATTTTGACTTTTTCTTTTTGTAAAACTTGATTTTCTTTTTCCAGTCTTTGTTTTTTTTCAATAGCCTGATTGATTTTTTTTTGATTGGCCAGTTTATTAAAGTAAAAACCAATTAGAAAAGAGATAAGAATAAGAAGCAAAATAATAGTTTTTTTCATTAATTAAATAATAGTTTTTTTCCGAAAAACAATCAAGAGGTGGAGAAGGCATAAAAAAATTTATGATACTATAATAATATGCCTGATGTTTCTGCGCCAGAAATGAGTCCAATTAATTTTGCCGGTATAAGTCGTATAGCCGATCGGCTAAAATGGAAAGCAGATGAAGTAATACGGCCAGATCCTTCTACTCCAATTACCTCTGAGCCTCAAAAACTAAACCCTTCTCCATTAATTCAAAAAGAAGCTTATGATCAAGCAAAAGATCGACTGAGCAAAGCAGAAGAAAAAGAAATGTCAGAGACAGGTACGTATTTGAGCAAGATAGGGACTCGTAACCTAGAGGAACAGAAGGCTATGCTTTCTCCTAAGCATGAATTATATGCCGTAATCAATCGAATATCTTCTCGTATAGGAGAGGCTGAAAAAAAACTTCAAGAACGAGGTTCATTATCGCGTACAGAGTTAACCGGTGATTATCAAACATGTATAACTCTGAATAACGAGATAAACGCCCATACCTATCGTCATAGTGAAAAGGCATTTATCGAGGGAGGGTTAATAACGGTCTTTGATAATTTTTTACGTGAGGTCAAACATCAACATGGAATTACAGAAGATCATATTGCCGGAGTATTGGCTCATGAAGTCAGCCATACCGATCAAGAAGCAGAAGGAAATTATCTTAATGAAGAGTATTGCGATACACAGGGAGTGGTATTATCGGCAGAGGCAGGATACAATCCAAGAGCAATGGTAGATTTTGAAGATTTTTTAATTTATCTGGAAAAAGGAGACGAATATTATAAAGAAATAGAAGAAGCATCAAAGGAAAAAGAAAAAAAACAGGCTTTTTCTTTTACTCATCCTCCGTCAGAAAACAGGAGGCTGGTCATCATTAATCTTCTTAATTCAAGTGAGGGGTCAATCCCCAATCAAACTCGTGATTATGTGCCAATAGATGAAAACGCCGTCTCAGATCTTAGAGATAAAATGAAAGCATGGGTTGAGACGAGAGAAAATAGAGTCCTGTCATTTACCAGAGATGACTGTTTGCAGGAAATTGACAAAGCCACTAATCTTACTGAAGTGGTTGAGGCGATGGTGGGGTATAAACTTTTTAGAAAAGCGGAGATAACAAAGGCAATCGCAGACAATCCGGACTTTGAGCAAATCTCAGTGCTTTATGAGGCATTAACTACCGAGCTTCGTGAGGCGTCAATAAGTCCTCATGGTTATATAAGCGTAGGTGGTGGTCCTTTTTCAGAAGATATCGATCATTATTCTGATAAAGAAGACAATGAATTAGGAAAAAGCCAAATAATTATAGGAGGACTGGCAAACCAGCTAAAAACTTCTTCTGAATCGCAAACCGTAAATGAGACGGAAAAAGCCGTTAATGATTTGGTAAATGACGTTTGTAATAAAATTAGTCTTAATTATGATGTTTATGATAGAAGTGTCCATTATAAAAGAGGAGAAAGTGATGAATCACATCAAAAAAGAACGCAAGAATTAAGACAAAAGGACAAAATTCAAGAATCAATAATAAATACCCAAATTAGGGATTTATATAAACTGTTATTTCCATTAAAAAAAACCGTTGACCTACCTGGTTTATTAACAGGAGATTTTTCTTCCTGTCCTGAACTAAAGGATAAATTAAAGCAACTTGGAATTAGCCGTTTTGATAATTATTTAAAAAAAATTCAAACCACTTACCAAAACTCTGATGTTAATTATCATTTAAGAGAAATAGCCGGTGAAAAGACCTTAAAAGTACTGCCGGATAAAAACATTCTCTCTATCCCAGTATCAGAAATGACAAGAGAGGACGTTTATAAGTTATTGGAAACGACCCGGGGCTATAGAGCGACATATGTTATGAATGCCCGTCTTTCGAATATTGGTCGGAAAAATTTTAGCGAAGACGCGTTTGGTCAAACCTATAGTCAACAGGTTAGACAAAAAATAGAAAGTTTAATTGAATCTTACTCAACAACTCCTGAAGAACAAGGACTGCTCAAGAAACTTATAACTAAAACCCTTGATAATTATGGAAAAGGCGGCTTTTTTTATAAGAGTGATTCTGATCACACTAATGAATCTGAGTGGCTAATGAGACAGCTTATTCGTTCTGAACAATATATCGCTACTAATAAGTATGGTCTCACAGAAAATATAACAGTTCCTTTTACCTCCGGTTTATCGCAGGATTTTTTTAACTTAAGACTGGCTCCTCTTTACGGCGACAAACTTCTTGACCAATATATTAGCGGTATAGGCGATGAGTCAGAAAATTACCAAATAGAAATAATGAGTAAATTCTTGGGACGGGAATTTGACACAGTCCGAGTATATCTTCATGAAGGCGAAGAACAAACAAAAAAAGACATTGCCAAACAAATAAGACTAGCTGATAAAAGAAGACAGACAATACCTGTTTATGGAACAGAGGCAATACCAAAAGATCATATTGAGGAAGAGTTGGCTAAGATAAACGATAAAGACAGTCAGCCAGAAGAGCGGTGGAATACGCTAAAGACAATTGCCGAACATACTTCTTACGAAACAAAAAGTCTAGAAAAAATAATTCTCTGTAGAGGCATTAGTCATGAGGAAAAAATTGCCTATTTGAACGGTTTGATATCAGAAGGAAAAACGTCTCTTGAACAAACATTTAAGGCCGTAACAATAGGAGGGTTATATGACTTAGCTCAATTTACTTCTTCTCAGATTGAAGATCTGCAAATCAGTTATGAAATCGGAATGAAAATGCTTAAGACTCTGCCGCTTTCTCCTTCATATCAGGATTTAGATCTGACAAAAATATGCAATCAGTTATTTGATACAAAGGTTACCAACTTTTTTATTAGTATAAATAAGGCAAAATATACTTCAGATCTTATATCTGGAGGTACATTATACATAGATAAAGCCTTCTACCGTTACAATCACTCATTGGAATATCTTTTTCCAGAGTTTGTTTCTCAGCCAGAAGAGCTGGCTAAAAGAGAACTTGATTTTGTTTTTGAGTTTGTTAAAGAAGGGGGGACAGTAGACCTCTCTACTGTTCATGATATATTTTCAGTTTCTGGAATGAATAATGAAGGAGCCAAAATTTATTTACTAGATTTAGTAAAAGACGCTAATTATCCGATAGCTGATATAGAGCGAAGAGTAAATGAGATCCTTGAATTACATAAGGAAAGATATGGTCCTTTGGAAATAGATAAATGGAAAAGCCTGATTGCCTATGTCAGACAGCCCAATCTTTACACGAATAAAGAGGAGATGATTAAAAAGGCGGCAGATTTCATGGTATGGCATGAAGAAAAACCGCCGGCAGAACTTAAGTCCGTAAGACTAGGCGATTCTGATAAATTTGTAGAATATGATCTCTTCAATCTTGACCATCAATTAAAAATATATGAAGAAATCCTAAAGCTTCCACCATCATCTTATCGCGACTATTGTTTGGGATTATACATGGATCCATCTGTATATAATTATTTGCAAAGCTATAATACTTATTCCCCTGAGTCGTTGACAAATCTTCAAGGTCAAAAAAATATATATCACCCTGGGAAAGCTTATTTTGACAAGCGAATGGTTACAATAGCCGCTACAGCATTTAGTGATATTTCCGAAAAACGTTTTTTTGACCCCCGCCCGATTAGTAAAAAAAAGGTTGTAAAGAGAAGTTATATCCCGAGAAGCGAACGGTTTGCCCATGATCCAATCAGCGGGTTTTATATTGACGATAGTGAGGCGACGGATGTTTGGGCCTCTTTTATTAAATCAAGTGAGATTGAGCATATCAACACTCCTTTTTCTTATAGATATAGAGAAATTATTTCGAAACAGGGAGTTAAAGGAATGGCGGCGGAAGAGCAGATTTTTACCGAACGGATACAGCTTATTTCTCTGATGCGAAGCGGTCCTTTAAAAGAAGCTTTAACGCTTTATACAATTCGTTCGACCCAAGATAGGTTAAATGATTTTTCACCGGCCGAAAGACAAACGTTGGAAGCTAAGGTTCAACAAGAATTTGAGGAATTAACAAAAACAACAACCTCTCTTCAAGGAAAAAAAGAGATATTTGATATTATTCTCCGCAAAGAAATAAATATAACCGAAGGTAAAATCTCACCAGATGATCTGAAAAAACGTTTCCCAAAGCAAGAAGAGTTGATAGTCTTTATTACCCAAAGGCTGCCTGAAAAAAGCGCCCAGAGAGATTCTTATCTTTTGCAAGCGATAGATTCTTATCCGTTACGGATCGGGGATGCTTCTAAAATGCGTTCACTGTTGTTTGAGGGCGATTATAGTACAAAAGAAGAACAAACAACTGTTCAGCGGGCGGGTTTGGAATTTATAAGATCGGTCAAATTAAATGAAGACGTAAAAGAGAGCGATATAAAAGATTTAATTTTGTGGATTATTGATGAAAAACGACAGGTAAAATCAATTGATGACTTTATTATTAAAATTGCTCAGGACAAATTAGGAGAAAAATTACTGCTGAATTATGTAAAATCAGCAACCGGTGGTTTAATAAATTCAGAGCCAAAGGAAAAGATATTTTTAGCTCTGCCTCTGTCAGTAAAACGCTTTCTTATAAAAAAGCATTTTCAAACTTCGGGCGCTAAGGAAGAATTAAATTCGCTTCTTAAACGGTCGGGTATGCTTCCTGAGAGAGTTAATAATATTTTTTCCAGCGAAGAATCTTTCAATTCTTTGCTTGAAGGAACTGATTCTGAAAATCCGTTAAAAAAAGAAATGTTTTTTGATCTTGTCTTGGGAGAAAAGGGAATTCTCGAAAAGCCTGTAGTTACCGAATATAATGATTTTGAAAAACGGTTAAAAGAAGGATTTGAAGGCAGTCAGATGCATGTTTTTATCGACGATATTCTCGAAATAGCATTTAGACAAGGGAAGTGGGATAAATCCACGATAGAAACCGCCCGGGTAGTTGTTCATTCGTTTATTGAGGCGGCAGAACCAGTCAGAAGAGCAACAGTTTTATTCAATTTTTTAACGGAAATTCCCAAAATAGATTTTAATGATCCTGATAAAAATAAGGTTCAGTCGCGTTTTTTACAAGTAGCGTTATCTTCAATTGGAGTGCTGGGGGCAAAGCTCGGGCAGATTGATGAGTTAATACCAAAAGGATGGGGAAGCGAGATGGCATCGCTTAAACATGCAACCAAACCGATGTCAAAACTTACTGTGGCCGATATATTTACTCAAGAGAAATTGTCTCCAGATTATATCATTGAAAATGCAGCGGGCGCCGCCTCAACCGCCTGTGGCTATGTGGTAAAAACGCCAACAGGCGAAGCGCAATTTGCAAAAATATTGCGCCCGGAAGTAAAAATTGATTGGTTGGCTGATTTTTTTACTGTTCGTCATATGCTTGACTGTCTTAAAAAAACAGGACATCTGCAAATTGAGACAAATCCGGTAATGGATCAAATCGAAAAATTAGTTAAAGAAGAATTGCAGACACAAAGAGAAACCGAAAATGTTGTTCGATATATTCAAGCAGAAACATTATCAAAACAAAAAGAAACAAAGGGAATTCGTCCGGTTGAAATGCCAAAGGATCGTTATTTAACCGGCAATGAAATAAAAAAAGGACAGCCGGCAGAGTCATTGGTGATATTTGAAGAGCTACTGCCAAAATCAGAATATATTGAGCTTTCAAAATTAATAGGACCTGATTTGAGTAAACCCGATGGACAAGCTCTGATTAAACTTCGCGATTCGCTGAATATGGACTCTCTTTATTCAACGATTGTTCAGGATTTTCTTTATCGTTCTTTAGTTTTAGGTAGTTGGCACTCTGATTTACACGATGGTAATATTTTAATTTCACGGGATGGCAAACAAACAATTAATAGAATTGTAGAAAGCGATGATTTGGTTCTTATAGATTTTGGCCAGACAGGAGTAGCGGAAACTGAAGAAAAAAGACATAATACAGCTCGATTTCTTACGGGTTTAGCTCTTTCTGATCGATCAATGGTCGCTCAAGCAATACATGATTCACTTGAAAGCCCAGAGACGATAGAAAATATTGAAAAAGAACTCGGGATCAATCCTTTTAAACTGCAGGAAAAAGTGACTGCCTATATGGCTCAGCACAAAACAGATGAATACTTAAGTAATTTTATGAAAGCAAGTATTAATGTTATTCCTTATCTAAAAAAACTACCTTTAAAAGACCAGTTTGAACTTATTTCTCCTTATATTGGAGAATCAGAGAGAAAAAGAGGTTGGATAAAAATTAAAGAGGCTTTTGCGACAAAAAATTTCACACGCCTACTTTAAACTCGACAACGTCGTCGTCTTTCATCTCATAATCACGGCCGACAATTTGGACTTTACCTTGTTCCCGAGCCCCAACCCAGCCTCCGATATTTACAAATTCGCCGTAAGAGATAATATCGGCTTTGATAAAATGCTTTTCAAAATCGCTGTGAATAACACCGGCGGCCTGGGGAGCCAGCATGCCTTTTGTGATAGTCCACGCCCTGACTTCTTTTATACCCGCTGTTAAAAAAGAGATTAACCCCAAAACTTCATAAGATTTCTTGATTAAACGATCAAGTCCGGTATCTTCAAGATGAAACTGATTAAGATATTCTTTTTGTTCTTGTTCAGATAATGTTAAGACATCATTTTCCAGTTTGGCGTTTAAGATAATATAATTGTCAAATTTAGCAATTTGATTTTTTGTTTCATTAATATTTTCCAGTTGTTGTTCGGACACATTAAAGACATAAATCATTGGTTTCAGCGTCAAAAGGTTAAAATGTTTGATGGAATCTCTTTCTTCATCGGTCAGGCCGATATTTCTGGCAAGAACTCCTTTATTAAGTTGTTCCATCAGCCTGTTTGTAACCGCTTCGGTTGATTTCTCGGCCTTGGTGGAGGAGCTCTTTGTTAGAGTTTCAAGATCGGCTAAAATCAGTTCTTCCTCGATAATTTTCATGTCGTCTGCTGGACTGACTTTATTATTAACATGAATGACATTTGAGTCTTCAAAAAGACGGACGACATGGACAATGGCGGAGACTTCACGGATATAGGAAAGGAATTTATTTCCCAGTCCTTCGCCTTTTGAGGCGCCGCGGACAAGTCCGGCAATATCGTAAAACTCAACTACGGCCGGGATAATTTTTTCAGTACTGACAATTTTTGCCAAAACCGGCAGACGTTCATCCGGGACTTCGACAACTCCAATATTAGGATCAATAGTAGTAAAAGGATAATTCGCTATTTTTGCGCCACCTGCTTGTCCCTCCGAAGCTTTAGCGAAGGGGGATTTTTTTAATAGGGCATTAAACAGCGTGCTTTTTCCTACATTGGGAAGCCCGACAATGCCAATAGATAATTTCATATCGCTATTATACAGGCTTCTTGGGAATTGAAAAGAATAAAAGAACCCCCGACGTTCTTTTGAAATGTAAATATATAGCGGAATGGATTGTAGGGTAAAAAGAGGATAACCAGACAATTTATAAAGTCCACTTGACAAATTGTCCGGTCATTTTGTATATTAGAGTATATATGTATATTAATAGGATAGCGGAAAATAAGGTCAAAGAGCTTTTAGATAATCCCAAGGTAATTATCGTGTTGGGAGCCAGACAGGTGGGAAAAACTACTTTAATTAAGCGGATTTTACAGGAACACCAGGGGTTTATCTTAAACCTTGATATTGAGGTGGATAAAGACCGCCTTCTTACTGTTTCCCACATGGCGCCTTCCGACGCGATGAAAAATTTGGGTGGTCCCTCTCTTTTAATTATTGATGAAGCGCAAAGATTACCGGAAACCGGTAGAATTGTCAAAGGTTGGTTTGACAGTAATATCAATACGAAAATAATTCTTTTAGGTTCCTCGAGCTTAAACCTTTTGGACCAATCAGCAGAAAGTTTGACGGGGAGAAATATTAAGCTGTATCTACCTCCTTTGCTGTTTTCTGAGATTTTAAGCGCTCAATCGTGGTATTCAAAAGAAATGACGCCTAAACTATTAAAAGAAAATATGAGTAATCAATTAAGTTCATTAATCAAAGAACAAATGTTTTTTGGCAGTTACCCAGAAGCGGTAATCACTTCTCAAAAAGAACAATACCTATTAAATTTAGTGTCTGATTATTTACTAAAAGATGTTTTTCAATCAACATTGATTAAATCTTCGGATACTGTTAAGAAACTTCTTATGCTTTTGGCCTATCAAATTGGTTCGGAAGTATCATTAACCGAGCTGGCCAATAATTTACAAATTAGCCGGGTGACTGTCGAAAAATATATAGATTTACTGGAGCGATCATTTGTTATTTTCCGACTGCCCGCGTTTAGCAATAACCAAAGAAAAGAAATTGTCAAAAGCACTAAGATCTTTTTCTGGGATACCGGTGTAAGAAATGCGCTTTTAAAAGACTTTAACTTTTCCAATTTAAGAAGCGACATCGGATCGTTATGGGAAAACTGGGTGATCGCCGAATTCGCTAAGAAAAATCTTTTAGAAGGCCAACCAAATAACTTATTTTTCTGGAGAACGAGAAGCGGTTCGGAAGTTGATTTGGTAATTAAGGGGAGTAATATTTTCAAAGCCTTTGAGATCAAATGGTCAAAACCACGTTTGACGTGGTCAAAGACTAAGGCAGTTAATGGTAAAGCGTTTACTAATCGTTATGACACCAAGGTCGAAGTTATATCTAAAGAAAACGTTGTCAACTACATCCTTTCTGCTTAATCTTATATAGAAGCTTAGATTTGTAGAATTTCTTGAGTTAGTCGGATTGGGCCTGACTGAGGATGGACGAGATTTAAAAAGAGCTGAAAAGGATTGTAAGGAATACAATCTGTTCCAGGGAAAGGTTCTGTTAGTAATAAAAAGTTCGTTCCATGGTTTGTTGCGTCAAAAAAAACAATACCGATTCCAGATTTCGTATCTTGAACTCCGACTGATCTTTGCGCAGCATCTGTACTACATGCAAACATGATGTCTTTTCCACATCCAACAGAGTAGGGAAAGTCTTTTAAATTTGGAGGAACGTACTCAGCGTATTTGAATATAGATACTCCACCACCAATTAAATCATTTTGCATTGCATCTACTCCAACATGCATATGAAGAAATGCTCGTACTCGTGGAATTACAATTTCGCCTTTCGGGTCAAGTATATATCCTTGACCGTTTGAATGGAGAGAAACGTGCATCAAAGGAGCTTCATGCAGTGTAGCGGCCATTTCATCAAACTCGATTGAAGGAGGAGGAGTTCGGGAAACACCAACCCGTCCAAAGACATATCTTCCAAAGGCATTTAATTGCAATTGACCTGTACGGTTTTTAGAAAGATCGGCAAGAGGAACAATGCCGACACAAGGTAAATCAGCATCTCTATTCATGTTGCGTTTATTAACATTAAATTTACCCGTTCCCGTAGTTACAATTGCTCCAGTTGTCAACCCCATTCGAAATCTTTCTGGCAAAGAAAGAGAAGGATCAAACGCAAGTCCTGCGCTTTCAGACTGCCTTCCATATCCCATAAGTATTTGAGTAAGTCGTGTTCTTGCGGGCGTTGCAACACTTGCAATCTCAAATGGGGGGGCGATAAAACCATCTTGTCCGAGTGTGGTAAACGCAGCAACAAGATAATCAGGAACACTTGACTGTTGCCATTCCTTTTCATCAATAACATTTGGTTCAGCTATGTATTGACCAGATTCTTTTGCGCACGCATGGGTTACCAATCTATCTCGTAAACAATCGATTGCTTGAGGGTTTGTTTTATATTCAACACCCAATCCACCTTCCATAGTGGCAAGTGCATAATACTCAGGATGATTAATAATTATTTTTAGAGCACCGAGCCTAATCATAAGCATACGAACATAATTTTCAGCCTCTCGTTTATTCATGTGGACAAGATCATCGGTCATAGTAACTATAGCCGTAACATTTCTTTGCAAAACATCAGTAATACAATATTCTTCACCAATTTTTAATGCAAGAGGATCAATTTCCAGAACCCTTTGTTCTAATGGTTCGGTGCCTGAAGGAATTGTATACGCTGTGATAATCATATCTGATGTGTTGGAAGGGGTACGAGGTTGTTTATGCCCCTGTTTTTGTATTGATCCAGATAATTCTTGGAAAATGGGTGATTGATCTAATTGGTCGTCGGAGATATCAAAATCAATCCGCACAGGATGAAACCACCAACAACGTTCAATGGGTCGTGGTTGGGTTGCAGCGTCTCTTAAAATGTCCTTTGGATAAAGGGTACTTGTTTGAGGATTTTCTGGTCTAGTTGTATTTCGGAGGTTTTCTGTGGTCATTTGTTTACAAAGTTGATAAAAAGATATTGTAGTACAAAAATGGATTTTAACACAATATAGGAAGATTATTTAAACTGCTTAGGATATGCTTGCATAAGACGAGATTGAGCCTCTAAAATAAAACTTTGATAAATACGATAACCTATTCTTTGGGGCATTTCACCTTCTAATAAAAAAACTTCTTCCCAACCTCTTGTGGCTGGTTTACCTGGAATATATTTTAGTAATGCTGTAATATGTGTTCCACATATTTCTATTAATTCCTTTTCTTTAAATTTAAAACCTTCGAGAAAACCCTCAGCAGGTAAAACAGTATTAGCAACCGTAAAATTATGTGCAATATTTCCTATATCTGGTGTAATAATCCGACGATGCGGATCAACTGGATTGTAAAAAATTATAACCACATCCCCGGATTTTAATTTTTGATAAGTTGTACGACAATCAGTCGTTGTGCGTTCGAAAACATGGAGATCACCTTCAGGAGGATGTTCAACTCGATATCTTCTTAAGGTATGATTAGCTTCATATTCGGCTATAGTAGTATCGATTAAAGTTTTTTTAAAATTCGCCATCTCCTCTTCTTCTGAAGAAAATATATCTTTCCAACTAGCAGCTCTTACAATTTTTTCTCTTAATTCTTTTAAACTTGTTCTAGTTCTGGTTAGGTCTTTTTGAGATTCAAACATGAAGCTATTATATAGCATCAGAGCTTATTATTCACTTTTAATGATTTCTTTTGACATTTGTTGATATTTAATACATAATGATTATATGGACTTCCAGCAGAGTTTTTATTTTTTGGGGACGATTTTCATGGGGTTGGGGATAGCTATCATGATCGTGGTCGTTTATTTGTTCTGGAAAGTCGAAAAGGGAGTTAACAAACTAAAAAATAATATCAACGAAAAAATTTCTTCCTTTTGGGATTTTGAATCAGGATTTAAATGTGTTTTACATGTTTTCGATTGGCTAAAATCCCGAAAGAAAAAAGATTAAGAACTTTTTAATTAATATTTTTGATAACTCCTTTAATGTCTGAAGAAGACAAAGTTCCGATTGAAAAACGGACCATATTTTCATCTCCTCCAAAAGCAGTTCCGGGGATGGCAATTATTCCGTATTTTTCCGCCAAATCCCATGCAGTCAGGCCGTCTTTAAGCTTTATATAAAGGTATAGAGGGACATCGGCGACGATGCTGTTTTTATCA
>Ga0265292_1002138_pt1 | contig 14589 bp, 14 predicted proteins | sample Munlanlewell296A_FD_189080 | JGI IMG/M metagenome (GOLD analysis project Ga0265292, IMG submission 189080) | Leachate microbial communities from a municipal landfill in Southern Ontario, Canada - Leachate well 296A | ecosystem: Engineered > Solid waste > Landfill > Unclassified | place: Canada...
TCCAACTAAAAACGCTCCCATTCCAAAACCAGTTCTTTTTCCTTTTCCAAAATCATAGCCCATCACCAAGCAATCTATTGTGTCATTAATCTTTGAAGAATAACTCCTTTTATATTTGATCCAATTCCACCCCCGAGCTCCCGGTTGATAAATTCCATCAATTTTTTTGGCAATCACTCCTTCGAGTTTTTTGGCAACCGCTTGATCAAAAATTTCCTCTAATCTGTCTTCTTTATCTACTTCTTCTTGATGATCAACAACAATTATTTGTTCAGAAATATTTTTGTTTTTAATTGTCACTTGTTCGAGTGCTTTTCTTCGTTCACTAAATGGTAGTTTGATAAAGTTTTTTCCATTTAAATATAAAAGCTCAAAAGCAAAAAGTTTTAAAGGCACTTCAATCGCTTTAGCTCCTATGTCATATTTTCTCTTTCGCTGAACGGTTTCCTGAAATGGAAGAAACTCCCCTGTCTTTGGATTATATCCTATTGCCTCTCCTTCGATTATTAATTCGTCAGCTTTGATTTCCTGTTTTACTCCTTCAACAATATCAGGATACATATGAGTAACCTCCTCAAGGCTTCTGGAAAATAATTTTACTTGATTATCTTTGTAATGAATTTGTAATCTAAACCCATCGAACTTCGGTTCAACTAAGCATTTACCAATTTGTTTAATAATTTCAGAAGCTGACGACATTCGTTCCGCTTTCATCATAATTATTGGCGTGAAGACTTTTGGCTCAATTACTTTTAAACCATTAATTCCTTTTTCTTTTAATGTTTTTCCAATAAATCCTAAGTCGGGACGAACATGATAGGCGGTTTCAATAATCGGTCGTAAACTTTTATCCCCTCTTAACATCCAAGAATACGCGTCCAGTATTGTCATATCAGAAAAACCTAAGCGGATAATACCGGTCGGAAGACGGACTAGATAACGACCAGATAGTGGATCAAGTTGGCGAATTAACTGAGAAAGTAAGCTTGTCTTAATTTCTTGCGAACCATTGCCGGATGCGGTTGCCAGCTTATAAAAAAAATCGTAAACCGCCAACACCTCCATATCTTTTTCTTCGAAAGATGTATAAAGCTTTTTAAAAGTTTCAACTGTTTGACCCAGATCTCCACTCTTCTTAAATTCTTTTTCGAAATAACCTCGATCAATATTGAGAGCCAACATTGAAGCCTTAATAATTGTTCGCTCAGCCATGCCAAAATCAATTCCTTCATAGGCAGGGCCAACTCTGCCTTGAAGTAAGTAGACAACTTTTGCAATTTCTTGAACACTTAACAATTTGAATAACTCTGCTAATATTCTTGTGATTTCCAAGCGGGAAGAATTTTTCTCAATTTTTTCAAAATATATTGCCAACTTAGAAAATTTCATACTTTATTAATAATCCAAATGTTAAAAGCGTGACACTAAATTTTATTTCTCTGTGGGAACCCTCCCCTTTTCGGGGACTCCCAAGTCGAAAAAAATTAAGCGTCCCGCTTTTCCTTTAATTTTAAAATTCTTATAGGTGTCACGAAGTGAAAAGGTTCCGCGAGAAGCGGATTACCGAGATATTCGGTAGAGCCTCGCAGCGGAATAGCAGTCACGAGTGACAGAATCTATAAGAATTTTTATCATAAATTAAACCATCGTGTAACGAGCCGACTTTGTGCTACCTATTTTTTTGATTAATCCCTTCTTTATCATATCCTGCAAATCCCGCAAAACCGTATCTTCAGACACATCTGGAAAAACATCGCCAAAAGTCTGATTTTGAATATAGCCTATTTCTTGGATATATTCAATCATCTTCATTTCTCGCTCCGTTAAAAATATCTGTTGACCTCCAAATTTTTCTTTTAATTTAACGTCTTTAGATAATTTCAAAATTTTTTCTTTGACTTTTTCAAATTCGATTCCGGCCCCGCTTGTAAAATATTCTAACCAACTACTTAAATCCCCAGCTGACGCTTTTTGTAAATTCTGATAGTAAGTAATTGCATCTTTATCGTAGTATTCTTCTAAAGAAAAAAATCGGCGGATATCATAACCACCTAAAAATAAAATTAAAGTTGCTAATACCCGGGAAACTCGACCGTTACCATCCAGAAATGGATGAATCCTAACAAGCTCGTGATGAGCAATCCCCGCTTTCAAAACCGGGTGTAATTTATCTTTGTCATCACGATTTAACCAGTAAATAAATTCTCGCATTAAAAATGGAACTTCAATTGGAGGCGGTGGCCGAAAAGTTACCTCACCATTGGCTGAATTTCTAATAATTACTTGCTTTGTCCTATACTCACCTATTTGCTCGTTAACCAAAATTTTATCGGTCAGAATTCTATGTAACTTTTTGATAATAAGTTCCGAAATTTTGTCAATTTTTTTATTGGCTTCATCGTCAATAAATTCAATCACTTTTCGATAATTAATAATTTCTTGAATATCACGGGGTCGACCAATGACGTCGCGTCCCAAGAGAATATCTTTAGCATCGTCTTTATGGAGATTATTACCTTCAATATGAGTCCCGTGATAAACTGATCTTATTAACGCCTCTTCTTTAAACTGTTTTTCCCAGAGAGGTAAAAGCGGAGAATGTTTAATGACTTCTTCAGAGGCTTCAATTTTTGAGATATTGGTTAAAATCTTATTAGTAATGGTGAAAGTAGGGTTGAACATATAATAATTATAGCTTATAATTTTTTCATGGTCTACGCATTCACTATTGATCAAACAAGTTTTCCGGCTGCAAAAATAACTACTATTAGCCAAATTGTAAATCTGGCTTTACCCTTAGCGATGACCGGAGCCGGTTTAATATTTCTAGTTATTTTGTTGAAAGCTGCCTTTGATATCATGACTAATGGAGATAACCCTGATGCCTTAAAAAAAGCCTATGGATCGATTACAACTGCGGTCTTAGGCTTGATAATTGTTGTTGGTAGTTATTTAGTTATTCAGTTACTAGGAGTTGTTTTACCAAAATGAAATTTTTAACTCAAAACGATCCCGCAATTGATGCTCTGTTTGGTGAGATTTCTCCCCCTGCTGCCATGAACATTGGAGGTAGTGACCCTGTTCAGGGACTGGGCAACTTTATCGCTTTTGGTATCAATATGTTTATTTTGGTTGCCGGACTTTTTTTAATTCTTTATCTCCTCTGGGGTGCCTTTGATTGGATTAACTCCGGTGGAGAAAAAGAAAAAATTTCTAAAGCTCAAAGTAAAATTACTCACGCCTTGATTGGTATGTTTTTGGTCTTTGCGGTCTTGGCAATTTTTAATCTTTTTGCCGGAAGAATGTTGGGAATTGTTGAAGAAGGTGGGAGTGGGTTTGAAATAAAACTACCAACCCTGGGACAGTAACTTCACAGCAAAAAAATACCCCGCGCGTCCGCGGGGCATTTCTCGCCTAGCGTCCCAGACTTTTTTATAATTCGTAATTCGCTTAACTATTTATTCTTATTCACAGGCTGATCCTCCTTTATAGTCGCTTGTGCAATAATCTCCACCTGCGGTCTGTTTTGTACTATAGAAACCATCATATACATAACATGTTAATGAGCCATTTATATCACGATCTATATTCCATTGTACCCCTTTTTTACCTTCACATGCTATCCTTACAGCTTGCCAGTCTACCGCTGGTGTTCCACTATCCAAGAAAGCTCCCTTCCCTGGTGCACAAGCTACATCGTCCCCTTCAACGCCATAAACACAAGTGCCGTTATTTCTTCTTACTCCAGTTTCAAATTGACAAGAACCATCAGGATAAACATTAGATATCTTATTAGCTGTACAAACCGTAGCCGCTGTTCCCGTGGCTAATGCTTTTCCAACCGCTGGTGCACAGGCTTTCTTATCATAAGAAACCTGAACTGCACACGTATTATTCTTTTTCACTACTCCTGTATTATATCTACAATAAGATCCATCTAGAGCTTTAGATGCGATTATATTTGCTGTACAAGTTGCGCTTACAACAGAAGGTGCACAGTCAGGTTGTTTTTTTACAACGCCTTTAGCAATACATTTTTCAGATGATCCTGGAACCCCCATACATGTACCGACGGCTGCCGTATATTTTGTACCTCCTTTATAAAAAGTACAGTCGGCAACGGTTACCGTTGGAGTACAAGGATTTACTGAGTCATTTTTTAATCTTCCATTTATACATTTATAAGATGTTTTCCATTCTATGACAACGTCCGTCGCACAGGTTCCATTAGGAATAGAAAAAGTCGTCCCCTTATATCTATAACTACATTCTCCTGCTGCTTGCGGAGTGCTTCCTAGATTTTGACTATTGGTATAATTCATAACCCAAAAAGCGCCGAATACAACGGCGACTAAGAGAACCAAGTAAGTTAACGTTTTCGAAAAACAAATTTTGTCGTCTTTCATATTTCACCTTCTTTTATTAGACTTTTAATCAATTTATAAATTGAGGAATTTCCTCATTAAATATCATTATAAAGTAAAATGCTCACGTTTGTCAACTATATCTAAATTACGACTGAAAGAATATTAGTAAAAATCACAAATCACCAATAACAAATCTACAATTGAATAACAAATTACAAATATTTAATGTTTAAAACATTTGTTATTTGATGTTTGTTATTCATTTGACATTTGGATTTTGTCATTTGTCATTATTTATGTCAACCGCTTACTTGTCCTGAGCGAAGTCGAAGGATAACCTACGAAACTATAAATTTAGATTGTTATTGTAAGATAATTAGCGAGTTATTCCATCTTGTAAATCTTACTCCCCTGCAAAACATAAATAAGATTTTTATAAACCACAAAGTCGCCTCCTGTCGATAAAATCTTCGAATTCACCTGCTCCTGATAGTCCCCGTTCTTCCCCATAATATAAATCGTTCCTCTCTTTTTATCCCATCCATAAACTTTTTCTAAATCTTTATTAGTAAAGATTTTGGTCGTATTGATATTACCGTCAGGCAAATTAACCTTAAATCCATCACGTAAACCTGAAGTATATTTAAACATCACCATATCTCCAGCCAGATAAACCGATCCGTCAATACTTAAGGAATTAACTGCTGACAAATCAATTGATTGTCCAGGCGCAAAGTATGAAGTTCCACCTCCAAACCCATTCTCAGTCGTCATATACTTATAGATGTCATTTTTACCTTGATCAAGCAAATAAATATTGCCGTTAAAAACCGCCATATCAACAATCTTTCCCCACTTTTTATCATTTTCAATTACTTTCTTTGTTTTACCGTCGACTATTTGATACACTCCAACACCTTCAACATAAAAATATTTTTTTTCCTCAAACAACGCAATTAGAAAAGAATTTTTTATTTCCGGAGACTGATCTTTATCCAAAGATTTCTTGTCCAACGAAAGCTCATATAAAATCCCCCTTGCCTTATCACTAACTAGTAAGCGATCGTTCATAAGATAAAGCTTATCTCCTTTTGCATTCTTATCATCAACTGTTAGATCAAAAAATTCTGTATATTTTTTTTCCTCTTTCTTCAGAATTTTATTCTCGCTATCAGAAATCATTTTATCCAAGCCGCTTGATTCATAACTCTTAGCACTCAACTCTTGCTTAAGTTTATTTGCTTCCGCTTTACTATCTGCAATTAAACTCAAAGCACTTGACATGTTTAGAAAAGATACCTGTTCCGCCTGACTTAATTTTTGACTGATTAAATCTTTCGTTAGACTAATTTTTTTCTGGTTATTCGCACTTGATCGACGCATATATCCTAGTCCTACGCTCCAAAAAAGAATTATTCCCAAAATAAAAACGGTGATGAATGTCAAAGTTTTTTGTTGACCAAAACGTTGATAAAAATCTTTTAAATTAATTGCAAAAACCTTTTTTTCTGGTTTTTCAAAAAAATCATTGGCCGGTTTTAACTCTTCTTCAAGTTTTTTTAGTTTTAAAAACAAGGCTGCCGTTCCCTGATCATCTTTAGCTAGTAATTCTGGGGTTATCTCATCAATAATGTCTGAGATTGGCCTGTGATCAAATTTTTTGTTTAATTCGGATTCTTCGCCTACCAACTTCATAAATCTATTAAAAGTAAATACATATGCATCCTCCTCAACGATGTATCCTGAAGCAGTTTCATCACCCTCAATAAGAAGAGCTAATTTATTATTTCGATGTATATAGACTTTACCTTGATTAACTGTCTTCAAATAAAAAATGTTTCCTTTCAAGTAGCCCACAGAAAGAGAGAATCCTAACGGAAGATTTTTCTCTTTAATAATGTCTGAGATAAAAGAATCAAACTGTTGTAAATTTTCAATCTTAATTGCGCTTATTTTCTCTCTTATAAAGGCTGTCAATTCTCGACCAATATCCGGGGTAATCCCTGTCTCAATCTCAATCGTCAAAAATAAATTATTTTCATCAACGAAGCCGGAAAAACCATCAATTTTTTCATGTCCTAGGTAGAAACCAATCTCCTGTTTAAACATACCGTTAGATTATGAATATTGATAATAATACTATTATCAATATAATCAATGAGAATGTCACTTGCAATGAAGTCACAAAACGAATAAGTCCATTATGCTCATCTTGAAGAGTTTTATCCATGATCTTGACTTGCTTGGAAACCACCAAAGTATATAGATAATAAAAAATGGCGAAAAGAAAAACGATAACTTTAAATGCAATATCTTTAAGGTCCATGTTTTTTACTCATCAATTTATTAATAATTTGAACTGCATCAGATGGATGAGGAACACCAATAAATTCAACATTAGCTTCTGTGCCCGCAGTCTGAATAAAAATTGAGCCATAGTCAAAAAGAGATTCTATATATCCACCACTTTTTACAGTAGAATCCTCTATTCTTCCGAGCTGAGCATTGGTAATTTCTTTATATAAAACTGCATAAAAATCAATATCAATGACACGTTTATTTGTTATTATTCCTACGTTAAAATACCAATTTAAAATATGAAACCAAATATAACTAAGAATAAAAATAACAAAAAACAAATTAATTAAAAATATTTGCCCTATATTAAAAATGTTTTGAGGAATAAAATTCAAAATAAAAAGTAGAATAATAAAAACTATTGAGGTTAGAATCCAGCCAATTTGAGTAAATGGATGACTTCGTAATAATAGATAAACTTTTTCGCCATCCTCCTGGGTATCAAATTTAGTTTGAGGATTAAGGCGATATGAATAGAAAGCTGAACTTTTTTTATTATTGTTTTCCATCCTTATATATTATATACTATTAACCGTCCTGGTTACTTGAGCGACTTGGTCCCACCCTTTTCCATCCCGAACAAGGTCGTGAAACGAGTCAGCGCCGATGATACTAATATCGAAAGATGAAGGGAAAGTAGGTCGTAGCCGGGACATTTTTATTGGGTAAAAACTATTTTTTTTGGAATCTCAAAAATTATTTCATTCTTAATTACTCCCCTCTTGCAACTCTTAATTATTTTTGCCAAATCAACATCTTTGGTTCTTATTTTGTCTTTGACTAAGTTATTGTTAATTAAATCATCAATACTCAAAAATCCTAAATAGTTTTCCGCCATACTAACATAGTTTGATAAACCACATTTTTTCTCTCCGTTTGATTTCCCTGTTTCCCAAGTATAAAGACAATCTCCATTTAATAAATAATTAGTTGACTTATTTTTTAATAAAACTTTTTTGTCTTGGATAAATAAATTTTCACAAACAATCGGACCTTTCAGATCAAATTTAAATTCGGACTTAATTATTGGAACAACTGTTGGAATTGATAGATTATTTGTTGTTAAATTTTTTGGTGAACTAAATTTAAAAAATAACGAAATAACTAGAATAAATATAGGAATAATTAAAACGGCCTTAGAAACATATGAGAAGAAACTGTGTAAGGATTCATTGTCAGTAATATTTGATTTCATATTCTTGTCATTCCCGCGGAGGCGGGAATCCAAGCGTTCCTGGATCCCCGTTTTCACGGGGATGACATAGGAACAAACCTTATTCTCCTGCTTCCAATTTTTTTAATTGTTCCAACTATGGTAATGTCTTCTCCACTATTCCTTCTATACATGCCTAAAAGATTATTTTTCGAATTTTTTAGCTACACTAGGACTATTGGCAGTCAATCTTTTTATTGATATATCCGTTGCTTTATTGTTAGCTAAACGTAAATTATTATCTGATTTCAATAGATTTTCTTTAACTTTACTTAGATGATCTATTGTTTTATCAATTTCATCTATTGCTTTAGCAAATTGATCTGACGCAAGACTGTAATTTCGTGCAAATGCATCTTTAAATTCATTAATATTGTTTTCAAAGTTAGTTATGTCAATATTTTGATTTTTTAGAAATTTAATTTGTTGTTGAAGTTGTAATGATTTCAAACTACCCTGTCGTAAAAAGCCAATTATCGTGATGAAATGTTGTGGCCTAATTGAATACATATTTGAATATTCATGAACAGTAACTATGTCATCATAATATTCATTATCTTTTTCAAGCAAACTAACCAATACCGCAAATTCACAATCCTTTTCTTTTCTATCTTTGTCAAGTTCTTTAAAGAAGTCTTTATTTTTGTGTTTTGTAGCTGTTTTGTCTTCTTCATTCTTCATCTCAAACATAATTGATAATATTTTATTACCATTTTCATCATGCTCGCGATAAATATAATCACCTTTTGAACCTGTTTCTGAGACAGTATTATCTTTTCCAAATTCTGCATTAGGGAAAGCAATTGGTCGAATTTTATTAAATTCATTTTCACAATGTAATTCTAAGGACTCGCCAAACATCTTGGTGCTCATTTTTGAGCGCATTTCCTTAAAAGAAACTAGTGCTGTCTCAGCAGATCGAACTTTTCCTTCCTCTAATTCTTTTTTATGTCTTATTTCACTAATTTCAGTATCTTTGGCGCTCAATTTTTGGCGGAATTCTTCTTCAATCTTTTGTTTTTCTTCCATTGCTTTCAGTTTTACATTTGATTCAATTTGCTTCGCAATCGTTTCAATTTTAGAATTTAGGGCAGCAATTTCCTGATCTTTTTTAGAAATGTCATTTTTTGATTGACTAATAATCTCCTGCTCTTTCAACTGTAATTCGAGCTTACTTTCTCGCTTCATAGCTTCTTTTTCCTTTTCTAACTCTGTATTGAATTTATCCATCTTAATAGAATTCACAACATTTCGAATCGTAGATTTATCAATATCAATCTCATGAATTGACTTCAAATCAATCAAATCACCTTTATGTCCATCCTCTTGTAGAACAAGAGTATTTTCATCCTGTATTGATATCTTTATGGTTTTCATAATTTTTATTATATCTCATGAGTCATCGCCTGATCATGTGAAAATTATAGCAAACCTAAAGACAAGCTAATTTGGTAAAATATAGTCTGTTTATTTTTGGGAGATCGTCCAACGGTAGGACAACAGACTTTGGATCTGTTTATCTAGGTCCGATTCCTAGTCTCCCAACACGACTGCACTTAAAAAACATAGTCCGACCGTCATGGTAAGAGATAGAAAGAGATAGTTAAAAGCTTCTATAATTGTTCATTTACTGCGATATAATAATCTCCAGGTTCTATAACGACAATTATATAAATACATATGGACGAACTTACAAAACACTTTTTAAATCAAAATAAAGACAAGGCGATTTTTCTCATTGATAGTAGCGCTTTCTGTAAATTTGAAGAGATTCAGAACGTTTGTGGAATAAATCTTTTTTTAATAATGAAGAACTCCCCAAAATATACTTTTGTGATGAATAATGAAGTTTTAATGGAATTAATAAGAGGTCCCAGAAGTTTGAATTTGGGTTTTTTTATGGGTCATTTAATAAATTCTGAGGGAGCAATGGATCCAAATTGGAAAGAAAACCGTTTTTTAATAGAAGAGAATGGAGAGACTAGATATATTGTATTAAACAAAGTGTCTTCAGTTGATTATGGTCAGATTTTATTTTGTCAAAATCACTCAGAATTTATTTTGGTAACTAATGATGAAAGAATGTTAAAAAGCGCAAGCAGAGTGATTCCTGGAAGAATTTTTGGACCTCCAAGGCTAGTTGAAGAGTTATTAAAACTTGATCCAACAAACTCCGATCTTAAACTGATTCAATCTACCGCGCAACAAATATACACCTTTAAACATCCATTCAAAAAATAAGTTTTTTGTCATGAAGTAGTTTTGGAATCGAAAGTTGCTCTACCAACTCCCTCTTTGCATTATTTGTACCCTCTTTCAGAATGTATTTAGCATAATCTTTTATTCCAACTTCAATGTCATCGATAAATTTATCGCTGTTTAAGAAAATTGTGTCTTTTACTAATCTTTGATACTCCATCATTGCTCCTTTTAATTTTTCGGGAATATGAATATTTTTTTCATCAGTTTTTTCAATAAAATCAATGATAAATTTTATTAATTCTTTTTCGTCAAGATATGGTTCTTTACATTTTCTATCCTTAAATCTTGTGCAGTGATAGTAAACATGTCTGCGGTGTCCCCCGTTTTTCAGTAGTCTTAATTTTTCTTCGCCTATAACACTGGATCCACAGGAATAACACTTAAACATATTTTTGAAAGCAAATCCCTTAGCTCCCCATTTAATTTTTCTTGGAACACTTATTTCTTTCAGCGTGTCATCAAAAACTTCTTTTGTAATTATTGGTTCATGTTTTCCTTGATATAATTTTCCTTTTGGATACTCAAAATATCCACAGTAGAATGGATTTTTCAACATAAGATAAATCATACTTGTGGTTATTTTCTTTCCTTGTCTTGTTGTAAAACCAGCATTATCCATCCATTCTTTTGCCATTCTGCCACTGTGGTACATATAGGCAACCTTATCAAAAGCCTCTTTTATGATTGGTGCCCTGTCTGGATCAATAATAATATCTCTTACTCCTGCGAAAGTCCTATTCATGTATCCAAGTGGGGCAACTCCAGGTCGCCAACCCATTTCGCACTTTGCCCTCATTCCCCGCTTAACATTTACTGCTTTATTGTCGTTCTCCAACTTTGCTTGACTACATAAAATCATTAAAAGAAATTTGTCATTAGGCTGATTACAGAATGACTGGGAAAAAGTTTTTATCTCGTGAAGTTTTCCCTGATCCATAAGGTCGACAATCCGTCCTAGATCTCCCGCATTTCTTGAAAGCCTGTCCGGATTCCACGTCATTATTCCGTTAAATTCCCCACCTACTATGTCAGCTATAAGTTTCTGGAAAACAGGCCTCTGTCCAGACGCCTTTGCCGAATGACTTTCATAGCGGATTTCTTTTATTAGTATATTATCTCTTTCTGCGATGGTCTTCATTTCTTTTATCTGTGAATCGATCGACATTATTTGTCGCTCATCCGATTCTGATGATTTTCGAGCGTATAAACAATATTTTGTTGGATTATCTCCCATACAAACACAAGGTATCGTAAAGGAGTTTCAAATCAAGCGAAGAATACTATATATACAGTTAGATCAAGCTTGTTGCTTCGATTGTTTTATCTATGTGTATTTTAAATTTTTTTCTTGTGGTAGCATTTGTCCCTGCAATTATAACTTCAATATTATAATCACCCGGAAGTAATTTGTAGTCTTCAGTCTTCCATAAATTATTGTCTAAATATGCTTCATTATTCCAACCATATGCATGATCGTAGGCCTCAAATTTTGCGAACACGTCAAGAATAGTATTGTCGCCTGGGTATAAGCTAATAGGTTCTGGAAAATTTGCTAATCTTATTGTGTTATATATGTCTGTATAAGCTAGCTCTAAAGTTCCCGACCATCTACCCTTCATAGTTTTCCCAAGTTCCTTAAAAGTAATAAACGCATTTAGCTGTTGAGCTGTTTCTCGAGAAAAAAATACAGATAAATATTTATTCAACGGTTTATTAATTATTTTTAACCTAAAAAATTTACATCTACCAGGAACTGGTCTTTCAGGACCATAATTCAATTCATCATTTGCATCTTCTAACGCTATGATATCTAAATCAGGATTATTAATTTTGTTTAACCACAAAGCAATAAGCGCTCCTACAAGGCCTGAAAAAAATACACCGACTAATCCTAGTAGATATTTTATTATGTCTTTAAAAACAGTAGATAAAACAATATTAATTGTATTGACGGAATTGTTGTTTTTAACATTTGTTGATTTTTTTAAACTAGGTTTAATAAATATCTGTTTTGTTTTTGAATCTAATTTATTTTGATTAACTGCTATAGAAGAGGCTTTATAACTTGTTTTAGTAGTTATAGAAATAAATTTATTTTGAAATAACATTGATAAAAAGAATATAGTAACAGTGAAAAAAGCAACAATAATGGCACCTAATTGAATATCTGAAAGGATCGTTTTTAATTCTGGTTCAAGTTCTAAACCTTTATAAATTTCCTTTGGATATTCATCTCCATATTCTTTCTTATTTCTAAACATCCATAGAAATAAATTTTCAGATAGTTTTTCATAATAAGAGCCCGCTTTATTTAAAAATTCATTCATTCTTCTAAAAAGTAGCAATCCTGATACTGCAGATATGAGTGCAGAAATAAGTGATATAGAAATAAGAATTTTTCCTAATAATGGTCCATTAAATACATTTCCTAATTGCAGAAAAACCCCAATAAATCCAATTAAAAAAGTTGTAATTGTTAAAGCCGTTTTGTTTCCTTCTGCATAATAGATCGAACCGTCCTTATGATAATTTTTTCCATATTCTTGCCAACGTTCTGCGGATTTAATGTAGTCCATACCCTTGACACTCATATCTGTATTTTAACACAAAGAAAAGCCTCCTTGTTAAAGGGAGGCTTTCTAGACAATCTTTTTACTCAAGTTTTACCCCAACTCCCTGATTGAACAATGAACCTTTAAGAGTTAAAACTGGGTTCTTTAATCCCTCTGGTAAATCAAATACCAAATCTCCAGTTACTGATAAACTCGGTTGAATTTGTTGTAAAAACAGATCTACTTGCCCTTGAGATAGACCTTTGGCAGTTTGACCGTCAATTGATCGTTCAAACTCTCGTCCTTGGTCATCTTTTATTTTAGCCATTGAAGCGTCAAATGTTGTTGTCTTGTTTCCTTTATTCTCAATCTTTACAGTCACTACATAAAACATTCCTTGAGCTGTCTTTTGAGTAAAGGAATTTCCAAGTGTTTTTGACTTATCAACGCTTAATACGGTGAAGGCTAAATCTCCATCTTGGGCTGCTTCATTTAATCCTGCCATTTTTGGAGCTTCGTTAGTTTTAGTTCCTGTTTTGCTTGTTGAACCACCCTTATTTCCTGACAAAGCACCGATGACTATTAATACTAATACTATTATTCCTATCCACTTTAATATTTTTTTCATTTATATACTTTCACCCCCTTTCAGCATGAAATTATTCATAATTTCAAAGCGCAAACTTATCGCTTAAGGGGATATATAAACAAAGCTCCCCGTCAGCCGGTAGTCTTGCGACTACCCATACATCTTTCGATGTATGACCCGCAAAGGTTGCTGAACGGAGAGCTTCCGTTCTCCTTTGCGGGATTTATTACCATGCCCAATTTTCACTGGGTTTAGGCAATCCGAATTGTCAAAATAATTATACTTTCTTTCCTGTCCTTTTCAAATCAATGGTATCGGAAATAACAATGAAGTCAAATTAGTTCAAAAGATTTTAAGATCTGATTGTCCACTTTATCTATAAAATTTTTCATTAAATTCTCGGATATAAATTCATATTCCTTCATAATGTTAATAATTTCATCGACAGGACCTCTTGCATTTTTAATGACTTCGGATTTTTTTGTCAGATATTCATTTCTAAATAAAAAACAAGTGTCTTTGTTAATGGTTTTTTCGATCACAGGTATATTTCGCAATAATTCAGGACTTTCCACTTTAATAAGGTCATAAAAAATTTGATTTATAAGCAGAACTGTGAATGTATTAAAAATATAGTTAAAATAACAATTGCGGATATAAAAAAAGTGAAGTTTTCGATAGTTAAACTTTAAATCTAAATATATTTCTGAAATTGTTTGATAATAATATTTTTCTGCAACTATATCGATTCGTAGCATCAGGCTGATGATATTGTTCCACTTATCCATTTCTACATTATCTTTTCCGCTCGGTGACGTCAACAATTGAAATTCTTCGGAGTCAAAAATATCATCTTCTTTTTGGAAATTTACGACAGAACTGTAATCATAATTTTCTCCCATCGAATTGCAGATTCTAAAATAATTTATCAGGACTTTTTTCTTTGGTGGGATATTTCCTATTTTTATAAGCTTGATAAAATCCATAAAAATTAGCTAATTAATAATTTTTACTCATAACTTTTGATAGTATTTCCAATTTCTTTTTATCCTTTTCTTCCTTTTTTGAATACGATAGTCGTCTCATGATATTTAAAATATATCTGCCAACTTTTATAGGAATCCGCTTTCTAAACAAGGTTGATAAAAAAATATAATCACTTTGACTATCTTTTGAATTTTCAATATGATCAGCCACTTCTTTGATATCCTGTGATGTTAATATTCCGAAGGAGTCTGAATACTTTGG
>Ga0265292_1002139_pt1 | contig 14584 bp, 15 predicted proteins | sample Munlanlewell296A_FD_189080 | JGI IMG/M metagenome (GOLD analysis project Ga0265292, IMG submission 189080) | Leachate microbial communities from a municipal landfill in Southern Ontario, Canada - Leachate well 296A | ecosystem: Engineered > Solid waste > Landfill > Unclassified | place: Canada...
GTCCGCCCTGCCCAGGGATGAGATCGATCGGATGATGCGTGAGGCCGAACAGTTCGCGGCCGAGGACCACCGCCGGCGCGAGGAGGCGGAGACGCGCAACAACGCCGAGAACCTCGTCTATCAGGTCGAGAAGACCTTGCGCGAGCAGGGAGACAAGGCTTCGGCTGCTGATCGCGAGGCGATCGAGAAAGCCGTCGGCGAGGTCAAGGAAGCGGTTAAGGGCAGCGATGTCCAGGCGATCAAGCAGGCCGTGGAGCGGCTGACCGCGGCGAGCCACCACTTCGCGGAGTCGGTGTACAAGGCGGCTTCCGCGCAAGGTGGGGCCGGAGGCCCTTCCGGCGCGGGCGGTACGGCGTCGGCGGGTGCCTCTACCGAGGGTGGAGAAGAGGTCGTCGACGCCGAGATCGTTGACGAGGGCAACGAAGACAAGTAGTCGGGTGGGGACCCGGCTCAGCAAGGAGCAGGAATGGACAAGGGCGGCAAGCCGAAGCGGTCGGACGGTGAGCATGGCATGACCGCGAAAAGGGAAATGAAGCAAGCGGGCAGTGAAGTGGGAGCGCGGCAAGCGGGAGAAGCCGAGGCGAGCCTGCCTGCCATGCCCGCCGAGGCGGAGCCGGAAGGCCCCTCAGGGATCGCGGAGTCCGAGGAATGGCCCGGCACCGAAGAGGTCGGCGGGCCGGCGGGGACGGGCGAGATGGAAGCCGCTCGCGCTGAGGCTGCCGGATATCTCGATGACCTGCGCCGGCTCAAGGCCGAGTTCGAGAACTACCGCAAACGCGTGATGCGCGAGCAGACGGCAATGGCGGAGTCGGCGGCGGGGAGACTGGTCGAGGGTCTTCTCCCGGTGTTGGACAGTTTCGATCTCGCTCTGGCCGCGGCCGAGCAGAGCCAGGACTTCGAGCGGATGCGCCGTGGTCTCGAGCTGGTCTACGGCCAGTTCCATGAAGTGCTCCACAAGGAAGGCCTCACGGCGATCGAAGGTGAGGGAAGTCTCTTCGACCCGGCGTTGCAGGAGGCGGTGGTGCAGGTCGAGGACGCCGCCCACGGCGAGCCGACCGTGGTCGCGGTGCTGCGCAAGGGCTATGCGTTCAAGGGCAAGGTGTTGCGCCCGGCCATGGTGAAGGTGGCCAAGGCCTAGCGCGCGCGTAGAAGCGCCGTGCGCGCAGCAGCGGACACCGGGGCTCGGTCCGACGAGCTTCGGATTGGGGCGGGGCGGATGCGAGCAGGCGGTGGGCCGGGAGTGGGCGGGACATGAGCACGCGCGACTACCTGGAGAAGGACTTCTACGCCGTCCTGGGCGTGGGCAAGACCGCGACGCCCGCCGAGATCAAGAAGGCCTACCGCAAGCTCGCTCAGACCTATCACCCCGATGCCAATCGCTCGGACCCGCAGGCCGAGGAGAAGTTCAAGGAGATCTCGGCGGCCTACGCCGTCCTCTCCGATGCCAAGAAACGCCAGGAGTACGACCAGGCCCGCGAGATGTTCTCGCAGGGCGGATTCCGCTTTGGGGGCCCGGGAGGGCCCGGCGGTGCGGGAATCCGCTTCGAGGACCTCGGGGGATTCCAGGGGTTTGGGGAGGGTGGCCTTGGGGATCTGCTCTCCTCCATGTTCAGTGGTGGCCGGCGAGGCCAAGCCGGACCTCGGCGCGGCCAGGACGTCGCGACGAGAGTGCGGGTCTCCTTCGAGGATGCGTTCAGGGGCATGACTCTGCCTCTTCGCCTCGCGGGGGCAAGCGCCTGCTCCACCTGCAACGGCACCGGCGCAAAGGTGGGGACGCTGCCCCGTACCTGCCCCGATTGTCACGGGCAGGGAAGCACGGTGCGCGAGGCCGGGATGTTCGGCTTCTCCGAGCCGTGCCGGACGTGCCGGGGGCGCGGGCAGATCATCGACGAGCCCTGTCGCGCCTGCCGCGGATCCGGTCGGCAGACCGCGGTGCGCGAGATCAAGGTGCGCGTGCCGGCCGGCGTGAAGGATGGTTCGCGCATCCGAGTGGCAGGGCACGGCGAGTCGGGACCGGCGGGCGGACCGGCGGGCGACCTCTACGTGGTGGTTGAAGTCGAAGCGCATCCGCTGTTCGAGAGGCGAGGAGCGGATCTGGTGATCAGTGCCCCATTGACCTTTCCCGAGGCGGCCATGGGCACCACGATTCGGGTGCCGACACTGGATGGGGGCCCGGTCACTCTGAAAATTCCGGCGGGAACGCCGCCGGGCAAGACCTTCCGGGTGCGAGGGTACGGGGCCCCCAAGGGCCGGGGAGGCGAGCGGGGCAACCTACTAGTGACGGTGACCATACAGGTTCCGGGCAAGCTCTCCTCGCAGGAGCGGGATGCGCTCGAGCGCTATGCATCGTTGCGCAAGGACGACCCCCGCAAGGGGTTTGGGCTTTGACTGACGAGGCGGAAGCGGCGGTGGGCAACCGCATCGGATGGTGGCGATTGGCGAGAGCCGGTGGCGTTGGGGGCCGGAGAGGCAGGAAGCTGTGATGGCCGACCAGAGAAGAGCGGTCTTCATCATATCGGTGGCGGCGGAGTTGGCCGGTGTGCACCCCCAGACCCTGCGCACATACGAGCGCAAGGGACTTGTCGAGCCCGGTCGCACGGCCGGCAACACGCGCCGCTACTCGGAGAAGGACATCGCCCGGCTTCGTCGGATCCAGGAACTGACGCAGCAGGGTCTGAACCTCGAGGGAGTGCGCCGGGTGCTGGCGCTCGAAGAGGAACTGGAACGGGTGAGCTCGGCCTTGAGCGAGGTGACGCGACGACTGAAGGAAGAGGTTGAAGCGGTGCATCGCTCCTACAGGCGAGATCTGGTCCCCACAAGGAGGGCGGTGGTCGCGTGGAAGCGACAGGGCTGATCGGCGAGCTAGGGGTGAGCGTCAGGCCCTTCCACGAGGAGGACCTGCCGGTCTATTTCGAGTCTCTGGACCGGCTTGATCTCTTCGGGCCGTATGACCACCGCGTTTTCCGGTCCCGACAGGAGATGAAGAAGGAGTTCGACGAAGACGGCTTCATTGGCAAGGACAACGTGCGGTTGGTCGTAGACGTTGCCGGCCGAGCTGTGGGAGCGATCGGCTACCGACCCCACCAATGGCCGAGGGGCATGGCGCCGGTGATGGCAGATATCGGCCTGGGCTTCTGGGATCCCTCCGATCGGGGCAAGGGATACGGCAGGGCGGCGACGCAACTGCTGGTCGACTACCTCTTCGGGGAACTGCACTATCACCGGCTGACGGCGGGCACTCACGAGGACAACGTCCCGGCCCGCAAGACGCTCGAGGCGTGCGGGTTCAAGTTCGAGGGGATCTCCCGCGAGCTCTTCTACTACAAGGCCCGCTGGCACGACTACGCGGAGTACGCGTTGCTGGAAGACGAGTGGCGGGCTCGAAGATAGGCGGGATGGCATGGACGCAAACAAGTTCACCTTCAAGGCACAGGAATCTCTCGTCGAGGCGCAGAAGCTCGCCGGCGCGAGCTCTCACCAGATGGTGGAGCCCGAGCACCTGCTCGTCGCGTTGCTCTCGCAGCCGGAAGGTGTCGTGTTTCCCGTGGTGGGCAAGTTGGGCGCCGACCCGTCGCGACTGAAGGCGCGTGCCGAGGAAGCAGTCGCCCGCAACCCGAAGGTATACGGTTCTGCCGGACAACAGGTCCAGATCTCTCCCACTCTGGCGCGCGTGCTGGAACGGGCAACTCAGGAAGCCGCGTCCCTGAAGGACGAGTACGTCTCGACGGAACATCTGCTGCTCGCCCTGACCGAGATCTCGGGCCCGGCGGCAAGCGTTCTGAAGGAAGCGGGCGTCAGCCGCGAGGCGATCCTCTCGGCCCTGGTCGAGGTGCGCGGCAGTCAGCGAGTGACCGACCAGGACCCCGAGTCCAAGTACCAGGCGCTGGAGCGCTACGGGCGCAACCTCACCGAGCTTGCGCGCAAGGGCAAGCTCGATCCGGTGATCGGGCGCGACTCCGAGATCCGCCGCGTGATCCAGGTGCTATCCCGGCGCACCAAGAACAACCCCGTGCTGATCGGAGAGCCGGGCGTGGGCAAGACCGCGATCGTGGAGGGGCTTGCGCAGCGCATCGTCGCCGGCGATGTGCCGGAGGGCCTGAAGGGCAAGCGGGTCGTGGGCCTGGACATCGGCTCGATGGTGGCCGGCTCCAAGTATCGCGGCGAGTTCGAGGAGCGGCTCAAGGCCGTTCTCAAGGAGATCTCCGATTCCGAGGGTCAGGTCATCACTTTCATCGACGAGCTTCACACGATCGTGGGTGCGGGTGCGGCCGAGGGCTCTGTGGACGCCGGCAACATGCTCAAGCCGATGTTGGCTCGCGGCGAGCTGCGCACGATCGGGGCCACTACTCTCGACGAGTACCGAAAGCACGTGGAGAAGGACGCGGCTCTGGAGCGGCGCTTCCAGCCGGTGCTCGTGGGGGAGCCATCCGTCGAGGACACCGTCGGAATCCTGCGCGGTCTGAAGGAGCGCTACGAGGTCCATCACGGCGTGCGCATCCAGGACTCCGCGCTGGTGGCCGCTGCGGTTCTGTCGGATCGCTACGTCACCGGGCGCTTCCTGCCCGACAAGGCAATCGACCTGATGGACGAAGCGGCGAGCCGGCTTCGCATCGAGATCGACTCCATGCCCACCGAGATCGACGAGGTGGAACGGCGCGCGAAGCAACTCGAGATCGAGCGCGCCGCGCTGCGCAAGGAGAAGGATGCCGCGTCGAGGGAGCGGCTGGGCAAGCTCGAGCGCGAACTGGCCGAGCTGAAGGAATCGTCGGAGGGCATGAAGGCCCACTGGCTTCAGGAGAAAGAAGCCATCGGGGCCATCCGCTCTACGAAGGAAGAGGTCGAGCGGGTGCGCGGTGAAGCCGAGCGGGCCGAACGTGACGGGGATCTGGAGAAGGCCGCTGAGTTTCGCTACGGCAAGCTGATCGAGCTGGGCAAGACGCTCGACGCCGCGCAATCCAAGCTCGCGGAGCTGCAGCAGAGCCGAGCGATGCTCAAGGAGGAAGTCGGTGAGGAGGACGTCGCCGAGGTCGTCTCCGCCTGGACCGGCATCCCCGTCGCCCGCCTGGTCGAGGGCGAGGTGGCCAAGCTCGTGCACATGGAGGAGCGGCTGCACGAGCGGGTCGTGGGGCAAGACATGGCAGTGAAGGCGGTCTCGGACGCGATCCGCCGCGCGCGCGCCGGGCTGTCGGACCCCAATCGGCCGATCGGCTCGTTCATCTTCCTCGGGCCCACGGGGGTCGGAAAGACCGAGCTGGCGCGGGCCCTGGCGGAGTTCCTGTTCGACGACGAGCGGGCCGTGGTGCGCGTGGACATGAGCGAGTACATGGAGAAGTTCTCCGTGTCCCGCCTGATCGGCGCGCCTCCCGGCTACGTCGGATACGAGGAAGGTGGGCAGCTCACCGAGGCCGTGCGCCGCCGGCCCTACTCAGTGGTGCTGCTGGACGAGATCGAGAAGGCCCATCCGGACGTCTTCGACGTGCTGTTGCAGATCATGGACGACGGGCGCCTGACCGACGGGCAGGGCCGCACCGTGGACTTCAAGAACACCCTGCTCAGCATGACCTCCAACCTCGGCGGCGCGCTGTACGCCGAAGACTGGCTGGGAGCGGCCGAGAAGCAGGATCGAGTCCTGGAGGCCATGCGCGCCCACTTCAAGCCGGAGTTTCTGAACCGCGTGGACGAGGTATTAGTCTTCGATCAGCTCACCAAGGAGCAGCTCGCCCACATCGTGGACATCCAGGTGGACCTGCTTCGGAAGCGCCTGGCCGATCGGCACCTTCAGATCGTGCTGAGCGATGCGGCCAAGGCCTATCTTGCAGACAAGGGCTTCGATCCCGCCTACGGCGCAAGACCCTTGAAGCGCCTGATCCAGAAGGAGATCCAGGACCGTCTGGCCATGGAGTTGCTCAAGGGAGAGATCACCGAGGGCGACACCGTCAAGGTGGACGCGGGCCCCGAGGGTCTGGAGTTTCGGAAGTAGCGTCTGCTCACACCGCGTGGGGGAACAGGCGCCAGTTCACCTACGGCGACTCGGTCTCCGATCCAAGGTCGGCCTGGACGGCTTCGACAATGGTGTGCGCTTGTTGCAGGGCCACCGCGGCCTGCGCGCTTGTGGCCTCCGGCCAATCTCCCGGATAGCGGGCTTCGATTGCCCAGACTGTGAGTTCCGCGAGATCAGGCGGTTCTCTTCTGGCCGATGACGCAGGGGGCAGCAGGTTGCGCAGGACATTGAGGTTGTGGGTCTTTGGGAAATCCACCTGCGCCATGACAAGGGCTGCTTTGAGGGCCTTCTCCGCTGCCTGCTGAGCGAGCCAGCAGGCTTGTCGGGGGACGACCTCTTCTCTGCTTCCCAGCAGCAGCTTCGCCGCCGCCAAGTCCTGGCGGGCATAGAGCAGCCAGCGCCAAGCGTCAGCGTGATGCCGGCTGCTTTGCTCGCTCATACACCACCCTCCCTTCCCTGAGGGCCGGCCGCAGGATCGTCCCAACGAGGTGGCCACGCTGCTTGATTTCCTCTGGGTCGGTGGGGATGACATCGACTGAGACTGGCAAATCGGAGATAGTCCTGAGCATGGCAACCATGGTGGCGTGCTTGTCGCGGACATGGGGCAGGACCACGAGTAGGTCGATGTCGCTATCGGGTCCGGTCTCGCCTCGGGCTTGCGATCCGAACAGGATGACGCGCAACGGCCGGAACTCGCTCACGAGGCGTTCCACGACGACGGGGATCCAGTCGGCCGGACGACGCTCGGCTCCAGCCATGGCGCTGGCGGTCATCTGTCCTAACCTCCCCGGGTATCATCACGCTGAGACTCCGAAGGAACGCGTCCATACTAGCTCCCCTGCTGCGTCGGGGGTGGGAACGTTCATCATGACCTCCAACCTGGGCGGCGCGCTGTACGCCGAGGACTGGCTGGGAGCGGCCGAGAAGCACGATCGGGTCATGGAGACCATGCGCGCCTACTTCAAGCCGGAGTTTCTGAACCGCGTGGACGAGGTATTAGTCTTCGATCAGCTCACCAAGGAGCAGCTCGCCCACATCGTGGACATCCAGGTGGACCTGCTTCGGAAGCGCCTGGCCGATCGGCACCTTCAGATCGTGCTGAGCGATGCGGCCAAGGCCTATCTTGCGGACAAGGGCTTCGATCCCGCCTACGGCGCAAGGCCCTTGAAGCGGCTGATCCAAAGAGAGATCCAGGACCGCCTGGCCATGAAACTGCTCAAGGGCGAGATCACTGAAGGCGACACCGTCGAGGTGGACGCCGGTCCCGAGGGGTTGGTGTTCCGCAACATGGCGCCCAAGGGGCCAGCGGGCTGAAGCAAGGGACCGGTCAACGGTCGGATTCGCAGGGCCGGCAGCCCCCTGGAGGACTGGCACCGTCCCGAATACCGGGCCCACATTGGGACCTGCGTATGACCCTCGCCCAAGGTCGAGCTGCCGCTGTTGGAGTGGAATGGCTATCTGCCCAACTGTCCGGACGCTCACTCCTTCCGGTGCTGCCCGTGATGAGGCATGGCCGAAGGACTGGTGCTACCCGGACGTGCTCTCTTCGGAAGGTGACGACTGCGGGGTTGGCATGTCGGAGGGTGACGTTTGCGGAATTGAGGTCTCCTCCGGAATGACCTCGATTCGATAGGGCGACCCCGGCGTGGGAGGAGGAGTCAGAGATGGCTCTCGTTCGCTGACGCGCACCCGTGTCGTCTCACCCGCGCGCACCCACACGTCGGAGGAGCAGTAGCCAGCCTTCACCTTCGTGGCGGACACCTTCTCTGGCGTGACCGTGAGTCCTCGGCAGGATGTCGCCAGGCAGTCCACCGTCCACCAGGTGAGCCGGTAGGTCCCCTCCTCGAAGGTGTCGTCCAGCAGCAGTTGGGGTACCGCGAAGCGGCCCTCGCGGATGTCCTGCCCCACTCGGACCGTCACTACCACCTGGTCCCCCTGGGATACCTGGAGGTAGTCGGCACAACCCTCTTCGCAGGCGCCGTAGAGGAGCTGCTCCACGATGAGCCGGCCCTTTGACCCGGTGGCCTGGGAATTGGAAGTCCCTCGCCCGCAGGAGGTGGCAAGAGCCAGAGCCGCCACCAGGGCGACAAGAGGAGCGCTACGCGCCAGCCTGCCCATGACCCCCTCCTATGGTCGGGTTTGCTTGGTGCAGAAGTGGTCGGGGATCACCACGTGTTCCTCCATCACCACCCAGCTCCCGTCGTCTCTTTGGCTTAAGAGGTACTGGGCTCGCACCTCGCCCTTGCCATCGACCCAGCCCCAAGTGCTGGAGGTGTTCCTGGCGCTCGCTCACTTTGAAGAGGCGATGGCTTGGGCCCGAACGCGGTGAAGCTCTCGCTGGCCAAACGGCCCGAGGTCTCCCGGCCCATTCTGCTCCCGCTGGATGGCTGCCTGGTAGTGCTGGATGGCCTGCTCGTCGGAGGTCGCGGGTTGCTCTTGGGAGCGGGAGGAATCGGCGGCGGGACCACCGATAGCCGGATCGGCAGGGGCGGTATCGGGACCTGGCGCCAGCTCGGCAATCGAGTCAAACCAGCAACGCTGAGAGGAAGGAGTCTGGGCGCCGGTTGCCCTGGTGGCAAGCGCCGCGAGTGAGCCAAGCGCTGCCACGGTGAGGAAGGCTCCGAGCAAGGTCTTGCCCATTGGGCTTGTCATCGTCGTACCGCCTTTCACTTCTTGTCGTGGTGCTTGTTGATGGCACTGGCGGGTCTTGTTGACCGCCACAGCGCAAGATCGCTGGTTCCCGTGGCGGTCACGTGATGAGTGCTGATAGCCTTTCGCTTGATTGGGCAGGCGCCACGAGAGGAAGAGCCACGGGTGGCGATCGGTCGGGGCCAGCCACCCTGCGCAGCCGGCTACCACGGCGGCAGGCCCCGCGCAGATTGGGGTGAAGAGGCGCAGTGATTCCCGCCGATGTCCTGGACGAAGCCGTGCGGCGTCTAGTCGCCGCCGCCCAGCCCATGAGGATCATCCTCTTCGGGTCACATGCGCGTGGTGACGCAACCGAAGATAGCGACTTCGACCTCTTGGTCGTTCTCAAGGAGGTGACGAGGCCACGCGCGGAAGTGGTCAGGCTCTTGGACGTACTGAGGCCTCTCCGTCTGCCCGTCGAGATACTCCTCTACAGTGAGGAACAAGTTTTCGAGTGGGGGCACCTTCCGGGAACGGTCCTGTACGAAGCCCTAGCCGAGGGCAAGGTGCTGTATGAGGCGGCGTGAACCCGAGGAGCTGGCAACGGTGCTGCTCGGGAAAGCCGAACAGGACGAAGCTGCCGTTCGCGAACTTCTGCGGAATGCTAACGTCGCCGGCGAGATAGTCGCGTTCCACGCGCAGCAAGCAGCCGAGAAATCGCTGAGGGCGGTCCTCGCCGTCCACGGAGTGAGGTTCGGGCGGACCCACAACATCGCCACGCTGATTGACCTTGCAAGAGAGGCCGGGGAGTCGGTACCGGAGTGGGTGGAGGAGGCCACGGCCCTGACGCCCTTCGGAGTCGCGTTTCGATACGAGGATCTGTCCGCCGAGGTTGAGCCGCTCGATCGCGAGGCGACGTACGAACTGGTCCGACGCCTTCTGTCTTGGGCTGAGGGGCGTGTGCGCCCACGCCCAAGCTAGTCGTGGCTCTTCTCTCACGAGATCGAGAAAGCGCACCCGGACGTCTTCGACAATGGCGCACGCCAGTTGCAGGGCCACCGCGGCCTGCGCAGAATCCCGAGGTTCGATTCAGCGAAACGCAGTATCTCTCTCGGTGCGGGTAGATGGGTTACTGGCAAGGCGCTGGCATGGTTGGAACCCAGCGGCTACCAGCCATCCGCCCCTTCCCCTTCGCAGTTGGGGGTTCGGTAGTACCTAGTTCCCGAGTCCGATCCCGTGGCAGTGTCCTTGAGTGAGAAGTGCGTGCCCGACCGGCTGTGAGCGGTGGTGCAGACTGTCTGTCCTTCCGTGCCGCTGACGGCGACGCGCACTTCCTTCGGGGCGGTGGGAGCGGAGGTGATCCAGTTCAAGCCGGGCTCGATCCCGGCCAACGCGGCCGAGTCCTCGGTGTATGCCTGGTGATCCACGTAGTAGCTCTTCTCCGCAGTCAGGGCATTCCGCAGGTCGCTCATCGCTTCTCGATCCCAGGCTCTTCTCAAGGCCTCGGATGGAGCAGGAACGCCGCCGGTTGCCTGAGGGCTCGCGTCCTTGGCCTCTTTCTCGGAGCCGCCCCCGCAGCCGGACAGTGCCAGGGCACCTGCGGTCAGGACGACAACGAGGGCACGCGGCCCGCAGGCTACTGACAACCGGCTCATCCTGCCCTCCTCGATCGGCGGCTACGGTGCCTGCCGTGCACACCCCCTGCTCCGCGTCAGGCGACTCTGGGGATCCTACCTCGCGGGCTGGCCATGGACTCGAGCCGGGCGAGAACCCGCTCGCACTTCACCGGCCTCTCTCTTCGGCAGCTCCCTGTGCCGGTGTCTCAGCCGGCAGACGCATCGCCGTCGCGACGTCCCCCCCGCTCGGGCTCCAACCCCGTTCCTGCGAGGTTCCGTCTCCGCGAGCGCTGGTGCATCCTCAAAGGGGCTACATGTCGGCGTAGCCCTCGTAGTTCCGCTCCACCTTCGGGACCACCCCAGTGACGTACTGGCCCTCGGTGCAGCCGCGACACCAGTCCGAGTCCCGTATGGCCTCGGCAGTGGTCATCGAGGGAGAGCAGCTTCGCAGTCTCGAGAGGATGGCCTCATAGCCGTGAGAGGAGAGCGCGAGGGTCCGCCTGCTGGCCTCAAGGCCCTGCTCCAGCGAGACGTAGTTTCTCACCCCATGGCTGTTGTACTTGGTGGCCCCCGGCATTGAGTAGCTGGTGGCCAGTGGGTTCCAGGAGGCCTTGGTGAACTCCTGGGCCTGCCAGGCGACCACGACCACGAGGTTGGCCCGGCAAGTGGGCGCCCCCAAAACGGGCAGGAAGTTCTCGGCCCACTTCCCGAAGGCGATGTTCTCCCCCCTCAGGGACCTCCTCAGCCTGGCCAGCTCCTCGTCCCTGAGCTGCTTCTCGAGCTGGGAGATCAGGATCACCATCCTGTCCCGGGCGTCGGCGAGGTTTCGCAGGGCCTGGTTGAGTTGAGTCCGGGCACGCTGCCTTGCCGCCCAAGCCGAGTCGATCTCGGCAAGAAGCTCCACCTGTGACTGGGCCAGTCCGTCCAGGTTTCCCTCCTTCGTGCGGAGGGTTTCCTTGAAGTCCTGGACCTGGCGGGCCAGGTCGACCTGGTGACGCCCGACCCGATTGATGTATGCCACCCGGGCGGTGAGATCCCCCAGATTCCCTGGGGCAAGGATCGCCCAGAGGACGTTGGGGGGCCCTGCCATGTAGGCGTCACGGGCGAGGGCATTCAACCTCGCGCGGAGGGTTTGGTGCTCCTCGTCGGCCGCGGAAACCGCCTGGCGCGTGGCGACCAGCTCGGTCTGCACCCGACCGAGCTGCCCCCGAGACTCCGCCGCTCGCAGCTCCAGCCCTGCCAGCTCGGCCTCCAGCCGGGCAGCCTCTTTCCTGGATGTCTGGATCTTCTTCACCAGCGTGGCGAGCTCAGCTTTGGCCTCGTTCAGCCGGGAGCCAGTGTCCGCCCCGGCTCCGGCCGAGGGCAGCGGCGTCATCGCGGCCAAGGCCAGCAGGCCAAGGCCGAGCGCGGTGAGCCGGAGGGACCAGGTTCTCGCTTTCACGTTGCGCTACCAGTACCAGGGGTCGGCAGCAAGGTCAACCATCGGAAGATCCTGGTTGCGTTCGGAGGTGCGCTCCGACCCGGACCGGAAGAATCGAGACGTGCCTGGATCGGGCACCCGGGCAGCACGCCGCGAAGCGCCACGACTGCGCCTTTCCCCCTCTCGGCAGAACCGCCACCCCGCACCCGCAATCAGTTGAACCCGACGGGGAGCCGGCGGTGGGGCGACTGGCTGGATTCTAGCAGCGGCGGGCGGTGTGATGATCCGTGCCGCACCACTGCGAGCCCACGAGCCGAATAGGACGATGCGCGATGGGTTGAACCCATCGCGGGGGCTCTCAAGGCATTCCTTGTCCTCGACGGAGTGAATCCCTCTGGGGGCATTCGGCGGCCAGCCTTTGCCGGGGCCCGCGGCGTTCGACGGGGCTCTGGGTGAGGTGCACGAGCGCAGCTAGCCTCGAGGTCTTCCGCATCCCGGGCCGATGCCCTAACCAGTTCCCCGGAGGGCTTGCGGCAGACGCCTTTGGCGACTCGGAGTCCGAACGCACCGTAGACCGGGCCGCAAGGGTGGAGGGTCCTGGCGAGAGCAGATTTGGAGAAGCAGCGTGCCTGAGGGGGCTCATGACAGAGGGCAGCTCGGGTGCGCCCCCCTCAAGGCGTCGGCGCTGACCTCACGACCTCCACGCTCTTGCAGACCACGACAGTCTCGGATACGCGTTCGTTGGCGTCCGCGAAGTTCACACCGGCGCAGAGTTCATAGCGACCGGGAGCGAGCTTGGGGAGGAGAGCCTTGAATGGGCCGGTGCCCCTTAGCCCGACCGTCGGGACCGCGGAATCGGGGGGAAGCACCTCGGGAGGCGAGTTCTCGGCGGGGAAGTCGGAGAGGCCTTCGGAGACTAGGAGGAGTGTATTGAGTGCCTTACCCTTGTGTTTGAGAGTCAGATTGACGTGTGGTCGCAACCGGCTGATATCGGCCGGGTCACGCGGCTCGTAGCTCACGGTGAAGATCGACCCGGAATCCAGCCGGTCGCTCACGATGAGCTTGACCCGGGCTGGCTTGGCCTCACCCCGACAGCCGGCCAACGCCAACGCCGCGAAGACGACCGCGGCCAGTGTGACGAGCCCTCGGGTTCTTCGAACGTCTCCCATGTGCCTCATCACCTTGCCCACTCCGGGCATGTGGCTCACCTCCCGGTGCTTGCGGGTCATGGTGAAACCACATGCCCTCCCTCTACCCGCCTCGGAAGCCCAGTCTGCTATCTGGGCGACGAGCCCACCGGACGCCCGCGGTGTGGACGGATGTCCGTTCGCAAACCCGCTAGACCCCCGTGTTTGATGCCCAACTAGCGGTGCCGTTCGTACCGTATATCACCAGGTTCCGGTCGTTTTGCATTATGAGGCGCGAGCCGGAGTTGCCCCCGGTCCCGGACGCCCAGATCGCGACTCCGCCGCCTGCCCGGTAGACGACCAGATTGCCGTCGTTTTGCATCACGGCGAAGCTGCCGGGATTGTTGTTCGTACGGGTCGACCAGACCGCGCCCCCGCCGGATTGGTACATCACGAGGTTGCCGTCTTGCTGCATGATGACCTTGTAGAGGCCGTTCGGCGAAAGGATGTACTGGTCCGCGTTCATGCGCTGGCCCTGCCCGAGCCCTTCGGTCGTGGATGTCAACAACACCTGGTAGCCCGATGCGCTCTCGAAGTACGGGACCCACGTGAAGAAGCTGGGGGTGCCGCAGTCCTGCCCCGGCAGGAAACTAGTACCTACTTGCAGTCCGTACGCCCGGAGCGTGCTGTTGTTGATTACTGGAGACCCGCTGTCACCGTGGCAGGCGGTGTTGGACATCTGGCCAAACTTGGAGCGTCCCATGTAGGAGGCGTTGTAGCTCGTCACGAACCCGCACGACGTGTCACTGACCGCTCCCTCGAGGCAGACGATGTTGCCCACGAGGGATGAGTTCGGGTTCGTGATCTTCGTCGTGATCGTCGCGGTCGGTGTGGAATCCCGATAGACCCAGTTGGTCGGAACAGCCTCGTTCTGATTGTTCTCGCGGATGACCTTGAAGTCGATACGGCCGGAGTCCTGCGTCCAGACCGTTGATCCGATGGCCCGGCCCGCGTGATTCCACGGTGACCCCGGACAATGCGAAGCCGTGGACATGAACCGCACCCCAACGGGGTCGCGCATTACGAATCCGAGCGTGCAGTAGTACACAGGTGCGGCTAATGACCTCTATGCCGCCACGGAAGGGAGTGCTGCAGTTGATGCGGGAGCCGCAGGTCTTCTGCTGGGTCACGGACTTCTCGTAGCTGACGATCCGGACGGTCCCAGCCGACATCTCGTCGGCCAGGGCCTCCTCGATCTTGTCTCGCTTCGATGCCTGGCCTCGGTCGATCTCGACGTCGACGACATTGTCCTGCAGATTCACCCGGGCTTGCCACGGCCATGACCCGTTGCCGGACCCCTTGGGCGCTCCCTTGGGTGCGAGGAGGGCGTTCAGCCGGGTGACCACCGTGTCCATCGCGGCGTCCAACCGCGCGGTGGAGAACTGCCGCTGGACGATGCGCACCTTCGGGCGGTTTGCCAGGGCTTCGGGAACCGGCCCTTCCGTGATGCCTACCGCCACGGTGCCGTCGGAGTTGAGCCACGCGCCCGCGAATCTGTCTCCAAGGGCGGTGCCCTCATCCTGGAGCAGTTGCTCCATCTCCGCCTCTTCCTTCGCGTCGGCAAATGGCGAGACCGGCGTGGAGGACGTTGGTTGGGTTTGCTCGGGGGCGTTGCGTCGGGTTGTGCGGAGGGCGTTGCGTCGGGTTGTGCGGAGGGCGTTGATTCGGGCTGGTCGGCTGCCACACCCGCACCGGGTTGGGCCGCGAGCGCGGCCATCACTGCCAAGCACAG
>Ga0265292_1002140_pt1 | contig 14583 bp, 14 predicted proteins | sample Munlanlewell296A_FD_189080 | JGI IMG/M metagenome (GOLD analysis project Ga0265292, IMG submission 189080) | Leachate microbial communities from a municipal landfill in Southern Ontario, Canada - Leachate well 296A | ecosystem: Engineered > Solid waste > Landfill > Unclassified | place: Canada...
CGTCTTCGGCCATCTGTATTTCCCTTCATTCAATTGCGCGGCGGTACAGTAGCCGACTCGGGCACCAAAATGACAAATTCCTATCTAGTACGGCGTGATTCGGCTCGCCTCTCCGATTCCAGGCGCTCCAATTCGGGCGCCTCATGGGTCAAATGGGTCATCGCGTCGGCAATTGCCTGGTGACCGGCCTGCTCGCCGATGAGTCGATGCATTTCTAGAACGACTCGACGGTAGGCAGGATGTCCCTGCGGGGACGAGCGCAATTCGAGTATGTGCATGGCTTCCCTGGCGTTGAATTGCATGACATAACGCAACCTGTAGGCCATCGCCACTGCGTATGCGGCCTGCTCCGGGTAATCGGGTCGCAAGGCGTCGTACAGCGTGGCAGAGCGGACCATCGATTCGTCGAAGAGATCCTTGAAGCCCGCTGCCTCGACGAGATCTGGAATGACGTAACCGTGATCGGGTGCCAGACGCTGCCATTCGATTGTCAGCAAACGGTGTCGCTGCAGGTCGCGAAATGCCCCGTAATCGCCCAACACATCGAAGCGATAGTCGGTCCTTTCAAATGCGCGACCGGGTCGATGTCGGCGATTCTCCCGATTGCCAACATAGGCAGTGATGAGTGCGACTCGCTCGGAATGGGAAAGCCGACTTACTCGTTCGAGCAATTGAGATTCGGGAAGGTGTGACTGCGAATAACAAATTGCGGCCAGCAACTTGTCTTCCCCTTGCGGATCGAAGTCGACAAGCGTAACTTCTTGCACCGGTTCAGCCTCTAGACCACCGAACATGTCGTCGACAAGATTCATCGTGTTGTCTTGGTTCTCCGCGAGATATGCGCCCAATTTTCCACCGCGCTCTGGATTATCCACTCGACGGAGAAAACTGGGAATTACCTTGCGAAGTTCGGTCAACATGAGGTCCGCATAGTGACGCGCCTCTGGCAATTTGTGGGCCCGCATTCGAAGCAACATCGATTCAAATGCCTGGCCAGTACCGAAGATTCCAACGTTGGACAGCGCAGCTGCAGGCAAGACTCCCCGAACCGCGTCCAATGCCTTGGCCCGTGTCGCTTGCCGATACACAAAGTCCGAGTCGTTGAAGCCACGCTTAACGGTGCTACGAACATGCTCGGTCACACCCTCGACCAACTTGCTGTATGTGTCAAACATCCGATCCATGTCGCCGACGTATCGAGTTCCAAACGGTCCCATGAGCACTTCCGGATCTCGGAAATACCGATACCGTCCGCCGAGCCGAGCGTCGTAATTGATGTAGCGCGTGCTCTGTTCGAGATAGGCCATCAACCGACCCCATTCGAGGATCTTTGTCAAAATATTCGAGGCCTGTTCGCAAGCCAGATGCACTCCCCCGAGTTGGGCGACAGAGTCGTCACCGTATTCGACAAAAATCTTCTCGTAAAGCGACTCCGCGTGATCGACCCCTACAGTTGCGTCAACACTTTGGTCGCCAGCAAGATCCAAGTCGGTGACGAATTCGTCAAGAAACAGACGTCGAAGACTCTTCGCGCTTCTGCTGTATCTGGCAAAAAGCGCGCCCTTGACAACCTCTGGCAAGTTGACCAAGGCAAACACAGGGCCATCCAGATTGGTGAAATATCTCTTGAGGAGTTCGGACTCAGAGTCGGAAAACGCCTCTGGTATATACACGGTCACGACGGGTAATCATACGAGTCGCCTAGCTAGCGCTAGTGGATGTGACCGTGCTACAAAGCGGTCAAATCACCATTCTTATTGCGTCGGGCAAAATCTTGACCCGAACATACGTCACCCTCGCGACAAAGTTTTGATCAACGTAGAGCCGAACCGGACGGTCGAACGTCCACTCCTTTGATTCGCTTTGGTAACTAGTTACCGACGGATGAGAAAGAGGTTTTGCACCGTTCAGACGTCGCCTTGTGGTGAGTCGATCTCGGATCGACATGCCCGCGTCAATTTCGACGACATCGAATCGTCCATCGTTGGGGTGCGCCCGCGTTGCGATCTCCCACGTTCCTACGAAGCCGCTGTTTGTCATCGCAATAATCTGCCCGACCCAGAGACGATGCCGCAGGACGACCGAATTGGCTGCAATTGAATGGCTCATACCGTCTGCGTTGCGGTAATCAATATGCAAAACGTCAATGCTCAGTTCGCGCACCGCGGCGTCGGACAATGCCTTGGCGTCGGACAATGCCTTGGCGTCGGACAATGCCGCGGCATCTGACAACGCATGTGGATCTCCCAAAGCTCGGGCAATGCTTCCGCCAGTCGCATGAATATGTGGAATCTCGGTCTGCTCCAACATGTGACGAGCCATCGATTCTCCAATTTCGGCGTCCGAGTCGCATGACTCAATGACCTGAGGCCGAGCAATCATTCGTCCCCATTCGGCAAATCTGCGGATCGTCATTGCAAGTGCATTATGAAATCAAGAGAGCGACACACCGAACGCACTCGACGCCGCAACAACGCCACGAAACAATCGATTGCTTGCTTCGATTGCGGTGTCGCGACCATCTGCGCTTGTCGCCACCTGTCCCAACTGACGCAACAGGTCGATGAGTTGCTTCATCGTGCGTACAAAGTCCCCGGCGGTCAGATCATCATTGTCCAAAATGTCGTACAAGTCACTCCCACTTGCCCATAGGAATGTTGTCGCAATAAATCCTGGATCGGGTGGGCGATGAACCGGAATTCCGCGCTTTTCTTCGGCGGCGGACATGGTGTTACTAATTTGATTGATCTCCCGCCACCGAGTTTTCAGCTGCGGATTTGGAAATTGAGGTTTGGGAGCCGGGTCGCCGCTTCGGTGTTCATAAACAAAGACGCTCGCCAACGCGGCAACCGATGGAGCGTCGAGTCCTTCAAATATGTTTTCTACGACCGATTCGGCTATCAGCATGTCGGATTCATGGAACAATCGAGAAAGAGTTCGACCCCGTTCTGTCAGCGACCAACTAGAGACATAACCCCACTTCTCCATGTGCGTGACAACTTCGTCAAAGCGTCTGCTCACCGATTGCACCGAATGATCGACCCGACGTTGTAATTGTTCCAATTCCCTATCGATCCGATCCGCTGAAACCGCGGCGTTGAGCCTGTGTTTTAGGTCCGGGTCGCTCTCGACCGGATGTTCCTCGACCGAGTGATCGTGAGTATGGCGGCGATTGGCTCTTCCGCCCGTTTTGACATTTTGCAACCGGACGTGCGCCTCTCGGAGAAATTTCGGATTGGTTGGCGCGTAAGGCATGGGCAGGTCGATGTGTGTAAGCGTCTGTGGCGCCGATTCGAAGTCTCGTTCGGTGAGCGACGAGACTGAACGGTCAATGCCAAGAGCGGTGATTTTGGTTCCGTTGCTGCGCTGAGCGGTAGCTAAAACAACAGCTCGTGTTGGGTCGCCGGATTTAGTCACGAAAATCACATCGCCCGGCTGCAATTGTGAGATCGAAGATTCAATGAGGGATCTTCGCCGCCACATGGTTCCACGAGCGCGAAACTCCTGGATGTCTCCGAACGGGCTCTGCGATTGAGCACGCAGTCTGTCTCGCTCACGGCTGCGGCGCGATATTCGCGCCTGAACTTCAACAACCTCGCGGCCAGCCTGGAATTGGGCGAACGACAGATTGAGCAGGTGTCGCGCCTCGATCTGGGACGTGGTTTGAATGAGGTTGGCCGCCATGTTGTATGTCGGTCGGAATGCCGATGTCAGTTTGAACGATCGACTGAGCGCCAGTTCGGCCACGGCTGCGTATGAGACAAATGGACTCCACAGAACGAGTGCGTGACCGACGCTGTCCAAACCCCGGCGACCTGCGCGGCCCGTCAATTGTGTGTATTCGGACGGCTTAAGCGCCTGGTGATGCTCGCCCGTGAACTTTGTCAACTTGTCGATGATCACAGCCCTGGCAGGCATGTTGATTCCGACGGCGAGCGTCTCGGTGGCAAACACAACCTTGACTAGTCCACGAACGAAACAGGCCTCGACGATTTCCTTGAATGTCGGCACCATTCCCGCGTGGTGAGTGGCAATGCCAGACTCAAGTTGGTTTGCATACTGCGAAAATTCGAGCACCGCAAGGTCGTCGTCGGTGAACATGTCGAGACGGTCATCGATAATTGAGGCAATTTCCTTGCGTTCATCTGCATTGGTGAATCGAATTCCAGATTTGAGACACGCCATCGCTGCCTCGTTGCACTGATTACGACTGAAGATAAAAAATATTGCAGGCAGCAGGTCTTGATCCTTGAGCAGGCTGACCACCTCGATTCTCGATGGCGAGAACAGACGTGATCTTCGTTGTGGACGCTTGGCCGAACGCTGGTTGGTGAATCGAGGCGATACTTGGCCCTGGCGGGCGGCGCTACTTTCCAGTCGCTCGATTTCTGGATTTGGTCGCGTACCGACGAGGGTGTCGAAGATTCTCACCCGATCCGTGGCTTTGTCGCCTACCACGTAATGATTAATCAGTTCGACGGGTCTGTGAACTTCGACTATTGCACGAGTTGGTCCGCGCACGGTGGTCAGCCAGTCTGCAACTTCTTCCGCATTGGAGACGGTGGCCGAAAGACACACGAGCTGCACCGTCGGTTCCAGGTGAATGATCACTTCTTCCCACACTGGTCCCCGATACGCGTCTTGCAGAAAGTGGACTTCGTCGAGGACGACGACTCCCAAATTGTCTAGAGCGTGAGAGTCCGCATAAATCATGTTGCGTAACACCTCTGTGGTCATCACCAAGATCGGGGCTCCAGAGTTGATGCTGTTGTCGCCGGTTAGCAGCCCAACTTCTCCCGCGCCGTAGTGGGCGACGAGATCGCCAAATTTCTGATTGGAAAGGGCTTTCAGCGGCGCCGTATAGATCGCGCGCTTTCCGTGCTGGCGAGCCAATGCGATGGAGTATTCGGCGACGACGGTTTTGCCTGAACCCGTAGGCGCGGCCACCAGCACACTTTCACCAGCGTCGAGCACTGCCAAGGCGTCTAATTGAAAACGGTCTAACTCAAAGTCGTAGTGACTGGTGAGCGACGCACGAAATTGTGAGATCATGCAGATTGTTTGGCTCGACGACGCTCCACGATGTAGCCAATGAGAATCGCCAGCAAAAATAAAAGTGTCATGGGAATTGCCAAAGCCATCATGCTGATTGGATCTCCACTTGGCGTGATCACGGCGGCCGTGACAAATACTCCCAAGATTGAGTAGCGCCATTGTTTGATCAACGTTCGCGGGGTGACCACTCCAACCAGTTGCAAGAAAACGACGAGCACGGGTACGAGAAACCCGACTCCAAACGCAAGCACCATGAGCGCCACCAAACTGATGTATTTGGAGATCTGGTACGCCTGAGTGACGTCTTTGCCAGACCACGAAATTAGGAACTCGAGTGCCTTGTCCAAAGTCCAGTAAGCGAGGACACCGCCGAGTGCGAACAAAAGTATCGACGAGGCGATAAATGGAATCGTGTACCGCTTTTCGCGCTTGTTAAGCGCCGGCACGATGAATCGCCACAACTGCCAAAATATTACCGGCAAGGCGATGATCAATCCGCCGTAACCCGCGATTCGCATTCGCTGGGCAAGACCTTCAATCGGGCCAAGTGCAAACAGGGAGCCATTGCACTTCAGATCCGGTTTTGTCTCACACAAGTTTCGATACGGCTTGGTCAGAAATTGAAGCACCTGATCGTAGAAAATGAGAATTCCCGCGGCGCCGATGGAAATTGCAAGCAGACACCTGACAATTCGCTGGCGCAATTCGGCGAGATGCCCCACCAAAGTCATGTTTTCGTCGGTTGAATCCCCTGACTTGAACCGTCGTAATGCCATCACATTCCGTCAATTACTTCGTCGGACTCGAGCACTTGGACTTCAGATGCGACCTGCGACGGAATTTCAGGCGACTCCTCTGCCAATCCCTCGGCATATGAATTCTTGACACCGTCAGTAATTTCGGACGCGGCCTTGGTAAACATCGATTTATAACCGGTCGCTGTATCTTGCAATTCGCGCAACGGTTCGGCAAACGCGGATCGAAAGTCAGACTCAGCGCCGGAGGCAATACGTTTGAATTCTCCGTAAATACGGCCAGCTTTGCGAAGTGCGTTTGGCAACTTCTCCGGACCGAGCACAACAAGACCGATTATCAACAAAAATACGATCTCACTTCCGGACAAATTGAACATCGCTCGTCATTCTAAAGCCGCGCGTGTTGGCCCAGCGCTCGTACCTATCATTGGGCCGTGCAACAAAAATTGCCTTCGCAATTTGCGTATCCGATTGCCTTTGCCCATCGCGGAGCGCGTGCCCATGCTTCGGAAAACACATTGGAGGCTTTTCGATTGGGATTGCGGCTCGGCGCGACAGGGCTAGAGAGCGATGTGTGGTGCACTCAAGACGGTGAAGTGATCCTCGATCACGACGGTGTCGCCAAGGTCGGAGGTCGCAAACGATCGATCGGAGAATTGACTAGAACCCAATTGCCTTCGCATATTCCGTCGTTGGACGATCTCTTGGAGACATGTGGAACGCAGTATCACCTCAGTTTGGATATCAAGGACCCGAATTCGCTGGCCAAAGTAATGGCGATCGTTCGATCTCGAGACGAGGCGATGCTCGAGCGGCTGTGGATCTGCCACCCCCACTACGAATTCCTGGTTGCCAATCGCAAAGATACAGAGGGCGCGCATCTTGTCGACTCGACGCGATTGGCCAAAATCAAGGAGGGACCCGAGCGACGAGCCGCAACACTGGCCAATAGCGGAATAGATGTGTGCAACATGCACCACACAGATTGGAACGGTGGAACGGTCGCACTGTTTCACCGATTTGGAATCGCCGCCTTCAGTTGGGACCTGCAATTCGAGCCTGCTTTGCAAACGGCGTTACGAATGGGAGTTGATGCCGTGTATAGCGATTGGGTCGATCGAATGGTCGATGTCTATCGACAAGAAATAGGCGTTGAGCCAACTACAGCCATTTGATCGCCGATAGCGGCCACAACACGACGAACGCGCGACCGACAACTAAATCCTCACTAATCGGGCCAAACATTCGGCTATCAAATGATTGAGGTCGGTTGTCCCCCATCACAAATATTTTATGAGCAGGCACAGTTTGCGCGGCCAGAGTTGGAACTCGACAACGATCCTCAAGCGATGATTGGGCTAAGTCGTCAGCATTCAGATATGGTTCATCAATAATCTCGCGATTGACCAATACAACGCAATCTTTGATTTCCACGACGTCACCCGATAGTCCGATAACGCGCTTGATCAGGTCATCGTGTTGAACCGTTTGACCATTGCTTGTTACTCGATTAAACACCACCACATCGCCGCGGCCAATGCCGTGCAACCGATATGACAATTTATTGACCAGCACGCGGTTGTCCTGTTGCAGAGTCGATTGCATGCTTGGACCCGAGATGTAGAACTGCTGAAGCACAAACATTCGCACCAGAAATGCGATTACGAGGGCGACAACAATGACTGTTACCCAATCGCGAATGGTCCGTGCGGTGGCATTTGACTTAGCCAACTGTGGTTCAACTTGTTCAGACATCGCGTCCACCGTATCTGGCGGTCGCTGAAGTTGATCGCTCACAAGGAAGCAATGAGCTTTTCTACTCGTTCATCTCGAGATTTAAATGGGTCCTTGCATAACACTGTTCGCTGGGCTTGATCATTCAATTTGAGGTGGACCCAATCGACGGTGTAGTCACGTTTTCGTTCCTTTGCCCGCTTAATGAATTCACCGCGTAACCTCGCACGCGTTGTTTTCGGCGGCTCGGTCAGTGCAGTCGTGATGTCGTCATCGGTGCACATTCGGTCGGCAAGACCGCGTTCCTGCAATTTGTAGAACACTCCGCGATCACGGCGAATGTCGTGGTATTGGAGATCAAGCAACTGCACCTTCGCATCATCCAGAACAAGACTGTGCTTGTGCCGATAGGACTCGATCAATCGATACTTGATCACCCAATCAACTTGGGTTTCCAATTTCATTGGATCATTTTCAATAGTGGAAACACAGTGCTCCCACATTTCCAAGGCCGTCTGTTCCAGTTCAGAGAAACCCTTGAGGTCGGCGTATTTGAGCGCGCGATCAAGGTATTCGCGCTGAATATCCAGTGCAGAGAGTTCGCGGCCGCTGGCGAGGCGCACCTTGCGTCGGCAGGTGATGTCGTGACTAATATCCCGAATTGCCCTAATCGGGTTCTCCAGAGTGAAATCGCGAAGCGAGAATGACTTGTCTTCCAACATTCGAAGCATGCAGGCAGTCGATCCAATTTTGAGAAATGTTGTGTATTCACTCATATTCGAGTCGCCGACAATGATGTGCAGACGGCGATACTTCTCGGCATCGGCGTGTGGTTCGTCACGGGTGTTAATGATCGGACGACTCCGAGTCGTCGCAGAACTCATTCCCTCCCAAATGTGTTCCGCGCGTTGAGAGATCGAAAAAATAGGACCGCGCGCGGTTTGCAGTATGTGACCGGCGCCCGTGAAAATCTGGCGCGAAACCAGAAACGGGATTAACACGTCCGAGTACTCACCGTTGTCGCTATTTCTTCGGGTGAGATAATTTTCGTGACAACCGTATGAGTTTCCCGCAGAATCGGTGTTGTTCTTGAATAGGTAAATCGTTCCTCGAATACCTTCGTCGCGTAATCGTTGCTCAGCCCCAGCCATCAGATTTTCCAGAGTGCGCTCGCCGGCCTTGTCATGAACGACGCAGTCGTAAATCGAGTCGCACTCGGGTGTTGCGTACTCTGGATGAGATCCGACGTCGAGATACAGACGCGCTCCGTTTTCGAGGAACACATTTGAGCTTCGACCCCACGAAACGACTCGCCTAAATAGATAGCGAGCTACTTCGTCTGGGCCAAGGCGTCGCTGACCCCTCAGTGTGCAGGTGACCCCATATTCGTTTTCAATCCCGAATATGCGTCGGTCCATCAGGTCAGCAAACGGTTGACGGCGTCGTCATTGAGCCTCGTAAAGCAACGACGCTTGCCGTTGCGCTCGAGTACTGCCACCTCCAGATCCGACACCGATAGTTCGCGGTCGGGGCCTTTAAGAGCGGCCCTGGCGATCTTCAGTGCGTCCGTGAGCGAACCACGTTCCGTGTACCCGCTGACTAGGCGCTCTCGAATGCTCTCCGCATCTCCGCCCAACACGCAATAGCGCTGTTCATCGACAACCGTGCCGTCATACAAAATGTGAAAGAGCCTGTCGCCCGAGACGGTCGTCCCAACCTCTGCGACAAGAATTTCCACTTCCAACGGTTTCATTTCGTGTGTAAACGTCTGCCCGAGAATCTGTGCGTACTGATTGGCCAGCCCGCGTGCATCCACGTCATGGCGGGAAAACTGGTAACCCTTGAGGTCGGCGGCGCGGACCCCGGCGACGCGAAGCTGATCGAACTCGTTGTACCTTCCAACCCCGGCAAACGCGATCCGATCGTAAATCTCGCTCACTTTGCGCAAGGTGTTGGACGGATTCTCGGCCACCAATGCAATGCCGTCGGCAAACTGCTGGGCCACGAGCGCACGTCCTCGAGCAATCCCCTTCCGGGCGTAGTCCGCGCGATCCTTCATCATTTGTTCAGGTGCTACATAGAACGGCATGCTCATCGCTGACGGACTCCCTCGGCGATCGTTGCGTAAATCTGGGCCAACACATCGTCGCCTACTCGCTGAAAGCCATTGTTCGTGATTGACGCCACAACGGGATAAATGCCGCGAAGGGCGTCGGGTCCCCCGGTTGCGGAGTCTGCGTCAGAGGCCTCCCACAGCGCACGCGCGGCGAGCGCAATCGCGTCGGCACTCGCCATGTCACGTCGCCAACTGACTCGAAGAACTGTTGATGCGTGCATCATTCCAGAACCGGTGGCGACGAAATCTCTTTCCTCATAGCGACCACCAGTGGCGTCGTAGTCCCACAGTCGGCCTTCGCTTGTGAGTTGATCAAACCCGGCAAATATTGGCACGACCATCATTCCTTGCATGGCGGCTGGCAAATTGCTGCGCACAAATATCGATAGCTGATTTGCTTTGCCCTCTAGCGATAGCTGCTGGCCCTCGACCTTCTCATAGTGCTCCAATTGCAATTGGAACAACTTCACCATTTCCATCGCCGGTCCGGCCGCACCCGCAATTGCAACTCCGCTGAAGTCGTCTGCCTGGACAACCTTTTCCATTTCTCGGTGGCTGATGAAATTACCAAAAGTGGCACGGCGATCGCCGGCCATTACCACGCCGTCTGCGAATTTCAAAGCGACGCATGTTGTGGCGTGGGGCAAAATCATATCGCCAACGTTTTGGGCACGATCAAATGGGGAGAGGCCAACACGTTTGAGAAATTCGCCGAAGTTCGCGCCCGGATCATGGTCGTGGGAAAACATAGGCATGGACATACTTGTTGCAGGTTAGGGCTACTGCCCTCCCTTTTGCACGTAACTCTTTACAAAGTCCTCTGCGTTGGACTCTAGAACTCCGTCAATTTCATCCAACAGCTCGTCCAACTCGGCCTTCAATTTGACGCCATTGGTGCCCACTACTTGGTCGCCCTGTTTCGATTCGTCACGGTGCTCAGTAGTCGATTTGTGTTTTCGAATTCGTTCAGCCATAGAAGCACCATATCCAACCAAGACTCCCCTTTGCAGGCCATACGTCGTTGGAAAAGCGTTGATTCATAGCGGTTGGGCAACTTCACCCAGTCGATTGATCAATTCGTCGGGTGATTGGCACTCGTTGAGTAACTCTCCCGTTAATTCCCTGGTGCCGCGCAAAGGTTCCATCATTGGTATCCGCAACAGCGACTCACGACCCACGTCGAAGACAAGGCTGTCCCAATTCGCCGCGACGATACTTTCGGGCCATTTACGGAGGCAGGTACCTCGAAAGTACGCCCGCGTGGTGTCGGGTGGCTGGGAAACCGCGCTGATCACATTTTCCTGCGTGACCAAGGTACGTAGCCCAGCGAATGAGGCCAGTGATTTGTTGGAACGTAGGTCGTGGTACTGAATGTCGATTGCTTTCAAACGAGAGTCGTCGGACCGCAGCGAATGCCGTACTGCGAATCCATCGACGATTCGTTTCTTTGCCACCCAATCGACGACGTTGGACACCGAATCGATGTCTCGTTCCAATCCACTAAGAACAAGTTCCCATTCGGTCAGCACCTGTTCTCCGATTCGCTCACCGACGGATTCAAGTCCATGTGTCATCGCGTACTTTTGGGCGGATTCGAAGAGCGACCATTGAATTTGTAGCGCCGTTGCCCGACTTCCGTTGGAGAGCAAAACCGAAGCTCGAAGGCTCGGATCGTGGCTCAGTTGCCGAATTGATGAAACCGGATTGGCGATAAACGGCAGGTGATTGAGCACCCCGTCTTCGATCATCGCCAGAACTATTGCGGTCGTACCAACTTTGAGAAATGTGGCCATCTCGCTCATGTTGGAGTCACCGACGATCACGTGCAGCCTTCGGTATTTAGTGGGATCGCAATGCGGTTCGTCGCGGGTGTTGACAATCGGCCGCTTGAGGGTCGTCTCCAGTCCGATTTCCTCTTCGAAGAAGTCCGCCCTTTGACTAATTTGAAATGCAACGTCACTGCTGTTGGTTGCAGGAGCCTCACTACCGACTTTTCCGGCCCCACAAAATATCTGTCGGGAGACAAAGTGCGGTGTGATTTCGGCCGCCAATCGGGCAAACGAAGTTTCCCTTGCCACCAAATAGTTTTCGTGGCAACCGTAGCTGTTCCCCTTGCCATCCGAATTGTTCTTATAGATAACGATTTCTGATCCGGGTGGCAATAAATCGTTGGCGCTTTCCATACTTCGGCGAATGATTTCCTCGGCGGCCCGATCGAAGAGAACAACTTCATCGGCGGTCCGACACTCTGGAGTCGAAATTTCTGGATGGGCGTGATCAACGTAGTACCGCGCGCCATTGGTCAGCACTCTGTTGACCAAGTGCATTTCAATATCCGGATCCAAGATGTCGTCTAACGAGAATCCCCGCGCGTCGCTTCCTGGATGCTCGTCTTGGAAATCCCAGCCGATCGACTGTTGGTTACGGCCAAGATATGAATTGATCAACAATGTTGAAGACATGACGGGATTGACGTCGGAACCTCGCACGCTGATTCCGTACTCGGTTTCAATCCCGCAGACCTTTGGAATTGCCATTTACAGGTACTGTCCCGTCGCAGTCGGCTCGATGGATCGCCCACCGGCATCGGTCTTGCCGCCGTCGCCCTCGTGAACCAGCGTTCGAATGAACACGATTCGCTCTCCTTTGCGACCTGAAATCTTTGCCCAATCGTCTGGGTTGGTGGTGTTGGGTAGATCCTCATGTTCCTTGAATTCCTGACGAATTGACTGAGACAGATCATCGCCATTGATACCTTTGCGCCCACCGGCAATCAATCGCTTGATCGACAATTTCTTTGCCCTTCGCACGATGTTTTCAATCATCGCGCCAGATGAGAAATCCTTGAAAAAGAGAACGTCCTTATCACCGTTTTGATATGTGACTTCCAGAAACCGATTGACATCGTCTTGTCGATACATTTCTTCGACGGTTTGATCGATGAGTCGCGCGACGGCCGTTGCCTTGTCGCCGTCCGCAATCTCTTGTTCATCGATGGGCAGATCAACGGTGAGATAGCGGGCAAATACCTGCCTGGCGGCGACAGCGTCCGGCCGTTCGATGCGAATTTTGACGTCCAACCTTCCCGGTCTCAAGATTGCGGGGTCAATGAGATCTTCCCGATTGGTGGCCCCGATGACGATGACATTGCGGAGTTCTTCGACCCCATCAATCTCGGCAAGGAGTTGAGGAACGATCGTCGATTCCATGTCGGACGAAATACCCGAGCCCCGGGTCCTGAACATCGAATCCATTTCATCGAAGAACACAATGACCGGCCATCCCTCTTCGCTCTTTTCCCTTGCACGTTGGAAGATGAGACGGATCTGGCGCTCGGTTTCCCCGACGTATTTATTCAGTAATTCGGGACCCTTGATGTTGATGAAGTAGCTGTGCCCTTTTTCGCCACCGATACTCGATGCGACTTTCTTGGCCAGCGAATTAGCAACGGCTTTGGCAATGAGCGTCTTGCCGCAACCGGGAGGTCCGTACAGAAGGATCCCCTTTGGCGCAGGCAACTGGTGTTCGGCAAAGAGTTCCTGATACAGGAATGGAAGCTCAACCGCGTCGGCGATTTGTTCGATTTGTTCATCTAGACCGCCAATGTCGCTGTATGAAATGTCCGGAACCTCCTCTAAAAGGAGGTGCTCGACTTCCGGTTGCTCAAGTTTTTCCAGCAGAAGATTTGTTCGGGGATCGAGACGCAGCAAGTCCCCCGACCGAAGATGAATCCCTCGCAGTGCATCGGCCAACTCGCACACTCGCTCCTCGTCGCTCCGGCCAATGACAACCGCACGTATTCCGTCCTCAAGGATCTCCTTCAGAGAGACGACTTCACCGGTCGATTCCGATCGCCTGGCCAGAACAATATTGAGGCTGTCATTGAGCACGACCTCTGCGCCACGCTCGAGACCGTCGATCTCGATATCTGGGTGCATCGTTACTCGCATCTTGCGCCCATTTGTCAGAATGTCGACGGTGCCATCATCGTTTTTACCAACTACAACGCCGTAACCAGACGGCGGCTGTGTGAGTTTTGCCACCTCATCCCGTAAAGCCGCAATGTGCTCGCGATATTCGCGCATTGAATAGGACAGTTTTTCGTTCTTAGCTACTTCTCGCGCCAATAGGCTCTTCACCTCTTGCAGACGCTCCTCCATGATGTGCAGTCGCACGGGGAAATCGCTTGACTCTGGCTCGCTAGTCATCTCGATCCCCCTTCCGCCGAATTGAGTACTACCTCTGTGTCTAGCAGCGTCACTGTCCTGAGTACAGCCATAACCCAGAGAACCCATAACCCCTATTTCATGGGCTGTGGCGTGTACCCTAAAGGTCGTTCATAAACAAGGAGAATCCACAAAATGAAGGTTTGGATCGATCAAGATTTGTGCACCGGTGACGGACTGTGCGAAGAAATTGCGCCGGACGTGTTCACCTTGCTTGATGACGGTCTCGCCTATGTCCGTGAAAAGGACAAGATTTTTGCAACTTCCAAGGGCAATGCCCAGGGGGCCGACGGGATGGCCGAAATTCCCGAAGGGCAACTTGATGCGGTCATCGAATCCGCAGAAGAGTGCCCTGGCGAATGCATCTTTATTGAGCCGTAAACAATTAGGGCGCTAATCAGTCTCCGACAAATCTGGAGACTGTTATGAATCCGGTGTGGGCCACCATTCGGTGATCGGGACGCACCGATTGGCCTTCAATGTGCCACGTCCGATGTAACACCTCGAGGGTTCTGGATTCCATCCAGTTCGAGCCGAGTCCATGACGAACCTGCGCGGCCTGGGTAATGCTTGGCGTGTAGGCCAAGAAAATTCCACCTCGGCGCAAAACATTTTGGGCGTGAGGTATGACTCGCCATGGCTCTGGAAGATCGAGGATAACGCGGTCGAATTCTCCTCCGTCGATTCCCTCGTAGCA
>Ga0265292_1002141_pt1 | contig 14582 bp, 16 predicted proteins | sample Munlanlewell296A_FD_189080 | JGI IMG/M metagenome (GOLD analysis project Ga0265292, IMG submission 189080) | Leachate microbial communities from a municipal landfill in Southern Ontario, Canada - Leachate well 296A | ecosystem: Engineered > Solid waste > Landfill > Unclassified | place: Canada...
GCATGGTCATTGGGACAAAAAGTTTAACCGCTTTGGTTTAACGGCCGAGGATATTTTGCCGTTAGGTCGAATTCGCAACCTTAAGTTGCTGCATTATCATACCTCCAAACAACTGGAGTATGTGGAAGATATCACTACGCCGCTTAAAAAAGCTATGCAGGTATATTTGGAGTTGCATAAGAAAAATCCCAATCTGGATATGATAGATATTGGCGGCGGTATGCCCGTGCCCTTTTTAAAACATCCCCTGTTTTCAACCGAGGCGATTGTCAAAAGAATTTTGCGGATAATCCAAAGTATTTGTGACAAAAACAATGTGCCGCATCCGGATGTGCTGGCTGAATGGGGAAGCTATTTAGTGGCGCCGGCGCAAATTACGATTTATCGCGTTATCAGTGAAAAAGACATCACCAAAAACACCAGCGCTAAGAAGTGGTATGTTATTGATGGCAGTTTTATGAATGATCTGAAAGACACCTGGGCGATTCATCAAAAATGGCATATTTTGCCAGTTAATTATTTAAACTCCCGTCGGTTAGCGCGGGTCTGGTTAGCCGGACTATCTTGCGATTCCGATGACAAGTACACTAACGGCGGCAATTACATAGCCTTGCCGCGGCTTGATGATTTAGAGAATGGCGATCAACTTTATGTGGCGGTGCTTGATACCGGCGCTTATCAGGATGCGCTGGCTTCACACCACTGTTTATTATCGTCACCTATGAAAATTATTATTCAAAACGGGGTTATTACGGTGGCTCGCAAGCGCGAGACGGCCGAGGAAATCGGCCGTCAGTTCGGGTGGTAATGGGAAATTTAAAATTTAAAAACCTGCCCGCCGTGGCCTTACCTAATGGATGGATTGACGCCAAATTTCATCACTTTAATTTATAGCTAGAGCGTGTTTGACACAGCGGCTTTGGCAGGCCCCGCTTAGCGGGGCAGGCGGGTCAAAATTTAAAATTTGAGCATTTTTCTTAATTTAGTTATTGGGATTTAGGGTTTGATTAAAATTAGTAATTGAAATTTTAATTTATGAAAATGAAATTTTCCAAAGAGCCATATAATTACGGTGGGTTGGAACCAATTTCTTGGGCTAAGGCCAAGGTGGCGATTTTACTAGTGCCCTATGAAGGCACTACCACTTATGGCGCTGGCACGGGCCGGGGCCCGGCGGCCATTATTGAAGCCTCGCGCCATCTGGAATTATGGGATACGGAAATAGATAAAGATATTTCCCGTCTGGGTTTTTTTACGCTGGGCGAATTAGAGCCGGATATGACCGGCCCCGAGGCCACGATCAAACGAATTAATAACGAAGTTGTTAAAATAATTCAGTCTAAAAAATGGCCGTTGGTTTTGGGCGGAGAGCATTCTATAACCCCGGGCGTGGTGGCGGCCTTAAAGAATAAGTATAAGAATTTGTCAGTTTTGCAAATAGACGCGCATACTGATTTGCGCGAGGAGTACCAAGGTTCTAAATATAGTCACGCCTGCGCTATGAGGCGAGTTTATGATTTAGGTGTGCCAGTGGTGGCGGTAGGAATTCGTTCTACTTGTGAGGAAGAGATTGAGTTCATTAAAAAAACTAAGTTAGAATCTAGAATCTTTCCCGCCCCAGATATACCGATTGCTAAAGTGTTAAAGTGCTTAAGTGATCAAGTGTATCTAACAGTTGATATAGATGCTTTTGACCCTTCTTTAGTGCCGGGTACAGGTACGCCGGAACCGGGCGGACTTACTTGGTATCAGGTGCTTAATTTGTTGCGCGCCGTAGCCAAGACTAAAAAAATTGTGGGTGCTGATATTGTGGAACTGGCGCCGATTCCCGGGCAGCCGGCGGGCGACTTTTTGGCGGCTAAGCTTGGCTATAAGATTATTGGTTATTCGTTTTTTAAAGGTAAATTGTAGTATCTAAGTTAGATTTATTTTTGACGACTTATTCTTATATGGGTATAAGTCGTTTGACTTTTTGGTTAAGTTAAGATAAAGTGATGGCAAAATAAAATATTTATCAACCCAATCAAGTGAGGAAAAATGCAAATTAAAAACGCATTAATATCGTCTTTTACAAAGGACCAAGCTTTGGTTGATTTTGTCATAAAATTGGCAGAATCAGAAATCCAAATTTACGCTTCGGGTGGTACAGCTACCTTTTTAACCGGGTATGGTGTTAAGTTAGTTGATCTTACTACCATTGTCGGTAAACCTAAGTTTGATCACAGGATTGTCACCATATCACAGCCGGTTTTTGGCAGTATTTTGGCTGATAAGGCAAAACCAAAACATATGGAAGAGTTAGCAGAAATGGGCATGGTACCAATGGACCTGCTCTATGTTAACCCCTATCCAACGGCAGAGGCATTTGCCGACAAAGATAAAACCGAAAATGAGAAATTTGAATTGATAGACATTGGCGGACCGGCTATGTTAATGGCAGGAGTTAAAAATCAGCTGGTAGTTGGTTCTAAGCCTGAACATTTTAATCAATTGTTACAAATTGTTAAAATGGCACAGGATGGAACTATTATTACTGAACCTGACTATCAAGAAATGGCTAATTATTTATTACAAATACTAATCCGTCTTTTGTATAAATCAGTGATTACTCATTTAATTAATGAATACTATGCCGTGTTCAATTTTTTAAATGAAGGGACAAAAAAATTATTTCAAGAATGAAAAGAAGGGGAACAACTTAATAGTGTTGTTCCCCCCTTTAAATATAAGCAGTGGCGTTGACTATTTATTAAGCATGTTGTAAGGTTTGGGCAAAAGAAATATTCCCAGAATCATAAATAAAAATAATAAAAAACACAAGTTAGGAGGTACCTTAAAATGAACGAGCAAATTTTTGAAATTGGGATATTGGGCAAGATAGCCGCATCTATCGACCGCATTGGTGGTGAGGTATGTTACTATTTTTTACCTCTTGAACCATCAGTACGTTTAGGTGAGTTAATAAAGTCTAAACCATTACCAAGAATTAGTGTTAGTATGTATGCCAAGCTAGCACTAACTATTTCCGCTACCCGTTTAGGGTCCACGCCAGTAGTATTAGGCCAGGTTGATTTCAGCGGAATAGGAAAAGATTATGATGAATTATATGAGTTGATTTTTAATTCTCTTGAGATAATGGTATCTGATATGGTTGATGCATCTGGTGCACTTAACTTAATGCCCAAATGTAGCTTTTTAAGTAAGCAGGGGTATGCCCTGCCAAGTTTGATAATTAGAACAAACGGTACTGGCGTTTTGGAGTTCTGGGCCTCGCAAGAAGGCTTATATACAGGTAGTCGTCTGTGCGGCAAGATTCAGCTCGGTGTTTTGCCTGCAAGTGATTTGTAAAATAAATGATTTTAGGTTAGCTGTAAATGGGAAAGGCTGATTAAAGCAGTTCCCATTTTTTATTTTGAAATTGTGGTTGTCAAAAGTAGTAAAATATATTATAGTTAGATTTGATTTATTACACGGAATTAACTTTATTGTGCATGTCATTTTTAACCAAATTATTTGGCGATCCGAACCTTCGGGTTATTAGTAAAATAGAGCCGCTGGTGGAGGAGATTAACCGGCAAGAGGCGGCAATATCGGTTTTAACCGACGAGGCTTTAATTAAGCAGACGGAAGTTTTTTGTGAGCGTCTAAAGCGCGGCGAAACTTTGGACGATTTGTTGGTAGAGGCCTTTGCCGTCGTGCGCGAGGCGGCAAAACGGGTACTGGGCCAGCGCCATTTTGATGTGCAGTTAATTGGCGGCATTGTCTTGCATCGCGGCGAGATTGCGGAAATGAAAACCGGTGAAGGTAAAACTTTAACCGCCACCGGCGCGGTTTATTTGAACGCGCTGGAGCGCCAGGGCGTGCATGTGGTAACCGTGAACGATTATTTGGCTCGGCGCGACGCCATTTGGATGGGGCGCGTTTACGCCAGTTTGGGTTTAACAGTCGGTTGCATTAACCATGAGGTGGCTTATTTGTACGATCCCACCGTTACCAATGACGATCCAACTTTTGCCAACTTGCTAGTAGTGCCGCGCCGCCAGGCTTATCAGGCTGATATTACCTATGGCACCAACAATGAATTTGGTTTTGATTATTTGCGCGACAATATGGTGTGGCGGGCTGAGGATATGGTGCAACGTCCGTTGCATTACGCCATTGTTGACGAAGTTGATTCAATTTTAATTGACGAGGCCCGCACGCCGTTGATTATTTCCGCCCCGGCCGAGGAGGCGGCGGAACGGTATTATGAGGTAGCGCGGTTTGTCGCGACTTTACAAGAAAATATTGATTATAATGTTGACGAAAAATTACGCGCCGCCACTTTTACTGAAGAAGGTACTAACAAGTCCGAGCGTTGGTTAGGTGTAAAAAATTTATACGCCGAGGGCGGTTACGAAACTATCCATCATCTGGAGCAGGCGTTAAAAGCCAAAGCCTTGTTTAAAAAAGATCGCGATTATGTGGTGCGCGAGGGTGAGGTTCTGATAGTGGATGAATTTACCGGCCGTTTAATGCCGGGTCGCCGCTATTCCGAAGGTTTGCACCAGTCAATTGAGGCTAAAGAGAATGTTAAGATTCAGCGCGAATCCTTAACATTGGCTACCATTACATTTCAAAATTATTTTCGGCTTTATAAGAAATTGGCCGGTATGACCGGTACGGCCGCCACCGAGGCCGAGGAATTCCATAAGATTTACAAATTAGAAGTGGTTTCCGTTCCAACTAATCGACCGATGGTGCGCGCTGATATGGCCGACCGTGTGTATCGAACGGAAATGGGCAAGTTTCAGGCGGTGGTGGCCGAAATCAAACAACGCCACCAAGCTGGTCAGCCGGTATTAGTTGGTACTATTTCCATTGCCAGAAATGAACTGTTGTCGGAATTACTGAATCGTGAGGGCGTGCCGCACGAAATTTTGAACGCCAAAAACCACGCGCGCGAGGCGGCCATTATTGCGCAAGCCGGCCGTCAGGGAGCGGTTACGATTGCCACTAATATGGCCGGTCGCGGCGTGGATATTGTTTTGGGCGGTAATCCGGCCGATCCAATTGAGACCGAGGCAGTTAAAGCCAGTGGCGGTTTACATGTATTAGGTACCGAGCGGCACGAAGCCCGTCGGATTGATAATCAGTTGCGCGGCCGAAGCGGACGCCAAGGCGATCCAGGGTCGTCGCAGTTTTATGTGTCGTTGGAAGACGATTTAATGCGCATTTTTGGTTCGGACCGGGTTAAGGGTCTGATGGCTAAGTTAGGCTTGCCGGAGGATGTGCCGATTGAAAACAGCATGGTGTCTAAATCAATTGAATCAGCGCAGAAAAAAGTGGAAGGCAATAATTTTGATATTCGCAAACACTTGGTGGAGTATGACGATGTTTTAAACAAGCAACGCGAAACCATTTATAAACGTCGACGCGAGATTTTGCAGGCCGGCGCCGGGGACGCTCAATTTTTACGCGAACAAACTATGACGATGGTGGAAAAGGAAATAGCGGAGGTGGTGTCGTTCCATACGGCCATGGAAGAAGCTGACAAATGGGAGATTGATAAAGTTTATGCCGATGTTCACGCTATTTTCCCAATTGCCGAATCAGCCCGCAAAAAATTAACGGCGATAGAGCACGAGGCCGCTGATGTTTCCGGTGATGCCGCGGCGCGCCATAAGTTGGTATATTACTTAATCGGTTTGGCGCGCGAAGCCTACTTAAAACTGGAACAGCATATTCAGGCCCATGCTCGTGAGCTTAACTTGCCGAACGAAGAGGACATAATGCGCGCGGCGGAAAAAACTTTGCTCTTGCGCAGTATTGACCGGTTATGGATTCAGCATTTAACCGCGATGGATAATTTGCGCGGCAGTATTGGTTTGCAAGGTTATGGCCAGCGTGATCCGTTGGTGGAATATAAGCGTGAGGGTTTTCAAATGTTTAAGAATTTATTGGCCGGTATTCAGGATGAAGTGGTTTATAATGTTTACAAAGCCCAGTTTGTGGAGTCGTTGGCTTCTCCGCCAGTGGCGCCTAAATTGCAGATTCGCGAACAAGGTCCGGCCAAAACCATGGCCGAGGCCGACAGTGTGTTTGCCGGCGCGCTGGCGCACAGCGATTCCACTGTCGCTAAACTAAAAGATGCCGCCGGCCGCAAAGTCGGCCGCAACGATCCTTGTCCGTGCGGAGCGACTAAACCCGATGGAACTCCAATTAAGTACAAACATTGTCATGGTAAATGAATTTACAAGTACTAATTTAAAGTCAGCGGAGTCCATCGTAGCTTTAGCGAAGTTGGATGGGAGCGGGAAGAAATACAAGCGTTGTCACGGGGCTTAAGTGTTTTATATTTGGTAAATGATTTATGATACAAAATTGTTTTATAGATGTCGTAGCGCAGTCCCGTAGTGTCCGCCGCGGCGGACTACTACTGGGACAAAAAATGCCACGGAGCGTAAAATTATGAAAATCGCAATTTGTGGAAGTTTGAACTTCACTTATGAAATTGAAAAACTTGCAAATGATCTTCGAAAGATGGGATTTGAGGTAAGCATTCCGATTGGTTCAGAGAAAATACTTAATGGTATTTTTTCTTTTGAAGAAATAAAAAAAGAAAAGGAAAACGGAAAATTTTCTGATAGGGCGATAAAGTATGATTCAATAAGGGCATACTGGAATGTAATCAATAATTGCGATTGCATATTGGTCGCCAATTATGATAAGAAGGATATCAAGAATTATATTGGTGGAAATTCTTTTCTTGAAATGGGATTCGCGCATATACTGCAAAAGAAAATATTTCTGTTGAACGATATTCCTGAAATGATTTATAGTGATGAAATCAGAACAATGCAGCCGATTGTTCTAAATGGAAATTTATCAAAAATAAAATGAATCCCTGCGGACACAGGAGTAAAAACGAGAAGTGTTATGAAATGTAGGAATAATAAAGCTATGATTGGGTTAAAACGAGGAACAGTTAAATTAGTCAGGTATAACCCGAAATGGCGACAGAGTTTCCAACATGAACAAAAGAAGCTCAGTAAAGTTTTTGGTCGGGATGTACTGGAAATCCAACATGTCGGAAGCACCGCTATTCCAGGAATACTGGCTAAACCAATTATTGATATTGCTCTAATCGTCCCATCACTTCAAAAAGCGAGACGTTACGAGAAAAAGTTAAAGGAGATAGGTTATGAAATAAAGAAAAACGATACAAAGAAAGAAAGATTATTTTTTGCGAAAGGTAGCGAGAATAAACGGACACACTATCTCCATGTCGGAGAAATCGGTAGCGGCTACGCTGAAGATATGATTCTATTCAGGGATTATCTTCGTAACCACAAAAATATAGCGAAAAAATATTCTGGATTAAAAGAGAGATTAGCCGAAAAGTATCAAGATGCAAGAGAGATTTATGCTGTAAAGAAAGAAAAGTTGATCAAAGAGATAATTAAGAAAGCAAAGAAATCCCTGCGGACGCAGGAGTAAAAACGAGAAGTCCTATGAAATGTAGTTTCTAAATATGAATACGAAACTTACCTTTAAGAGTGATAGATTTAAGAAAAATAGAAGTGGGTATTCCAGATTGTTATTGTTAAGTTGTGAGAAATGTAAAAATTTGATTTTACTCTACCAAAAAGATGGTTTAGGAATTCTTAAGCGCCTCTATCTGGATAGGATTATCATCCCTCTAAGCCTTGCAGACGGAAATAAAAATTTGATTTGTAAAAAATGTAACGCGCTTCTTGGTATTCCAATGATTTATCAAAAAGAAAAACGGTTAGCTTATAGGTTGTTTTCCGGTGCGGTTGAGAAGAAGATTATTAAAGCCGATGAGTTGTCAGAAATTAATTTTTAGTCAGGTATAAATGCCAGAAAAGTAAAGATATATTATGGAATGGAGGACATAAAACCATGATTGACTATCAAGATTTTGAAAAAGTAGATATACGAGTCGGGGAAATTATAAAAGCGGAAGATTTTCCTGAAGCTAAAAAGTCGGCTTATAAGCTGACGATAGATTTTGGCACAGACATCGGTATTAAAACGTCTTCCGTTCAAATCACTAAACATTATACGAAAGATGAGTTGATAGGAATGTTAATAATTGGAGTAGTTAATTTTCCTCCCAAACTGATTGGTCCGTTCGTGTCTGAAGTTTTGACTCTGGGATTGCCGGATGAAAATGGCGAGGTAGTACTATTAACTCCGAACAAGAAAGTACCAAAGGGTGGAAAAATATTTTGAATCCTTGTGGATTAGGAAACAAGATTGAAAAGTGTAGCAGTGCCTAATCCCCCTCTTAAAATAAGAGGGGCTAGGGGAGTTAATAAATATGGAAAAAGAAACTATTCATCAATTAGCAAGAAAAGTCTGGGATTATCACCATCTGAATCAGAAACTTGAAAAGGCTGATTGTATCTTAGTATTAGGTAGCCATGATATTCGGGTAGCGGAAAGAGGCGCTCAGTTATTTCTTGATGGCTACGCTCCATTGATTATATTTTCTGGTGGTTTGGGTAGTTTGACTAAAGATATTTGGTTGGAATCGGAGGCGGATAAATTTGCTGAAGTTGCGGTAAAAATGGGTGTATCCAAGGACAAGATTTTGATTGAGAATAAGTCAACGAACACGGGAGAAAATATCTTGTTCACGAAAAAGATGCTGTCCGAGAGGAATGTTAATCCCAAGAAATTTATTCTCGTTCAGAAGCCGTACATGGAACGGAGAGCCTACGCCACTTTTCGGAAACTATGGCCAGAAAAGGAATGCGTTGTTACATCACCCGAGATATCTTTTGCAGACTATCCCAATAAAGAAATCATTAAAGACGACGTAATCAACATTATGGTTGGTGACCTGCAACGGATTAAGATTTATCCACAGAAAAGGTTTCAGATTCCCCAGGAAATTCCCAGTGAAGTCTGGAAGGCCTACGAAAAATTAGTTGCCGCCGGGTACGTTAAACATCTTATTGCTGGGTTAGGATATCTGCTCCTGTGGGCTAAACTATAAATTAAGAAGCGTCTAGACAAATAACAATATGAAACCAATCAAGCATTCTGTAGCTTTTGTCATCTATAATCCGGATCGCGCAAAATTTCTTATTGTGCGGCGTCCAATAGATGACGGTAGTTTGCCAAATGTTTGGGGATTACCAGCAGGCTCTCTTAAAGACGAAGAAATGTTTGAGGATGCCGTAATAAGATCAGCTAAAGATAAGCTGGGCATAAAAGCAAGAGTCGTAAAACTTGTTAATGAGGGAGAAATTGAGAGGAAACAATATATTCTACACATGAAAGAGTTTGAGGTGGAGGTTGTAGACGGTGTTCCTGAAGTTCCTCAAGCGATGCAAGGCATAACACAATATTCCGAATGGAAATGGGGCGTGGCTGATAATTTAATTGGGGCTGCAAGAAAAGGATCTTTATGTAGTAGATTATATTTAGAAAACGTAAAACAAAATTGGTAATTATACGGACATAGAATAACAATATGAAAAAATTAGAACAAAGAATTCATAAATATTTAAAAGCCCGGGGTTGGCATAACCTGCGGCCAGTAGATTTAGCCAAGTCTATTATGATTGAGGGTGCGGAACTGTTGGAAATATTCCAATGGGAAAATCTTAGTTTGGAAGAAGTTAAACGCCAGCCGGAAAAAATGGAACATATTAAGAAAGAGCTGGCGGATATTTTGATTTACGCGTTGGAGTTGTCGGTGTTATTGGGTTTTGATACGGAAAAAATAATTCGTAGCAAGTTGGCACACACGATTAAAAAATACCCAGCCAAATTAATGAAGCAAAATAAACAAGAGCCTGGTACGGAAAGTTTATATTGGCGTATTAAAAAAGCCCATCGCCGGCATGCTCATTAGTCCCCCTCTTAAGATAAGAGGGGAAAAAGAGAAGTTATGAAAAATATCTACAATAATTCCATTTTAAAAAAGACCAGACGAATATTACGTAAAAACCAGACTACCGCCGAGAAAATAATTTGGTCAAAATTGAGAAATAAGCAAGTTAATAATTTAAAGTTTTACCGGCAATATAGCGTTTCTAAATATGCGTTAGATTTTTATTGCCCGGTCGCCAGATTAGCTATAGAGATTGATGGCGGCCAACATAATGAGGTAAACAATAAAAATTCTGATGCTAACAGAGATGACTATTTAAAAAGTCTGGATATCACTGTTGTCAGATTTTGGAATAATGAGGTGTCAGACAATTTGGAAGGAGTTTTAGAGAGACTTAATGAAATTTTGAAGAAATAACTCCCTCCACCTCTCTCTTATTTTAAGAGGGAGGGTTAGATGACTGGGTTACTTATAAGGTATAATTTTAGATAATATTTTGTATGTCAGTTGATTTATTGAATTACTTTTTCATCATATATCCTATTTCCCTCTTAACAATAAGAGGGATTAAGGGAGTTACTAATAATAATGATTAACCGCCAATCCTATGAACAGCTTTAAAATCATCAAATATAGCTTAGTCCAGGCCATAGCCGCGACGGTTTATATTGCTTTGGTGGCATTACTAATGACCAATGCTCACAGTTTGTTTGGCGAAGTCGCTGGCGTATTAGCGGGTGTGGCTTTTTTACTAACCCTTGTTTTGTCCGCCGCTATTATGGGTATTACTATTTTTGGCCGGGCGATTATATGGTACTTAGGAGGTGATAAAAAAGAGGCGGTTAAATTGGTTGGTTACACTTTGGGTTGGTTGGTTTTGATTACCTTACTCGTCTTTTTAGCGTTGTTGGTATAATGAGATGGTTACAAAACTATTTCTGCTGCGATTTGCTATTTTCGTCCAGGGCTTCGTCAGGCCTGCGCAAAATGATTTTCGCCGTAATTCTATTACGCCTCAAATCATTTTGCTTGCCTTCCTCGCCTTTGGCCAAAAATTGCTAAATCTCGCTACGAAATAGTTTTGTAACCATCTCAATATTTATTAGTTTTCCCGAGTTGGTTGATAGGAGGCAATAATTAATCCTGGTCTAATTCGTACGAATAGGCGAATAGTATAGTTAATTGTTATGAACAAAATTACTAATAATTTAATTATAGAATTGCACGTTCCTGATTTTGCCAAAGTGCGCGAGTTTTACGCTTTGTTTGGTTTTACCGAAATGCGTTATGATCCAACTTCCGGCGGCAGTAGCGATTTAGGTTATTTGGTTTTGAAACGGGAAGATGATTTAGGTGAAACGCATTTAAATTTTTATGGCGATAAAGAAAAAGTATCACAACATTCGCATTTTAAAGATTTTCCGGCTGATACGCCGCGCGGCTATGCGGTGGAGATAACAATTCCAGTTTCGGATGTAGTAGGACTTTGGAATGAGGTAAAAGACAAGCTTGAACCAAAACAAATTGCCCAACCATTAACACTTAAACGTTGGAGCAAGCAGGATTTTAGAGTAGTTGATCCGTTTGGCTTTTATGTTCGTTTTACTGAGTTAGTTGATTGGGGACAGTAATTAACCTTGGTCTAATTTCCACCGAAGGTGGATCTACGACGCACGTTTATCCGCCTTTGGCGGGAATGGTGGAATATGGAAATAATGATTTTTTTGCAAGGGACAGTAATTATGCACGCCGGCGCGAACGGCCAGACTCGAGAGCAAATTGTTCAACAAGTTGTTGAACAAGAAAATTCAGTGCGTGATTTTAATAATTATATTCCAATTGGTCGGGCACCACTGAAGATTAGCAATTGGGCGCTAAGCGGGGCTGAAGTTTGTTATTTGAGCGCTTTAACCAAAGATAAGAAAGTCAGAGGTGACGAGATTGTCGGCGAGGAAGGCTTAAAAGCCGATGACAGTATATTGCGTCGTTATAGTTTTCCTGTAGGTAAAATATATCATCGTGAAGCGGGTGAGACTTATAAAGATATTGTAGAGCGGGTAAGGCCGGATATTTTAATTGAAGATGATTGTGAAAGTATTGGTGGAATTGACATAATTAGGACTTACGCGCTTGCCGCTTTAGGGGCGGGCGCAGCCCGACCCTAAAGCGGCTTTGGCCAATTTCTTCGTTAAAACCTCGGCTTTTCGCTCACCGTAGTTTTACTACGGCTTGCTCAAATGCTCGGTTTAGCCTCGAACTTGGCTCAAACGCGTAAGTCCTAATAATGACCTAATTGCCAAAATATGATTTCATACAACCACAGAATGATGTATACTTGGTAAATATCTTATCATCCCAAAATTAAATTATGGCCAAGCTCCACCTATCAAAGCGAACCCAGGCCGTCATTTCCTCGCCTATCAGAAAATTTTTGCCGCTGGTGCTTAAGGCCGAAGCCCGGGGCATTGAAGTGTTAAAGCTAAATGTCGGCGACCCTGACATCCCGCCGGCGCCAGCATTTTGGCGCGCGCTCAAACGCTACCGCCCGGTAACTTTGAACTATGCGCCTTCACCCGGGATTAAAGAACACACACACGCCTGGCTAAAGTATTATTCCACCTTTGGCCTTAAGCTCAAACCGGAACAAATAATCCCGACTGTCGGTGGAGCCGAAGCCATACTGTTCGCGCTGTTGGTAACAACAGATCCGGGCGATGAGGTGTTGGTGTTTGAGCCGCTGTACTCCAGTTACAAAGGATTCGCCGCCATGTGCAACATCAAGCTGGTGCCGGTTACTTTAAAACTGGAAAACGGTTTTGTTCTGCCGTCCAAACAAGACGTGGCTAAAAAAATAACCAGCCGCACCAGGGCCATAGTGGTAGTCAATCCCAACAACCCCACCGGCACCACCCTGTCGGCTGAAGAACTGAACGACATAGTAAATTTAAGTTTGCGGCATGGCTTGTTCATCATTGCCGACGAAACTTATCGCGAAATCGTTTTCCGGGGCAGACCAACGTCATTTTTACAAATCAAGCGAGCTCGGCAAAACACAATTTTGGTGGACAGCGCTTCCAAAAGATTTTCCCTGCCGGGAGCGCGTATCGGCAGCTTTGTCAGTTACAATCCGGCTGTAATGGAGGCGGCACTTAAACTAGCCATGATACGTTTGTCAGCGCCCACACTGGAACAGCACGCCCTGATACCTTTGCTTGCCAACCCTAAACCATACACCTCAAAAATTACTCACGAGTATCGGCGCCGGCGTAACGTAGTTGTGGCTGCGCTTCGCCGTCTGCCCGGCGTAACCTGTTACGAGCCGCAAGGCGCCTTTTATCTGATAGCCAAACTGCCGGTAATCAACGCCGAACAATTCGTCAAATTCATGCTCACCAAGTTCAACCGGCAGAAACAAACCGTACTCGTCACCCCGGCCGAGGACTTTTACATCACCCGCGGCCTAGGACAAAACGAAATTCGTATAGCTTATGTGCTTAACACCAAAAAACTAACCCGTGCCCTGATTTTGTTAAGACAGGGACTTAGGGAATTTCTAAAACCGAAAACACGATGAACCGCCTAATCCCGGCCACCATGGCCACCCAGCACCCCGACAACGCCCGCGCGCCCTACTGGGAAAAGGTCGGTGATGGTTTTGTTTCTACCCAAGAAGAGGTGACCGAATGCTATTCAGCTTTTAGCGACTTGGGTTGCCAGGAATTTATGTGGGATTGGGAGGGCAAACACGTAGACGAGGCGGTAATTGATAAATTGTTACACACCCACTTCAATTATTTTAAAAAACAGCAGCTGGGCCGTGACCGCTTTTTGACTTTCCGCATCCCCAACACCTGGCATGAACGCGGTTACAGTCTGGGGCGGGCGTTTATGGCCATACTCACAGCTGAGCATTTCGCCCGTAACCTCAAACTCCACACTCCGCCGCTGTTTGAGGTTATTCTGCCTTTGACCGACCGCGCTGAACACATTATCGCCACGCAAAAAACCTTTACTAGACTGGCCAATTTCACCAGCCGCCTATTCCATGAGGCCAGCGATTTTAACTACCTTAGAGTATGGCCGCTAATTGAAAGCGTGGACGGCTTACTGAACTGTCGTCAGCTGCTGGAGCACTACCTAGAGTTGCATCAGCGCGCCTACAATCGGAAACCTCCTTACCTTAGGCTTCATATCGCCCGCAGTGACCCGGCGCTTAACTCCGGCCTGATACCGGCGGTGGTGGCGGGCAAATGGGCGCTGTCTGAATACCATCGCTTTGGACAAAAACACAACCTCCTAATTTATCCCGCCATCGGCGTGGGGCTGCTGCCTTTCCGCGGTGGCTTGTCGCCCGAGCGCATTGATAACTTCCTGAAAGAATACGGTGGCATCAGAACCGTTTATGTCCAATCAGCCTTCCGCTATGATTTTCCTTTACCCGCGGTCAAGCGAGCTATCGCCCGTTTAAATCGCGACTTACCGCGGACGCGAGTCGTAAGCTATGGCGTCCGCGCCCAACGCGACATTGCCGCCATTTGCCATCACCTAATCCCTTTGTACCGCCGCACGGTTGAAGCCTTGGCCAACGACATCAACGACCTGGCCCGCGCCGTACCCCGGAGGCGCGAACGCAAGCTTCATGTGGGGCTATTTGGCTACTCACGCTCGGTCGGCAAAAAAAGTCTGCCGCGCGCCATTCCTTTCACCGCCGCCCTGTACTCTTTGGGTGTGC
>Ga0265292_1002142_pt1 | contig 14581 bp, 11 predicted proteins | sample Munlanlewell296A_FD_189080 | JGI IMG/M metagenome (GOLD analysis project Ga0265292, IMG submission 189080) | Leachate microbial communities from a municipal landfill in Southern Ontario, Canada - Leachate well 296A | ecosystem: Engineered > Solid waste > Landfill > Unclassified | place: Canada...
TGAAAAATAGGCAGCTAACAGTTTAGACGCTGCGAAACCTTGTCGTTATGCAACCTGCAGGGCTTAAACATATATTAGGAAACCCCAAAGCCGATCGAAAAAAATCAACATCGCAAAAAGCTCAAATGGCTTACCGGTTGACTTATGGTGAAAAAAACGCTAAGCTTAAGGTAAGGATGGCGAATCGAAAAGTTTTGTAGAGTGAGGATTGGGAATGAACAAGTTCAACCCGGTCAGTATAGCAGATAAGCGGGGCGATGGCCTGCGACCAAGGCATTTTACGGTCAGTGAGGCTAATAGATCGTTAGTCCTTGTCGGAAAGATTGTTAAGGACGTTTTAGGACTTTATTGCCGGGCAAAAATGATCGAAGAGCACTACTCGGTCCTGGACCGGGAGACTGAACGCCAGGAGCGATTGAATCTTAAGCGCCAGTATGAAAGTCTGCTTGAACAATTACAGGCATATAATCGTGAACTAAACACCATCGGTTGCCAGCTCAGGGATTGGAAGACGGGAACCGTGGATTGGCCCGCACTTTATGACGGAAGAGAAGTTTACCTGTGCTGGCGGATGGGAGATTCGCAAGTCGAGTATTGGCATGAGGCGTATGAAGATTTTGTGACTCGGCAAAGAATCGAAGGAGAATTCAAGGAATAAATTTCCCTCGTGGGCTGTTTTGCTTCCCCTTTCATTAACTTTATCGTGTATCAAATTAAGTTCTACTGTTCGTGGGACGGTGCGAAGGGACTAACTGTACAAAAAATCCAGCACTGGATTGTTTTACGTTGGAGAAATATCGGAGATTTCAGGTGAATAAAACCCGCACGAACTAAAAAAAAATATTTTAACGCGATTGGCACGAGCCAATCCATTTATAGTCTCCGAAGGAAACTGCAACATTTTCTTTACCGTGAGTCTCGATGGGTATTCCGGCAAACAAATCGCCGTTCGATTGTGTATTTCCATAGCTATCGTGCGTACTCATATCAACCGCCTTTTCATGCGCTTGGGGGTTCAGGACCGAAGTGGATTGATTTTGCACGTTGAACGCCGATTGCTGTTGCTGATCGCTCTCTTGATTTGACAACCGGCCCATTTTGGTCAGACACAAAAAATCCCCTGCCTATAAATTAGGGGAGGTTAGTGTTGCTATGAAAAACGTTACGATATAAAATGAGGGCAGGATGGAGATTAAATATGGTGGGTACCAATAAAGGGTGTATTGGGTTTGACCGCGAGATATTTGTTAGGCTGGTTGTTCCTTGCGTAATGATTTTGGTGGGTTGTTCGCTTAATCAGCAGGGTGACCGTGAAGTTTCGATGGTTTTATCCCGGCAGGAGCAAAGCCGGCCTGAGCAGGCGACATTTTATGCGGGAATTTCAAAAAACGGTAAAAAAGATTCCGCGGTGAAGGTAACACAGCCGGCAGGGTTACGCGACTTTATCATGCTCGCCCTTATGGAAAATCCAGACATTAAAGCGGCGCAATCGACGGCCCTCGCCCGAGCCAAACGGATTCCGCAGGTGACCGCGCTTCCCGATCCAATGCTGGCGACCAAGACTTTTACTTCGAACCGGCCGATGATGCTGGCGGACGGGAATAATGTTTTTGTGATGAGCATTACCCAACAACTGCCGAATCCTGAAAAATTGGATCGTGCCGGTCGGGTGGCATTGGAAGAGACTCGGATGGCCCTGGCGGAATTGGAGCAGATTCGCCTGCGAGTGATCGGTGACGTCAAGCGGGTGTATTTCCAACGATATATCATTGGCAAGACGATTCAAATCACGCGGGACAACCAGGCTCTGCTTCGAGAGCTTATTGATGTGGCTCGTATCCAGATGACGGCGGGCAAGCGATCCCAGGACGACGTGCTCCGTGCCCAGGTGGAGTCCTCAAATCTGGATCGGGACCTGATTGATCTGCGGCAACAGCAGGCGACGGCGACCGGCATGCTTAATGTGCTGGTGAACCGGCGACCGGACTATCCCATCGCGATGCCCGATGAGTTTGAAATCCCCGCCGCGAATACGCGACTGGAAGCCCTTTTGGACCGGGCCGTCAAGTCCAACCCGGAACTTCAGCGTTTGGAACACCAGATCGAACGGGACCGTCAGTCCCGCCGACTGGCCCAACTTGGTTACTGGCCTGAGTTTAACGTCGGTATGGAGTGGATGGCGATGGAGCCGCGGAGAATGCCGACGGACACGAGCCAGACATCATCGCCCAATGATATGTATGCCATCATGGCGGAAATAAATTTGCCCATCTGGGTGCAGAAAATCGACGCTGGGATCAAGGAAGCGGAATATAATCTCGGAGCCTCTATTGATCGATACACGTCGACGAAAAATATGGTCTATTTCCGAATCCAGGACGCCCTATCCCGTGTGCAGGCCCAGAAGGAACTTGTGGATATCCTGAAAAATACGATCACCCCACAAGCCAAACAGACGTATGAACTCTCTCGCACCTCCTACACCGCGGGCACGACGGATTTCCTTTATCTTCTCGATAACTGGCAGAAATGGCAGACGTTCACCATCCAGTACCACCGGGCCCTGGGAGAATTGGAACGCAGCATCGCCGATCTTGAGCAGGAGATCGGCATGAGTTTGACGCAAGCAGGATTTTGAAAATTATTTTTGAAAGGATTTTTTATGATTAAGAAGTTTATCGTTAGAACACTGATTGTTGTTATCGTGGCGGCTGTGGGGATAGGTTTTACTCGACCGTTGTTGGCCGGAACGCTGCCTCCATCGCATCCGATGCCGACGACGCGGCCGATGCAACATGTCGGTCCTCATCACATGGGAATTATTTTAAAATCCATCGATCTGGCCATCAAGGACCTCCAAGCCGGGAAGACATCTTCGGCTCTGGAGAAACTTTTACAGGTTAAAAGCTTTATTGAACGACTTTCCTCCCCCACTGCAGCCGTGAAACATAAGGCAGCGTTTGTCAATGCGCGATGTCCGATCATGGGAAACCCGATCAACCCGGCCACGGTTACTGAGAATCTGACGCGAGAATACAAGGGACAAAGAGTGGCCTTCTGCTGCGCCATGTGCCCCGGTAAGTGGGACAAGCTGACGGATGCTCAAAAGGACGCCAAGCTGAAAGAAGCGGCAAAGTGAAAAGGAGTTGATGTGTGAACAATGAAGAAGAAAAAACCGACGGGGTTAAAAAAGGCAAAATCATGAGCGAGGTCTGGACGTTTTTTCGGATCATGAACGTGCGGCTGCGATTTATTTTCCTGATGGTGGTTGTCGGATTGATCGCCGGGCATTGGGATACGCTCATGAATTACTATGATCGATGGCAGCGACCCATCCAGGTGACGCAGACGGTTCAAAACCAGGGGGTGGAATATTTCTGTCCCATGCATCCGAATATTATTCGGTCGGAACCGGGAACGTGCCCGATTTGTGGAATGCCGCTTTCCAAGCGGGAGAAAACAGGGGAAACCCAACTGCCGGAAGGCGTCCTGGCCCAGGTCCAGCTTACTCCGCTGAAGGTTCAGATGGGACGGATTAGCACGACCCCGGTGGACTATAAACTCCTGAGCCGGGAAATCCGCACGGTCGGGATTCTCGAATACGATGAGACCAAGCGGGCTTTTATTTCCTCGCGGGTCAAAGGCCGGATCGATGAGCTTATGGTCAATTACGAGGGCCAGCAGATCAATAAAGGCGATCCTTTGGTTTCGATTTACAGTCCCGATCTGGTGGTGGCACAGGAAGAGCTTTTGTCCGCCGTCCGATCTTTAAAACAGCAGCAACAGGCCAGCGACCTGCTTCGGTCGCAGACGGAATTTCTGGTAACAGCGGCCCGTAAAAAACTTTCTTTGCTGGGAATTACTGACCAACAAGTCGATCAGATTATCCGGCGTGGCAGCCCAGATACGCATTTGATCGTTTATTCTCCGATTTCTGGCATCGTGACGGAAAAAAATGTCCTGGTCGGCCAATACGTTGATGAAGGGATGAGGATTTACACCATCGCCGACCTGAACACCGTGTGGATGCAGGCGAAAATTTTTGAAGATCAGATCGCGGGGATCGCCAAAGGAACCGCGGTGGAAGTTACCAGCACCGGTTATCCTAATGAAATCTTTGCCGGTCGCATTACCTTTGTAGCCTACACGGTGGCCCCGGCGACGCGGACGATCTCGGCTCGGGTGGAAATTACCAACTCCGACTATAAACTTAAACCGGGAATGTACGCTAATGCCGTTATTCGTATTCCCGTTGGTGCGGTAACGCCGGTTTCCACGGTCGTAACCGAAAATGAAAAATACGCCGTCGGGTATTATTGCCCCATTTATCCGGATCAGTTGTTTGAAAAACCGCGGCATTGTCCCATCGACAAATTTCCCATTAAGCTGATGAGGGTGGAAAAAGTATTGGCCGTTCCGGAATCGGCGGTTATCGATACCGGAACGCGAAAAGTGGTATATCGCCAGACAGTGCCGGGGATCTTTGATATGGTGGAAGTCCGGGTTGGTTTGCGGGCTGGTCAGTTTTATCCGGTGCTTTCGGGATTAAAACCGCAGGACCAGGTGGCTACTGTCGGGGCGTTTCTGGTCGATGCGGAAAATCGGCTTAATCCTGCCGCCAGTGTGCAATATTTCGGCGCCAGCGGCGGACAGCAAAGCGGAGGACATCAGCACTAATGAGAAAAACGCAGGTGAAAAATCCGATTGTTCCGGGATGGCATGCCATCCCCCCGCTCCCTTACGGTCGCGGCTCGTACAATCCAAAATCTAAAATCCAAAATCCAAAATTCTTCCTTGCGTGGGCTCCCGCATGATACCACAGGTGATTGAATATTCAGTTCGGAATCGATTTATCGTTTTGCTCATTATCGCGGTGATGGCGGTGTGGGGCACTTATTGCGTGCTCAAGACCCCCATCGACGCGATCCCCGATCTTTCGGAAAACCAGGTGATCGTTTTTACCGACTGGATGGGTCGCTCACCGAAGGAAATCGACGACCAGATCACCTACCCGCTTTCCGTAAATCTTCAAGGCTTGGCGGGTGTCAAAGCGATTCGATCGTCGAGCGAATTTAATTTTTCCATGATCAATATCATCTTCGACGACAAGACGGATTTTTATTTTGCACGCACGCGAGTTTTGGAGCGGCTTAATATCGCCGGCACCTTTTTACCGGCGGGGGTTGTGCCATACCTTGCCCCGGATGCCACCGCCCTGGGGCAAATTTTCTGGTACACGGTGGAAGGCGACGGTTACAGCCTCGATGAGCTTCGGGCCATTCAGGACTGGTATGTTCGTTATCAGCTTTATGTTCCGGGTGTGGCTGAAGTCGCCAGTGTTGGGGGATTCGTTCGCGAATATCAGATCGACGTGGACCCCGATAAACTTCGGGCCTATGACATTCCGCTAGGCGACGTCTTTAATGCTGTCGCACGGAGCAATATTTCCGTGGGCGGAAAAGTATTTTTTGAAGCCAAGGCAGAATATTTGATTCGCGGTGTCGGCTGGCTGCGGGGGACGAAAGACCTGGAAAACGTCGTGCTTGCGGAACGCAAGGGAGTTCCCATTTACGTTCAGAACGTAGCGAAGGTTCAACTCGGTCCGGAGTATCGGCGGAGCATGTTGGAAAAAAATGGCCGGGAGGTCGTGGGCGGGGTCGTGATGATGCGGTTCGGAGAAAATCCGCTGAGCGTAACCCAGGCGATCAAAGATCGGATCGGCCAACTCCAGGCTGGACTGCCGTCGGGAGTAAAAATTATTCCTTTTTATGATCGGACCCGCCTGATCGAAGGAGCCATCCACACCCTCAAAGGAACGCTCACGGAAGAACTTATCGTGGCGAGCCTCGCCATTTTGCTTATCCTCACCCATATTCGTAGCGCATTTGTCGTCTGCTCCACATTGCCTCTGGCGGTGCTGGTAGCGTTTATCCTTATGTACTACCTGAACATTCCGAGCAACATTATGTCGCTGTCGGGTATCGCCATTTCCATCGGTATCCTGGTGGACGCGTCGGTGGTGATGGTGGAAAATGCCACGCACGAACTAACCAAAGAATTCGGCCACGAAAAGATTAAGGGCGATACGACGGAAATCGTCGTCCGCTCGTGCCGGCTGGTCGGAAAGCCCATTTTTTTCGCCATCCTGATCATGCTTATTTCCTTTTTGCCAGTGTTCGCTTTGGGCGGCCAGGAGGGCAAAATGTTCCATCCCCTGGCTTTTACCAAGAGCTTTGCCATGATTGGGGTGGCACTGTTGGCGGTGACGTTTGTTCCCGCGATGATTCCGATTTTCATCAAGGGTCGGCTGCGCCGCGAGGAAGAAAACTGGATCGTGCGAAGTTTTATCAACATTTATAAACCGGTCCTGACATGGCTGATGAAGGTTCCTGCAGTGGGGATTTGGTTCATGGCGTTTTTGTTTATTATCGGAGTGGGATTCATCGGCAGTTCGACTTTGTTTCTCGTGGTTTTAGCCGTGGCTATATTTTTCGGAAGCGTATTTTTCCGGCGGTTCTGGAGTCAGGCGATAGCGATGGCTCTTTTGGTGATCGTAGCGTTCGGATCCTGGCATCTGCCGAAGTTGGGCAGGGAGTTCATGCCGCCTTTGGATGAGGGAAGCATTTTGGATATGCCGGTAACCGTGCCGCGTGTTTCCATCGCACAGGCGGGGGATGATATTCGCGTTCGCGATAAAGTAATGGCCGGTTTTCCTGAAATTGATCAGGTCGTCGGAAAAGTCGGACGCGCGGATACGCCGACTGATCCTTCGGGCATCGACATGGTTGAAACCATCGTAACCCTTCGGCCCAGGGAGTGGTGGCCCAAACGAAAGATGCGATTCGATGATGCCCTGGCGGAATCCAGAAAATTGATCGTGGTCTTGCGACAAAAGGGATTCCTAAAGACCGATTTGAAATCGGAGGATATGGAGAATCTGGCCAATAGCGGCACGATGGATGCTTTTTTTAAATTTGATCGAACGATGCGCGAACTCGCTCATCAGCGGCAGGTGGAGTTTGAACCCATTGCCGCGAAAAAATTAATGATCGTGACCATAAATGATCTTATAAAATTTTTCCGTGTGAAAAACGTTTTAAAGAAGGAACCGACAGCCGTCCAGATCGATCAGATGGCGGACCCGTTGGTTAAGGAATATGGTTTGTCCCTGGTGCAAGTTCCCCGGCAGGATGAAATGACCAAATTGGTGAGCGACGCGACGCAAAAGCTGGCTGAACTCGGAGTGGTGGATCAAAATCCGGAGTTGCTCATTAATCGTGATACACTGTGGAATTCAGCCCGCGATACCATCGCTATGATGGTCGGCGGGGAAAAGACCACAGTGTTTACCGAAATGCTCGCTCGATTTGAAAAACGGTTAAACGAGCAGTGGATCGAACGGGCCAGGACGCTCAACTGGGAATTGGAAGACAAAGCCTTCGATGTCATGGCTTGGCATCTCCTGGACGCATTGCGGATCCATGCCCAGGTCAATCATCTTTTGACCAAAGAACCCGCCGATGCTGACCTTCAATCCATTGGTCGTGAAAATGCACCGGCCTTTGGCAAACGGACTTTTCTTTGGCACAAACTCAAGGCCGATCTGGTTAAAGAGATGGACAGCGAACTGCAGATGCCCGGATGGGGCAACATCTGGACGCAGCCGATAATTAATCGCGTGGATATGCTGGCCACCGGTGTGCGGACGATGATCGGAGTGAAAGTTTATGGTCCGCGTCAGGAAGACGTAACCCAGGGAAAAAATATAACGGAACCGGGCATTCAGACTGTATCCAATCAGATCGCCGCCGTTCTGAAGGGGATCAAAGGAGCGGTCGATGTTTTTCCCGATCAGATCGTAGGCAGAAGTTATTTGCAAATCGATATCGACCGGGAAAAAGCGGCTCGATACGGCATCAACGTCGCCGATGTAACCGATGCCATTGAAGTGGCGATGGGTGGAAAGACTATCACAACGACCATTGAAGGACGGCGGCGATTCCCCGTCCGTGTGCGGTATGCCCGGGACTTTTGGCAGACCCAGGATGCTTTGAAGCGAATCCTGGTGACCGGCGGTGACGCGTTCCAGATTCCTATCTCAGATGTGGCCGACATCAAAGTGGTCGAAGGTCCAAGCGTGATCAAGAGCGAAAACGGCATGCTCCGCTCGTACGTTCAACTTAACGTACGCGACCGCGACATTGTTGGTTTTGTGGAAGAGGCCCAGCGAGCGGTGGCGGAGAAAGTCAAAATGCCGCCGGGTTTTTTTGTGGAATGGTCGGGACAATTCGAACATCAGGTCCGGGCTAAAAAAACATTGCAGATCATCTTTCCCATGGTCGTGCTGCTGATCTTCATTATTCTCTACCTGACGTTCCACGATATCAAAGACGCCCTCCTGATCATCCTGGCCGTTCCCGGAGCGCTGGTGGGCGGGGTTATTTTCCAAAGTTTGTTCGGTTTTAATTTCAGCGTCGCAGTCTGGGTCGGTTATATCGCGTGTTTCGGAATGGCCACACAGACAGGGATCGTGATGCTCGTCTATCTGCACGACGCGATCCGCACCCGCGGCGGTTTGGAGAATATTAAATCTGTCGGTGAAGTAACCGAAGCCGTGATCACCGGAGCCGTCCACCGGCTGCGCCCCAAGTTGATGACCGAAGGGGTGGCGATTGTTGGACTGATGCCGATGCTCTGGGCGACCGGTGTTGGCTCCGAGGTGATGAGGCCGATGGCCGCTCCGGTGCTCGGCGGTTTGCTGGTAGCCGATGAAGTGATCGATCTGCTCTTACCGGTTATTTTCAACTGGTACCAATGCCGAAAGTGGCGGACCATCCAAAAAGAAAACTTAGGACAAGCATAAATTCGTAACCCCTTAACGAAACATGCTTTTTGTTCGTTGACAAGCCCCGGGAATAGCAATACGATCAACGAACGCAACACTGGCGTTATTCGTGGAGTATTAATATGAAAAAGATAGTTTTGATAGTTCTGTTGATCGGACTTGTGGGTGGAGCTGGAGTTTACCTTTGGAATCAGTCCGGCAAGTCATCGACCATATTCCGAACGGCCAAGGTCAGCCGCGGCGACTTACTCGTTACCATCGGAGCTACAGGCACGGTGGAACCGCAGGATGTGATCGACGTCGGTGCCCAGGTGGCAGGGAAAATCGAATATTTTGGAAATGGCCCCGACGGAAAACCGGTCGATTACGGTTCTCCGGTGGAAGAGGGGACTGTTCTGGCCCACATTGACGACTCGCTATACAAAGCCGATTTAGACCAGTCCGACGCTCAACTTGAACAGGCCAAGGCAAATGTTCTTCGCGCCCAGGCCGACCTGGGGCAGATGAAGGCCAAACTTCATCAGGCGGAAAAAAACTGGGTCCGAGCAAAAGAACTGGGTCCTTCTCGCGCGTTGTCGGCCACCGATTACGATTCTTACGAAGCGGCCTATGAGACGGCCAAGGCGACACTGGCCGTTGGCGAAGCGACAGTGATTCAGACACAAAAAAGCGTTCTCCAAGCCGAGGCGGCATTAAAGCGGTTTAAAAGAAATATCGACTATTGCACTATCATCTCTCCTGTCAAAGGGGTGATTATCGACCGGCGAGTCAACATCGGTCAAACAGTGGTCTCTAGCCTCAACGCTCCCAGCCTATTTCTGATCGCCGCGGACTTAAAGAAGATGCAGGTGTGGACTGCGGTCAACGAGGCCGACATCGGTAGCATTCATCCCGGCCAGTCAGTCAGTTTCCACGTCGACGCCTATCCTAATCAAACCTTCCGTGGCACGGTCGGAAAGATACGCCTCAATGCCAGCATGACTCAGAACGTCGTTACTTACACCGTGGAAATCAATACCGATAATTCAGACGGAATATTACTGCCGTACCTGACGGCCAACGTGCTTTTCGAAATTGCCCAACGAAAGAATATTATCATGGTTCCCAACTCCGCGCTGCGTTGGACCCCCTCGTTGGAGCAAGTAGTCCCGGAAGCTCGTCAGAGTCTACTGGATAGCGAACAAGGGAAAATCTCCACGACACGAAAAGCCCCTGGAGCCGCAAAACGGGGTCTGATCTGGGTCAAAGCGGAATCGCTTGTGCGACCAATGGAGGTAATCGTCGGGTTGAGTGATAAAATCATGACCGAAATACAGGCGGACAATCTGAAGGAAGGAATCGAGGTCGTCGTCGGCGAGTCCGAGGGAACCCAGGCAGAAGGAACCACCAATCCCTTCACACCGAAACTCTTCGGTAAACGACCGCCACCACCTCCTCCTTAAATCATCGTATTCAACCCCTGAGAGAAAGAAAAAAGTCGATGGAACTGATAAAATTACAAGATATTTACAAAACCTACCATCTCGGCGAGGTGGACGTCCCGGTTCTTAAAGGAGTGTCCTTGTCCGTGGCCCAGGGGGAGATGGTGGCTCTGATGGGCGCGTCGGGTTCCGGCAAGACCACCCTGATGAACATTCTTGGCTGCCTCGACCATCCAACTTCCGGTCGATATTGGCTGGACGGACAGGAAATTTCCGGATTATCCACCGATCAGCGGGCCTTCGTCCGCAGCAGCAAGATCGGTTTTGTGTTCCAAAGCTTCAACCTTCTTTCCCGTACCAGTGCCCTGGAAAATGTAATCATGCCCCTGTCATATACACAGCAAGGTATCTCCGACCGAGAAGCCCGTGAAAAGGGATCGGATTTGCTTCGACTCGTTGGCTTGGGCGACCGGCTGGACCATGAGCCTTCACAACTTTCCGGCGGACAGCAGCAGCGCGTCGCCATCGCCCGGGCCTTGGTCAATCATCCACCCCTCCTTTTCGCGGACGAACCGACCGGAAACCTCGACTCCCGCACGAGTGAAGAAATCTTGCAAATTTTCCAAAAGCTTAATGTCGAGGAAGGCCTCACCATTATCCTCGTCACTCATGACTCCGGCGTGGCTCACCATGCGCGTCGCAGCATTCACATCCACGACGGCATGATCCAAACAGGTGCCTTCGCCGCCAACGATAGCTCGCAAAAATCGAAGGAGGTCTTGCCGTGAACCTGATCCAGATGAAATTTCATTCCCGAACCTTGCGAACGGCGTTTCATGCCCTCCGCCGCAACAAAATGCGGTCGGCACTGACCACTCTGGGTATCGTGATCGGAATCGCCGCCGTCATTGCCATGATGGAAATCGGAAATGGGTCTTCCAAAGCCATCCAGAGGACCATAGCGAGCATGGGAGCGGACATCCTGCTCGTTCTTCCCGGTGCGGTCGCCAGTGGTGGAGTATCTTTCGGAGGCGGAAGCGCGATGAATCTTACCCCGGAGGATATGGAGGCCATCATCCGTGAATGTCCCGCCGTACGCGCCGTGGCCCCGATTGTCCGTGCCCGAGGACAAGTGGTTTATGGGAATGTGAACTGGGTCCCGGCGAATATCAGTGGGACCACACCGTCCTTTTTGGACGTCCGTGACTGGGATGTGGGAGAAGGGGAACCTTTTACCGATCATGACGTCCGAACCGCCGGAAAAGTCTGTTTATTGGGCCAAACCATCGCACGGGAACTTTTTCAGGGAGATTCTCCCGTCGGCAAGGATATCCGTGTCTTGAACGTAACCGTTAAAGTCGTTGGTGTCCTGGCCCCCAAAGGAGCAAACATGGTGGGTATGGATCAGGACGATATCCTTATCGCCCCCTGGACGACGATCAAACGTCGGGTTTCCAGAGCGTCGACCAACCAGAACGTCGCCTCGGCCCAGAGTTCCACCAACCAGGTAAACACTCTAAGCGCCCTTTACCCCGGGCAGGTCAGTCTGTACCCCGCTCAGTCCCCAACCCAGGCCGCCAACACACCCCTGCCTGTGCGATTTACCAATGTGGATCAGATACTGGTCGCAGCACAATCTTCGACACAAATTCCTGCCGCCATCAACCAGATTACCCAACTCATGCGGGAACGCCACCGCATTCACGACGGCCAGACTGATGATTTTAACATTAGGAATATGACAGAAATGACCAAGGCACTGGCGTCCACCACGATACTGATGACCAGGTTGCTCCTGTGCGTGGCTCTTATTTCCCTCGTGGTCGGCGGAGTGGGAATCATGAACATCATGCTCGTCTCCGTTACCGAGCGCACACGAGAAATCGGTCTTCGGATGGCTGTGGGAGCGAGGGGCCGTGATATCCTACGCCAATTTCTCGTCGAAGCCGTGGTTTTATGTATGCTTGGTGGAACCTTCGGAATCTTGATCGGGCGGGGAAGTTCCATGCTGGTCCGGACCGTGTTGCACTGGCCGACGGAACTTTCGGTCGGAGCCATTGTCGCGGCCGTCGCCGTGTCGGTTACCGTCGGAGTTGTCTTTGGATATTATCCGGCATGGAAGGCTTCACGGTTAGACCCGATCGAGGCCCTGCGTTACGAGTAACAAATGCGCACGAGGATACAATTTTTAGCGAGTGGAGAATTTTCATGAATATACGACGCTTCGGGATCAACCTGATATGTATGGCCGCCGTCACTGGATGCTCCGTCGGCCCCAACTATCGGACACCCCAGACGCCGACCCCAAAAACATGGATCGGGGTCAAACCCGCTGGTCCCACAACCCGGCCGGCAGGACCAACGACACGCCCCGCCAACCTGGCCGCCTGGTGGAAATCACTGAACGATCCCATTCTTGATTCCCTGCTGGATGAGGCGATGAAAGCGAACCTCGATTTAAGAATCGCCACGGCACGTGTCCTTCAGGCCAGAGGCCAGCGAGGGATGGTCGCCTCGGCCCTGTGGCCCCAGCTCAATTCTTCCGCTTCACACAGGTACAGTGGTTCCAGCTTAAACGCCGGTTCCAAGCCGAAAAATCTGAGCTTGGCCAAACAGGCAAGAAACACCGCTGTCAACTCGGCACTTCAAGCAGTAACCGGGACCGCCGCTGCCCCTGTGAGTGTTGCCGGCATCATAGGCCAGGCCGTCACCAAGGAGGTCAACAACAAACTGCAAGGAACCATTAGCACTCCTCGCGACCAAAATACTTTTCAGGCGGGTTTCGACGCGAGTTGGGAACTGGATGTATTCGGAGGGACACGCCGCGCCGTGGAAGCTGCCGATGACACGCTGGCAGCGTCCGTGGAAATCCGCCGAGATGTGCTTGTTACCCTGCTCTCGGAAGTGGCGCTAAACTATGTGCAGCTTCGCGGGTCGCAACGCCGACTTGCCATCGCCCGCGCAAATATCCAGGTGCAAAAAGACTCGGTCGAAATAACACGGACGAAGTACAAAGCCGGGTTTACGAACGAATTGGACCTCGACCAAGCCGAAGCCCAACTCGCCACCACCCAATCGCAGATTCCCCTTCTGGAAACCGCGATCAAACAGGCCATCTACCAGCTCAGCGTGCTGCTCGCCCGACCACCGGGCGATCTGCTATCGAAGCTGGAAAAAGAAGGACCCATTCCTGTGGTTCCACCCGAAGTGCCGGTCGGGTTGCCTTCGGACCTGGTTCGACAGCGTCCAGACATTCGTGCCGCCGAACGCCAATTGGCCGCCGCCACCGCCCAAATCGGCGTGGCGACCGCGGATATGTTTCCCAAATTTTCAATCACAGGCTCGATCGGTCCGCAGGTCAGTAATATCAACCGCATCCTGGATCAGCAGAGTCTGGGATGGTCCATCGGACCCGGAATAACCTGGCCGGTCTTCGACGGCTGGCGGATTCGTTCAAATATCCAATTGCAGAACGCTTTCCAGGAAGAGGCCCTGGCGACGTATGAAAAAACCGTGCTTATAGCCTTTCAAGATGTCGAAAATGCCTTGGTCGCTTACACAAACGAACAGGTTCGCCATAAATCGCTCGTCAAGGCGGAAAATGCCAGCCGGAGAGCGACCGACCTGAGCAAGGAATTATACATAGGCGGCCTGACACCTTTCCTGAATGTGCTCCAATCAGAAGGCACACTCTACTCCACGCAAGACCAACTCGTTCAAAGTGAGACCACCGTGGTTACGAATCTGATCGCTCTTTACAAAGCCCTCGGAGGCGGCTGGGAAGCGCCGAAAAATGAAGCAGCGATTAACAACTAAAGCCTAATGCGACTTCTTTTCGACAAAGGAACCTCACTCTTGATAAAAGTAAGCTTACTCCTGGCGTTGTACATTTATCATCATGCAAAGGGTGAGAATCTGTGAAAAAATCAAACCGGGCGAAGGTCGAGCAATAAATGTTCCTGTTTTCGCGGTCAGATTTTCGGGTATCCCATAAGGAGGCGTTGAACGAGTTGTTCGTTCGGTCACTGGGTATCTTATCGTCGGATGGGTTGGTGACATTAAAACGGGTGGATCACGATGTAACGAAGGTTCGGGCGGATGCGAAGCTGGAGAGTTTTCGAAGTCACACGAGTTTGGAGAAACATTTGGCGGCGGCCCGCGAGCAGGTGAATCGCCTGGCCGATCCGAAAGGTCCAGAGACGACGGGCCGTCGTCGAAAGGCAAGCGAACGTTCGATTCGCGATAGCATAAAGATAAAAGAGGAATGACCAAGAGAAGCCTCCGCGTGGAAAAAACGCGGGATAGCTCCGGTTTT
>Ga0265292_1002143_pt1 | contig 14581 bp, 14 predicted proteins | sample Munlanlewell296A_FD_189080 | JGI IMG/M metagenome (GOLD analysis project Ga0265292, IMG submission 189080) | Leachate microbial communities from a municipal landfill in Southern Ontario, Canada - Leachate well 296A | ecosystem: Engineered > Solid waste > Landfill > Unclassified | place: Canada...
CCGTTGCTCCGGCGGCCAGAACGACGACGACAATGAGAGGCGCCTTTCGCCATGCTGCAACCACCGCAACTGCCAAGCCGACTGAGCGAGCGTCGATTGCAAGATCATGTGCGGTCGAAAATGTGTCCTTGACGACGAGCGCGGCAAGCAACGCGGCGGGAATGAGTATGAGACAGCGCTCGAGTGGCAGGGGTAATTTTCGCGATCCAACAATGACAAGCCCGCCGACTTTGAAGGCCAACGAACCAACCGACAACCCAATCACCAGCCACCACGTCATGTGATTAACAAGAACCTCTGCAAGCATCAGCGCCTCAGACCGATGAACACGGCGAGTCCGGCGGCCAAGATCGGAACGCCGATCGGTGCGCTTGGAATCAGAACCAAACAGATCAATGCGCCGAGGGCGGCGGCCTGACGACCCTTCGATGTGCGTAAGTGTGGCGCGAGCATGGCCACGAACGCCGCAGTGAAGGCGACATCGAGACCATACTTCTGTGGATCGATACCGTTTCCCAGTAGCGCTCCGGCAAATGTGCCCAGATTCCAGAACAAAAATAACGACAGCGCCGTTGTCCAAAATGCAATCTTTCGCAGATGCGGATCTGATTGCGCGGTGGTCATCGCCGTTGTTTCGTCGATCACAAAGTGTGAGGCCAAGAGTCGAATGCGCAACGAGCCCTTAATAATTGGGGCGAGCCCCAGTCCGTACACAAAATTTCGTGCGGCTAGAAGCAGTGCCCCGCCGAGCGCGGCACCAGCGGTTCCACCGGTTGCGATCACACTCATGGCCGACAATTGCGATGCACCCGTAAACGTAAACATCGACAACGCACACGTCTGGGCGACACTTGCTCCCGCGCTTACGGCCAGCACGCCAAACGAAACTGCAAACACACCGACCGCACCACTTAACGTCAAACTCGAGACGACGACACCACGCACCGGTGCGCTCAATTGAAGGCGACGAATACGGCTCACTCCCCTGGACCTTGCAAAGGACCTTCGAGAATTCTTTCAAGCATCTGATCGGCCGCGTTCCACGGGTCCAAGTTGTGCGAAAGCACTTGGTCCTCGAGCGATTTCCAACGCGGTCCACTACAGATTGCTCTGGCTCGTTGCTCGAGTTTGGATTCAATGATCGTGTTTAGCTCCTTGCGCAACCGGCCAGTGCGCCGAGTGTTGAGATCGCCGTTCGACTCGATGAAAGCACGGTGACGCAACACATGCGACCACAATTCGTCGACACCTTCAGCGGATGTGGCGATCGTTGCCACGATCGGCGGCCGCCACGCATTTGCATCCAATTCCGATAACTCCAACATTTGCTCGAGATCTCGACGGGTCTCGGTTACTCCTGCCCGATCGGCCTTGTTGATCACAAACACATCGGCGATCTCCAGTAGTCCAGCCTTGTTCGCCTGCACCGCATCGCCCCAACCTGGGTTGACGACAACGATTGTGCAATCGGCGGCTCCCGCTATTTCGACTTCTACCTGGCCGACTCCCACCGTTTCGACAAGTATCCATTGGTATTTCATCGCATCGAGCAAACGCATCGCCTCGCTCGTGGCTAGCGAAAGTCCGCCAAGATGTCCACGGGTGGCCATCGATCGAATGAATACGCCTTCATCTGTGGCGTGATCCTGCATTCGCACTCTGTCGCCGAGGATTGCTCCACCTGTAAACGGCGACGAAGGATCGATAGCCAGCACGGCAACGTTCGGTGCACCGCTTGTGGAACCACCGCGCAGATTGCCGATGATCGCACTCGTGAGCGTGCTTTTGCCTGCACCTGGCGCACCGGTTATGCCGACGGAGTACCCACCGCCGGTTAACGGAAACGATAACCGTCCAATTTCGCGCGCTTCGTCGCCGCCACTTTCGATGAGCGACAGCAATCGTGCCAGCGATCCACGGTCTCCCCCAGCCGCTGCGCTAAATAATTTTTGCGAGTCGCTCGTGCGTCGGGACACGTATTAGACCGCCACGACCTCGGTTACACCGTCGACACGGTCGCGCATGATGCGCTCGATTCCGGCCTTCAACGTTTGGTCCGAAGCGGGGCATGTGCCACAGGCGCCGACAAGATTGACGGTGACGATGCCCGTCGATTCGTCCACCTCTTTGAGCACAATGTCGCCACCGTCGGCCTGGAGGGCCGGCCGGATGACCTCGATTGTCTCTTCTACTTGGGTGCGCATCGACACGAATTACTCCAATACAAACAGCGACACAATATCTACTCGTCTACGATACGGGGATGCTCGCTCATCAAGGCGGTTGGGATGAAATGTTGTTCGTTGCAGTACCCGTCGCAGTGATTGTATTCGTGTTGTGGCGGGCGACACTGCGAGTGGAACGCCAAAACGCGGCCAAGCGAGCATCAGCGTCGAGCGATGTTGGCTCCGATTCCGACGAGGCGACCAACTAAATCGTCGTAACCACGATCGATGTGATGAATGTCGTTGATTTCGGTAATTCCGTCGGCGACTAGGCCGGCGACCACGAGAGCGGCTCCCGCGCGAATGTCGGGTGCGCTCACGCTCGCCCCCGTGAGCCGAGGCACTCCGCGGATGGCCGCGTGGTGGCCATCGATACGAATATCGGCGCCCAACTTGGATAACTCCTCTATATAGCGAAAGCGACCGGGATACAGATTTTCGGTGGCGATGCCAACCCCGTCTGCAATCGCCAACATCGCCACGAGCAGTGGCTTGTAATCGGTGGCGATGCCAGGATAAGGCAGCGTGGCAAAATTAATTGAACGCAGGCGCGACTGTGCAGAGACCCGCAAACCATCGGGCTGCGGAGTAATCGCTACCCCCATTTCGGCGTACACATTGAGCAACATCTCCATGTGATCCGGCCTGGCCCCGCGGACAAGAACGTCACCGCCGCAAACTGCGACGGCGGCGATGTACGTTGCCGCCTGAACTCGATCGTTCATCACTTCGTGGTGCACCGCACGCAACGATCCTGGCTTGACGCCTTCGATAACAAGCGTCGCGGTGCCAACGCCGGAGATGTGCGCGCCCATCTCGGTCAGCAACGTGCAGAGGTCGGCAATCTCCGGTTCGCGGGCCGCATTTTCGATTGTCGTGACACCGTCGGCGAGCACAGCCGCGGTCAGAATATTTTCCGTTGCGCCGACGCTCGGAAAACTAAGCAGTATCGATGCGCCGTGCAGGCGAGGAGCAGTCGCTCGCACTCCGTCAGCGGTGAGTTCAAAAGTGGCGCCCATCGCCTCCAGTCCTTCGATGTGCCAATTGATAGGTCGCAAACCAAAATTGTCGCCGCCCGGCATTGCAATTTCGGCTCGTCCGAATCGGGCCAGGAGTGGGCCGAGCACATTGATCGAGGAGCGGATTCGATCGACCTGTTCAAACGGAGCGACCGGCGTGATGTTGCCGTGATTGCACAGATTGAGCTGGTGCAATCCGACTCGCTTGCTTGAAACGCCGAGCGCGCCGATCAAGTCCCCCATCGTGTCGACGTCATTGATCGCCGGAACATTGGTGAACTCATAATCGCCCTCAGCCAACAAGGTGGCGGCCATTAGTTTGAGCACCGAATTTTTCGCCCCCGGAACCTGAACGTGACCGTGAAGCGGGCCAGATGGTTGGACGAAGATGCGCATTGCCTCTCAGTATGCTCGCGCGGTGGCCCTGCTTACATCGCCGTCTAGGCAATTTGCGCGATTGGGCGGTTTCCTACGCCCAAATTCGCTCAACGCGCGTCAGAAAAAAGTCCTGGTGTTGCTTGCATTGGCCTCGATGCCCGCGGCATTCACAAACACGGTGTTTACGCAAACGGTTGCGTATGCAAGCGATGAGTTTCATATCTCTGCCCAGGGTCAGGGATTTGCCGCCGCAATCGTTCGCTGGGGAGTGATCATCGTCTTGCCGTGCGCGGCATTGGCCGACCGATTTGGTCGACGACGAATGATCCTGTTCACGGTCTGGCTTGCACCGCTTGTGACATCTCTCGGCGCCCTCTCACCAAATTTTGCAACGCTCGTATTGACTCAGACAATTGGCAGACCTCTTGGATTGGCGTTGAGCATTTTCATCATCGTGGTTGCCACGGAGGAAATGTCCAATGACACTCGCGCTTTTGCGCTCAGCGTGATTGCAATTACTGCTGGATTCGGAGCTGGCATGGCCGTTGCTTCGCTACCGCTGGCGGAAATTTCGTTGACTTCGTGGCGCTACATCTACGCAGTCGGACTGCTGTGGGTGATTGTGGCGATCGTGATCACAAACCGGTTGCCGGAGACGAAACGATTTGAGTCACTCAATGAGCGAAAACACGACTTGAACGTGCGTGATCATCCTTCCGTTCATGCTCATATTGAAAAACGCCGACTGGTTTTACAAATGGCTGTGGCGGTACTTATCAACGTGTTCATTGCCGCCGCGTCGGTTTTTCAAGTTCGATATCTCAAAGATGTTCGCGGTTACTCTGCCTTGTTGATCGCAGTATTCACAACAGTCACCACCGGACCGGCATCAATTGGGCTAATCATCGGAGGACGGGTTGCCGATCGACACGGTCGCAAGTCGCTGGCGGCGATCACGATCCCGCTAGGTGCATTGCTCATCGCACTGTCGTTCAGCGTCCATGGAGTCGGCATGTGGTTTGCTGCGCTGGCTGGATCGATGGCCCTTGCCCTGTCTTATCCGGCAATGTCGGTGTTTCGAAGCGAACTGTTCCCCACCGCTCGTCGCAATATCGCCTCCGCGTACATCACCGCCGCATCGTTGGCTGGAGGAAGCGTCGGGCTACTTCTTTGTGGAAGGTTCATCGATCGCGGAACGAGCTACGGCGTGGTGATGACATTCCTGGCAATCGGACCGGTCTTGGTCTCGGTTCTTGTGTTCGCCTTATATCCAGAAACTGCTCACCGCGAACTTGAGGAGCTGAACCCGGCGGACGAATTACTGCAACGCCACTAGCCAACGATCGATTATTGCGGCGACACGATCATCGTGACCCTTGAGTTCGTGACGCCCACCTTCGATGAATTCGATTGTCGGCGGAATCGGAATCGCGCCAAATTCACGAATTAGCTCGTCAGGCGAGCCGAATTCGTCGCGGGTGCCGCTAATAAACAGGCTCGGAACTTTGACTCGAGGAAGGTGCTCGATTCGCAATTGATCCGGTCTCTTCGGCGGATGCAACGGATACGAAACGCAGATCACTCCACGAACATCGAGAGGCGCGACCTCGTCGGCGATTGCCATCGTGCACATTCGTCCGCCCATCGACCTGCCGCCGATCACCAAATCGGAGGTCGAGCATCCGAGTGTGTTGGCGGCCTCACTGACTTCATCAATCACGTACTGAACGAGAACCGGCGTTTTATCTGGAAACTTGCGGCCCTCTCGCCGATACGGAAAATCGATGCGAAACGTCGGTAGCGGCAAAACCGCTTGTTCGATGGCCAGCAGGGTGGACTGATCGCGGCTGCTACCGGCCCCAGGAAAGAGAACCAGACCCCGTGAGTTCACATGTACAACAAGACGCGTCGCGCCTCACCGAGTTCGCTGATGCTGTGCGCAGCCGTCTCCTGCGTTCCTCCGTGGTCTGGGTGAACCTGCCGCAGTGTTTCGCGAAATCGCACCTGAATCTCTTTCTTGCTCGGCTTGATTGTTCCAGGCGGAAATCCCAGAATGTCAAGCGCCCATGCTCGTGGGTCGGCCAGTGCCGACATCGAAGCGGCGCCGCTACCCACCAGAAACGAAATAAAAGAAGGACCGATCGGCCCGCGCCACTTCATCGCCTTGTGCAACAGGTCCGCAAGTTGACTTCGCGTATCCAGCGCGAGTCGCTCCAACGCGTACACCGAACCAAGCACCTGTTGCAATGGCGTCCCGACCGATTGGAAGTGAAACTCGAGTTCGTCTCCGTCACCATTCAAGCGATGCACGCTTCGCGACAATCCGTGGCGGTCAATTTGATATCGGTGTCGCAGGCGAGGTTGCACGATTCGATCGTCGTTTTTGATTTGGGTGATGAGGCGATGCACATCGGGAACTAGTTCGTCGTCGATGTCGGCGATGTGGGCGGACATGACCGCCCCGAGCAATAGCCCGCCGAATCCCGGGCCCGGATCAACAGGCAGTACGAGATTCCCAAGCGCGATCCGGCGCGTCGGTGTGATTGGTCGGGAGTGCCAAATTTCTAGCTCGGCCAGAATTTCGCCGGCCACGGTTATATGTGCGGTCGAAGTACCGCGTGCAGTCGACCGGCTAGATCAATCGCCGTCAACTCATCTGGCTGATTGTCGTCGGTGAGGGCCGCTGCGAGTTGATCGGCAATATCGGTTGCCTGCCTCCACACGGACGAAGGAACACCTTGCGGCGATCTGTGCGATTCGATGTCTTCGAGGAGAACCGACAACAGAGTCAACCCATCAGCGTCGAGCGGGTTGCGCTGCAATCTCTGGGCGACATTAAACAACGTCTTCAGCGTCTCTTGACTGGCCTGCGGCGACGAGTCATCGTCAACGATGATGATTCCGCCACTTTCCAGTGAGTCGAGGCACTCGTCAACCTCATCTTCCGAGGAAGTCGGAACGAGCAACACGTCACCCTCCCATCGATAGGCAACGTTGAATTCGGTGAGCATCTGCGACAATTCGCTTCGTTCCGCCGCGCTCCAGTCGTCGAGTTCGTACTCTGTTAGCTGCTCGTCGGCATCCAATGCTTGAGTTGAATCGGTGGCCGCCGATTGGCTTTCGATCTCGTCGAGAATCTCATCGACTTGATCCTCGTCGTCGACCGGAACAATCAGTTCCTCGCCCTCCCACGTGTGAGAGACGGACGCGTCTGCAAGCACCGAAGCCACGTTGGCCCGCTGATTGATCGACCACTCCGACAAGTCGTAGCGAACGGACTCCGTATCTGGATCACGTGGGTTCCACTCGCTCATATTTCAAACGCTACTTCTTGTTGGCTAAACGCAAAATTTGAGCGCCATTCTGCGGTTGTGCAAGGGGCGACTAGATTCAGTTGCGATGACATTGCGCGAACCCCCAGACCGCAACCTGGCGATGGAGTTGGTTCGGGTTACCGAGTCTGCCGCGTTGGCCGCCGCCCGTTGGGTTGGTCGCGGAAACAAAGTATCTGCCGACGGGGCCGCGGTCGATGCGATGCGCAATGTGCTTGACACGGTGAACATGGATGGAATCGTCGTCATCGGCGAGGGCGAGAAGGACGAAGCCCCGATGCTGTACAACGGCGAACGAGTCGGCAACGGCACTTCGCCAATGGCGGATGTCGCTGTTGACCCCATAGACGGAACAACTCTCACGGCATTGGGGCGCGGAAACGCGCTGTCGGTGATCGCAGTTGCCGAGCGAGATTCGATGTTCAATCCGGGACCGTGCGTATATATGGAAAAGATTGCGGTTGGCGCGGAGGCCGCTTCGGCAATTGATCTCAATGCCACGCCGACGAAAAACCTCAAAGAGGTTGCCAAGGCGATGAAGAAGACCCTGCACGAATTGACGGTCATGATCCTCGAACGGGAGCGCCATGACGAACTCATCGCCGAGGTACGCGCCTCGGGTGCGCGCATTCGTTTGATCAGCGACGGCGACATTTTCGCCGCAATCGCCGCGGCCTCGCCGGGCGTTGGCGTGGACATCTTGATGGGCATCGGCGGAACACCGGAAGGCGTTATCGCAGCCGCGGCTCTCAAGGCCATGGGTGGCGAAATTGTTGGCCGCTTGTACCCGCGCAACGACGCAGAACGCGACATTGCGATTGCCGCGGGATATGACCTGACGAAGATTCACACCACAAATGACCTGGTCCGCGGCAACGACGTGTTTTTCGCCGCCACAGGAGTGACAGACGGCGAGTTGCTCCGCGGAGTTCGCTACGACGCATACGGCGCGAGGTCGCAGAGTTTGGTCATGCGCAGCCGCAGCGGAACGATTCGTTACATCGACACGCACCACCGTGCCGACAGACTGGCGGCTTATTCGTCCGACGAATTTCGGGAGTGACCGTTAATCGACTCGCTGAACTTTGGAACTTCGATCTAAGCGTAAACTTTCTTAATCACGGTTCGTTTGGTGCCGTCCCCCTCGAGGTGGACGCGGCGCAACTTGAGTTTCAGCTTCGTGCAAATGCCAATCCAAATCGGTGGTTTCGATTCGAGTTACCGGACTTGTTGATCGCGGCTCGCCAATCCACGGCGAAGTGGTTAGGAGTCGAGGAAGATCGTTTCGCTTTTGTTCCCAATGCGTCTCAAGGTGTGATTACCGCCGTGCAAGCCCTCGTCGATGACATATCGGCGAACTCGCAACGGGCGCACATTATCGACACATCGCTCGGCTATGGAGGAGTGCAATTCGGTTTGCGGCGAGTGGCCCAACGCAGCAACGCGTCCTTCACCACGGTTGCTCTCGAGTATCCCGACGAGATCACGATCGACATCATCACAGCTCGAATTCGCAGTGCAATAGACGATTCGGACCGACTGGCAATTGTCGTCCTCGACCTCATCACCTCGAACACCGCAATGTTGTTGCCGGTGGCCGAAATTATCGTCAAACTAAAGGCCGATCATCCGAATACTCGGTTCGTTATCGATGGTGCTCACAGCGCGTGCATGCTCAAAAACCCGTTGCCAATCGGATTTGATGTGTGGGTGGGCAATTTTCACAAGTGGGTATGCGCTCCCCGACCATCGGCCGGACTTGTATGCGCGACAAAGGAGATCGCCGAACTGATGGCGCCGTTGGCTCCATCATGGGACTACGAGTACGGCTTTCCGCGGTCCTTTGATTGGCAGGGCACGAGCGACTATTCGGCGTATCTGGCCACCCCGCCGGCCATTGAATTTCTACGACAATGGAGTTATGAGGAACTCAATACACATAACACTACGGTCGTCAAAGCCGGGGCGGCACTGTTGCGCCATGCCTGGGGGGTCGATCGACATGTTGAAGAATCACTCGAAGCGCCGTGGATGCGGATGGTCAGATTACCAACTTCCACCGCCTTTACCCGCGATGAATGCAACACCTTGATTCGCAAAGCGAGCATCAATCTGAAATCGGAGACGACGATCATGTCCGTCGCCGGCCACAACTACGTGCGCCTGTCGGCCCATATGTATAACGAGATGAGCGATTACACAATGCTCGCCGAGTTACCTCAACTGATTTAGGCGATTACTTGCCGCTCAGTTTGCGAAGGTATAACCCGACATCTAAAACCGCATTGGCGTTGCGTAGGAGATGTTTGGGGGGAACCGGCGTTCCTGGGAGTTCGACAACAAACGAATAGGAATTTGGAATCGTCATTCGCTGCCACGTTGCGGCAATCCCCCAGTACGTTCCACCGGTGATTTGCTTGAGCGGAATACCTGTCTGTTGCGAATAGCGCGCTCTCAGCAGACCGTTGACTCCGGTGCTCGGCGAAATTCGAAACAGGTCTTGGTGGTACCAGATCCCAATTTCCGGCTTGATCTCGCGCATGAACTTGATCATCGCTTTTGTTTCCGGTTCTGATGCCTTTGATGGTCCCGAATACTCCTCGTTGCCAGGTTGAAATATTTTTCTCCACTGATATGGAAAGTTGCGGTTGAGATCAACGCCGTGGGCGTTTGTGTGGCTTAGTCGCGACGCCCCATCCGGATTCATCGACGGAACGAGCCACAGGTCAATTCCTGCCGGCACGGGAAGGGTCATTAGGTGGTCGACGATCTTGAGACCGGCCAACTCGTCGCCATGGATTACGCCGATGACGAGCACAACGGTGCCGCCTGGCGTGCCGCGACGATAGGCCTCAATTGGGCGCCCTTCGACGGAAGTCCCGATGATTCGTGGAGCGAGCGCCAAAGGCGTATATGGGGATTCAGCCGATGCGCTCAGCGCGCCACCCGTGGAGGCAAACATGATCGACCCGCACAGGGCAACAGCAAGGGCTCGCATGAACTTCAAATTTTACCCGAGGGATTTCACTTCGACCAGAGCGGCCTGTCCTCTATCTAGTCAACTCCGACCGGGACTTTGGCAAATGCATTGACATCAATGAGACCGTGATCGGTGATGCGCAGAGATGGAATTACCGAAAGCCCAAGGAAACTCAAGGTCATGAACGGAGCGCTCAGCGAGATTCCTAGGCCGTGTGCCGCATGGACGACCTCTTCGAGTTGCGATACAACTTGATCTAAAGGTAAGTCGCTCATCAACCCTGCTATCGGCAGCGGCGCCTCGGCAATGACCTTGCCGTCGCACACGACAACCTGACCCCCACCCAACTCCGCTACTCGGCCGACCGCGACAGCCATATCGTGCGGACCTGTTTTGTCGCGCGCGCCAACGACCATCACATTGTGCGCATCGTGTGCGACCGAAGATGCAATTGCCCCTCGTTTGATTCCATATCCGGCAACATATCCAAGCCCGATCCGGCCCGTTGCATGATGTCTCTCAACTACCGAAATGCGGGCAATGTCGACGCCTTGATCCTGCACGTTGAGAATCAGATCCTGTGTACGAATTGTGCCATCGGTTATCCCGATGACACGTGCCGTGGTTACGGAATCGTTGTCGAGAATAAAGTCGGCGGCAACGGGCGCATGGTGCAATCGAATCGTGTTATATAAATGTTTCGGCGCCACAACTGATGGAACCACTCCGTCAATGATCTTGCCGTGTTCGGCAACTAGTCGTCCTGCCTGAAGAACCCGCGTGGGGCGAAAGCCCTCGAGTTTGTCGAATACGAGAACATCGGCCTGATACCCGGGCCCGAGAGAGCCGAGGTGGAAAAAGTTGTGATACATCGCCGGAAAAAACGAGGCCATCAAAAGCGCGTCGATATCGGAAAGCCCGTGCTCGGTCGCCAGCCGCGCACAGTGATTGATGTGCCCATCGTCGCGCATCATGTCGGGTTCACGATCGTCGGTGCTGAACGCGCAACACATTGACCCCTGATTGATAGCGGTTGGCAGTAGCGTCACCAGTTCTTGACAAAGTGAACCGTGTCGCAGAAACACCCACATTCCCTTCTGTCGCTTTTCGTGAGCTTCTTCCAGTGCAATGCATTCGTGATCCGATTCGACTCCGGCGGCGAGATAGGCATCGAGTTGATTTCCACGAAGGCCGGGCGCATGGCCGTCGACCTTGCGCCATCCCGCCGAGGCAATGATTTCCCGAAACAGCGGATCGGCATTGATCACCCCGGGAAAGTTCATGACCTCGGCGACACCGATTGCTCCGTACTCGTTTAGGAGCACCTTTACTTCGTGCGCCGTAAAGGGCGCCGATGCGCTTTCAAATTTGGAGGCAGGTACACAACTCGATGCGGCTATTCCAAACGTGAACGGCATGTCGGCCGCCGCCTCGATCACCGAAATAACTCCAGGAAGCCCCGCCACATTTGCCACTTCGTGCGGATCGCAGGCGACAGCTGTTGTTCCGTGAGGTAACACCGCCTTGACAAATTCGGAAACCCAAACCTTGGACGACTCGAGATGCATATGAGCGTCGACAAAACCTGAACACAGCGCGGCTCCGTCGACATCCATCGTCGAGATTGCATCACGGGTTCCCCATCCGACCACCTGTCCGTCGCAGATCGCGAGATCTGTAGCTACCCATTCCCTCGTCGCCGGGCTAAATACTCGACCTCCGGTGATGAGTAGATCGGCCGGTCCGTCGCCGCGCGCTGCGGCCAATGCCTTATCTGATGCTGGAGGTCGTGCCACGGCGTGACTGTACCCCAAAATTTCCTGGCGCGGTTTAGAACTCCGAGCGAACTTCCCACAGTTCTGGAAAGACGGGCTTGAACAGCGTCGTCGCCAGATATTGGGCTCCCGATGATCCACCGGTTCCCGGTTTGGCTCCAATTGTTCGCTCGACCATTTTCACGTGGCGATAACGCCACTCTTGCAATCCTTCATCGATGTCGACAAGGCGCTCCAACACAAGCGAAGCCTCCGGGTCATTGCGATACACATCGATGAGCATGTCGTTCACACCCCGCTGACCGGCTGCTGGCACATGATTGCGTGAGGCGAGATACATGATGACCGATCCCCACAAGCCGTTCTGCTCCGGTTGGCGACCGCCTAATAGGGATTCGAGTTGGCGAAACTGGCGTGACTGAAAGCCGCTTGCCGCGTCGAGCCTGTCGCGAAACGTATTGAATTGCAACGGAGTCATGGTCTCCAGAATGTCCACCTGGCCGACGAGCGTTTTCAATATTGTTCGAACCCGACCGAGTAATCCGAGGGAAAGGTGCGAGTCGCCTGCCTCAAGCGTGACGTGCGCTCGGTGCAATTCGTGCAACAGCGACTTGAACCATAGTTCGTACGTTTGGTGAATGATGATGAAAAGCAATTCGTCGTGTTCGGGACCGCTCGACAGCGGTTCTTGGAGCGCCAACAACTCGTCAATTTTTAGATACGAAACATATGTGACCGCCGCATCTGACGATGTGGGATCGTTGCGGGATGTCATAAGGTAATCGTATGCCGACACCCGACATTGAGATCACTTCGCGTCTCTATGCCGAGACGATGGATGAGAGCGACCCTCTCGCCCACTATCGCGACGAGTTTTTGATCACCGACCCGACTAAGTGCTACCTCGATGGCAACTCCTTGGGTCGACTACCCAAGCGCACAATTGAGATAGTCAACAACTATTTGATCAGCGAGTGGGGCGAGCGCATGGTCGATGGCTGGTCGTCATGGATAGATGAGGCCCAGAGCACCGGTGACCTGATCGGTCGCGCGGCCCTTGGCGCAAATGCCGGGCAGGTGCTCGCCGTGGACACGACGAGCGTCAACTTTTACCAACTGTGTAACGGCGCCATCAAGGCACGACCGGGACGGCGAACGATCATCAGCGATGAATCGAACTTCCCAACCGATCGCTACATCTTGGAAGGAATCTGCAGTCAACTCGATCTAGAACTCGTGCTTATTCCGGATGATCGCGGCGTCGAATGCGTCACCGCGGAGATGCTCGCGCCGTATCTGAACGACGATGTCGCTCTCGTGACGCTGAGCGTGATCCAGTATCGCTCGGGCGCGCTTCACGATGTAGCAGCGATCACGGCGCTGACCCACGGGGTTGGCGCGCTGATGTTGTGGGATGCAAGTCACGCCATTGGAGTCGTGCCGATGGAGTTCGACCGCGACTTGGTGGATCTGGCAGTCGGTTGCACCTATAAATACGGCAACTCCGGACCGGGCGCCCCTGCTTGGCTGTACGTGCGAGAGGAACTGCAGCAAGCCCTGAGTGTGCCGATTCAAGGTTGGTTTGCTCAAGACGATCAGTTTGCGATGGCTCAGGGATTCGATCGGGCAAGTGGAATTCGCGGTTTTCAGATTGCGAGTCCATCGATCATTGGTCTGCGATGCGTGCAGACCGCATTTGAGATGATTTCCGAGGCAGGTCTACCCGCAATCGAAGCGAAGGCCACCAAGGGAACCGAATTGATGATCGCGCTAAATGATGCGTGGCTGGCAAAACTTGGTTGCACAGTCGTCACTCCACGAGATGCAACTCGTCGCGGCGGTCACATCACTATCCGCCACGCGGAAGCGCGACGAATCTCCGAGGCGTTGCGTCGTTTCGCCAATGTCGTTGCCGACTACCGCCGACCTGACTGCCTACGGCTGGCGATGTCTCCGCTTGCTACTTCGTATGTGGAGGTTTGGGAGGGGTTCAATCGGTTGCGCGAATTAATAGTTACTCGATCGTTCGAACAAATCGGTGAACCCACTTCGCGGGTGACGTGAGACGACTTTTTCCGTTTGCCCTGCACCAATCGTCAAACGTTGCCTCCGGGGTTGGCAATGGTGTCGTGCTCATTGTTATTCCGTGGCTGGTGCTTGACCGAACGGGATCGCCGATTGCGGCTGGAACCGTCGCCGCGCTGTCGGCGTTGCCAGGGATTTTTGTATCGCCGTTCATTGGGGTCGTTATCGACCGGCTGGGTCGCAGGCTGGTGTCAATTGGCGCAGATATTTTCTCCGCGATTTCGGTCCTACTTTTCCCAGTGGTCGACGCCGTAGGAGATCTCACTTTCGGCATAATTCTCGCACTTGCCGTTCTCGGGGCGATCTTCGATCCAGCGGGTTATACAGCACGAAAGGCGCTCATTCCGGATTCGGCAAGTGCGTCGGGCATTGACATCGGTTTTGCGAACGGCATTCACGAAGGATTATTCGGCGCTGGTTTCGTCATCGGCCCGGCTCTTGGCGCCGTGCTCATTTCGACAATCGGGGCGGTACACGCACTCATTGCCGCCGGCGCAATGTTCGGAATTGCCTCCGTGAGCATAGTTTTGATGCGAGTCACTGACTCCGGACAGGTAGTTCGTTTCGCATCGGCAAGCCGCGAATCATTTTCACAAAGTATGTTGGGCGGACTGCGAGTATTGCGATTTGACCGTGCTCTGTTGGCGATGACGATCATGGTCATGCTTCTGTCGGCTGTCTACATGCCAACGGAGACAATTATTCTGCCCGTCTACTTTGAGTCCATTAACGACGCTTCGAGTTTTGGGCTCACGATGTCGGCATTAGCGACGGGCGCAATGCTCGG
>Ga0265292_1002144_pt1 | contig 14558 bp, 11 predicted proteins | sample Munlanlewell296A_FD_189080 | JGI IMG/M metagenome (GOLD analysis project Ga0265292, IMG submission 189080) | Leachate microbial communities from a municipal landfill in Southern Ontario, Canada - Leachate well 296A | ecosystem: Engineered > Solid waste > Landfill > Unclassified | place: Canada...
TCCATCTGCACTCGGGAATGCTGCTGAAATAAGGCCGATAAGAAATACCAATCCAGCCATGGGGCCGAGATACCTGATTGCGACAGTTGGGAAAATTTCATCACTGGTTGCCACAACCACGCCTTTGCTCTGAACATAAATCAGTAACAGGGCACCCAGAAACAGGAATAGCAGATTGACAAGGACGAGTATCCCGCTGAATGTGAACATATTCTTCTGAGCTTCCTTAATATTACGACAACTAAGATTTTTCTGCATCATCTCCTGATCGAGTCCTGTCATAACAATTGTGATAAACATACCACTGAAGAATTGTTTAAGAAAAAATCTTTCGTGATGCCAATCGGTAATAAACATTTTCGAAACTGAGCTCTCTTTGACAGTAGAAACCAGTTTAAAAAGGGAAATATCCAGATCCTTGCTTATGTAAATTACTGAGAGCACGACAGCAAGCAACATAAATGTGGTCTGCAGGGTATCGGTCCATATTATTGTCCTTATGCCCCCTTTCAAAGTATAAAGAATGATAAGAGTTATGAATACAAAAACATTTACCCAGAATGGTATATTCCAGGCATCAAAAACAAAAATCTGCAAAACATTTATAACCAGAAACATACGCAATGAAGCGCCTAATGTCCTTGAGATTATGAAAAACCCGGCACCGGTTTTATATGACCAGAACCCAAATCGCTGATCGAGATAAGAGTAAATGGAGGTCAGTTTAAGTCTGTAATATAAAGGAAGTAAAACAAGTGCTATTACAAAATATCCGAAGAGGTACCCTAAAACAACAACCATATAACTGAACTGGGTGTCTTTTACCCAACCCGGTACAGACATGAAAGTTACTCCCGAAAGTGAAGCTCCGATCATTCCATATGCAACAACAAACCATGGAGAGACTTTATTTCCGATAAAAAAAGCCTGATTGTCGGCCTTTCTTGCTGTGAACCAGGTAACTGCAAACAACACACCCGTATATATCAGGAATATACCAAGGATTAATAGTGGTGACATAGCAGATTCAATTAATTTACAAGAATAACAAAAAGAAAGGAAGACAAAAAATTCTCTGCCGGTTTAATAACACCGGAAAATTGAACTAATTTTGTCAGAAAGTTTTAGTTATGAGTTTTACTGAATTTCCTTCCAGGTTGCTTGAAAATGCTGTAAATGAATTTGCCTCTCTTCCCGGTATTGGAAGAAAAACTGCTTTCAGACTGGTGATGAATCTGTTAAGAAGAGATGCTGAAGAGGTGAGAAGATTCGGTGCGAGCATTATTAAGCTCCATGGAGAGATCCACTATTGTAAGGTTTGCAATAGCATTTCCGATACTGAAATCTGCAATATCTGTAACGATGAAAAGAGGGAAAGAACAGTTATATGCGTAGTGGAAAGCATTCAGGATGTGATGGCTATTGAAAATACACGGCAATTCAGAGGTTTGTATCATGTTCTTGGGGGTATCATTTCCCCAATAGATGGAATAGGTCCGTCTGATCTTAAAATTGACAGTCTTGAAGAAAAAGTGAAAGCCGGAGGTGTCAAAGAAATAATTTTTGCTCTGAGTACAACTATGGAAGGTGACACTACAAACTATTATCTTTATAAGAGACTTAACAAATATAATATCAGCCTCACAACGCTGGCACGCGGAGTGGCAATAGGTGATGAACTTGAATATACCGATGAGATAACGCTTGGACGGGCTATTAACAACAGAAATCCATATCAGCAATGATGAAATATAAAAAAATCAAGCTCAGGGCTCTGGAGCCGGAAGATCTGGAGCTTCTTTATGATTGGGAGAACAACGATTCATACTGGGTAATAAGCGATACTGTTTCTCCATTTTCAAAATATACCCTTAAACGGTATCTTGAGAATTCCCATAAGAATATTTATGAAACAGGTCAGCTCAGGCTTATGATTGATCATATTCCGGATAAGGTGACTATCGGGACCATAGATATTTTTGATTTTGATGCCTTCCATAAAAGGGCCGGACTGGGAATACTTATCGCTAACGAGGCTTACAGGAGAAATGGATATGCTTCAATGAGTCTGACCTGTCTCATCGATTATTGTTTTAAAACACTTCAGCTGCATCAGTTGTATTGTAATATCCTGGCAAACAACTGTGAAAGCATGGATCTATTTAAAAAGCAGGGATTTGTCCAGGCCGGGATTAAGAAAGACTGGATCAAGACATCCGACGGTTATCTCGATGAATACATTTTTCAATTAATAAATCCGTAGCCAGAAGGCCGCATGCTGCTGAGATATCAATTCCGCGGGATCTGCGGACAGAAGCAGAAATCCCTGAAACTACAAGGTTATGTTTGAAAAACTTCATTCTTTCGGCGGAGGATGAGCTATTTGGATCATTCCCGATAGGATGATAAGGTAACAGGTTGACCCTTATCATTGAATCTTTAAGAAGAGTCTTAAGTCCTTCAAGGTGGTTATCCGTATCATTCAAATCCTTTATCATTACATAGGCAACGCTTAATCTCCTTTTCTTCTTAACAGGATAATTCTTCATTATCTCTATTATCTTTTGTACCGGATATTGCTTTTCAGCGGGAACAACCCTTTTTCTATCTTCAATGAAGGGAGAATGAAGACTTAAAGTCAGATTGCAGTCAGAACTCTGAAGAAATTTTTCAACCCCGTGCGTTATGCCTACCGTTGAAACAGTCACATTCCTCGGGCTAATGGCAAGACCCCATCCGGCTGTAATTATCTCACAAGCTTTTAATACATTTTCGAGATTATCCAATGGTTCACCCATACCCATAAATACGACATGAGTAACTTTTCCAGCATTTGGAATACTGATTATCTGGTTTATAATCTCTCCTGCCGACAGGTTACCCCGAAAACCATATCTGGCAGTAACACAGAACTGACAACCCATCCTGCAACCAGATTGAGTTGAAACACATACCGTATTTCTTTTATTATCAGGTATAAAAACAGTTTCAAACTCTTTTCCTGTTTCAGTTCTGAACAAATACTTTACTGTTTTATCCACTGAAACTTCCGAAGCAACTGGCATAAAAATCCCGCTGTATGTATTAGAGGCAAGCTCTTCTTTGAGCTTCTTAGGAATTTTTGTGATCTGTGAAATTTCACCTGTACTTTTCTTATATATACTGTTCGAGATTGAAACTGCATGAGAAAGAGTAAAACCGGAAGGTCCGATTAGACTAAATATCTCTTCCGCAGTTAAACCACAAAGACTCTTCTTGACCATAATCGCCAGATATTTGCAAAAATAAGCCGATTATCAATATCTTAGTAATTATTTTTTAAATCAGTGTTAAAGGTACTCTAGTCGGAAGTCGGAAGACGGATCAATTAGAAATTAGAAATTACGAATTGAGATAAGATAATTCGTAATTCGTAATTCGTAATTCCCAACTGATGTTCGGTCTTCGGACTTCAGACTGATTAATTACTGACATAGAAATGGATAATTGGGAGTCACTATATATTTATTTCATATCAGGAACGGGAAATGCACGAGCTTCTTCAGAATGGATTGCAGATGAGGCTGGCAAAAAAGGGCTTAAAACCTGTAAAATATCTTGCCCGGTTTACTTCACTTACAGCATTACCCTTCTGGAGAAGATACAGATTTTTGAAAAACAGTAAAAATCATAGCACTTCCGTTAAAGAGGAGGTGACTGCATCAGGCCCCTGTTCTTAAGCAAAGGTTCGATAACAGGTTCACGTCCGCGGAAGTTTACAAACATCTGCATTGCATCCATCGTACCGTTTTTCTCAAGGATATTCTTACGGTAAGAAGTAGCAACCGATTTATCGAACAGGCCTTTTTCCTTAAAGGCTTCAAAAGCATCATTATCCAGCACTGCAGCCCAGATATAGCTGTAATATCCTGAATCGTACCCCCCTGCAATATGAAGGAAGTATGTGCTCCTGTAACGTGGTATGATTTCAGGTATCAAACCAATACCGGTTAAGTATTCTTTTTCAAAGGTTTGAACATCAACAATTGCAGGTGCTTCCAGGGTATGATATTTCATGTCGAGAAGTGAAGCAGCAAGATATTCTACAGTTTCAAATCCCTGATTAAAATACCCGCTGTTCTTAATTTTCCGGACCAACTCTGCAGGAATTGTTTCATTTGTCTTATAGTGCTTTGCATATATGTTAAGAACCTCAGGTTCTGTTGCCCAATGCTCCATCAGTTGCGACGGCAGTTCCACAAAGTCCCATGCGATATTTGTCTGGTTATAGGTACTCTTATTAAAAAGGGCATCAAGGGAATGTCCGAACTCATGATATAATGTACTGGCCTCTTCCACACTGATGAGAGCCGGCAGATCACCGCTGGGACTTGTAAAATTGAAAACTGTTGTCACAACCGGAGTAACACCCTTTCTTTTAACGATATGGTAGCTTCGATAGTTTCCGCACCAGGCACCCTGTTGCTTACTTTCTCTGGGATGAAAATCCATATAAAGCACACCCAGATGGGAGCCATCAGCCTCTTTTACTTCAAAAGCCTGTGCTTCAGGGTGAGGATGCGGGAAATCGGCAAGTGGAATAAAAGTAATTCCGAATAATTTGTAGGCCACAGTAAAAACGCCATCACGGACATTATCAAGTTTGAAATAAGGTCTTAACTCGCTGTCGTTCAAATCATATTTCTCTTTTCTGAGTTTCTCGGCATAATACCACCAGTCGGATGGTTCAAGTTTGAATTTTCCTCCCTCTTTGTCAATAATCTTCTGCATCTCAGAAACCTCATTTTTAGCTACAGGAATTGCCTTTTCCCAAAGGTTATCAAGCAGATTAAAGACGTTCTCAGGCACTTTAGCCATACGTGGTTCAAGAACAATATGTGAGTGTGTCTTGTATCCAAGGAGTTTAGCCCTTTCTGACCGGAGATTGACGATCTCAGCCAGTATCTTATCATTGTCAAATTCATTACCATTATTGCCACGGTTGGTGTAAGCGTTATAAATTTGTTTGCGAAGGTTCCTGTTTTCAGAATATTGCAGGAAAGGAAAAATACTTGGTCTCTGTGTTGTAAATGCCCACTTGCCCTCCTGTCCTGCTTCCTTTGCTGTTTCTGCTGCAGTGGCTATAACTGATTCAGGCAACCCCGTAAGATCTTCTTTATTAACATACATTAAATAGTTATTTGTCTCGGCGAGTACGTTCTGGCTGAATTTAACTGTCAGAACCGATAACTTCTGGTTCAGAACTTTGAGAGTATCCTGATCCTGCTTATTCAGGTTTGCCCCATTCCTGACAAATCCCTTGTACAGGTTTTTGAGTAAGAATTTCTGTTCGGGATTAAGCTTAAACTTTGCCTGGTTATCAAAAACAGATTTTACCCTTTTAAAAAGTTCGGGGTTAAGCAGAATCTCATCACGGTATGCTGAAAGTAATGGAGAGACTTCCATCTCGATCTTCTGCAATGAATCGTTTGTGTTGGCTGCAGCCTGAGCAAAGAAAACTTGTGACACTTTTGATAAAAGGTCACCGGTATTGTCGAAAACCAGGATTGTATTTTTAAAAGTAGGCTTACTTTTGCTTTTAAGTAATGTTTCTATCTCAGCTTTCCCTTCTGACATTCCTTTCTCAAAAGCCGGCATATAATGTTTAGCCATTATCTTTTCGAAAGGGGGAACATCGAAAGGAGTGCTATAAGCGGCAAAAAATGGATTGCTCTTATCAACTTCAGGCTGGTTTTTACAACCTGTAATGGCAAGGTTGACCATTCCGCTGATTAACAACATTTTATAAAGTGTTTTCATGTGTTTAAAATTTGATTTTTTTATTGTCACATGGAACTCGCGATGAATTTAAACATGCTTCTTTGTAAATTTAAGCATTTTAAATTCATGCTCGTTTCATAGTTATAAACTTTAGGATTCTTCATTCTATACTGATTTATTTACAAAATAAGGTTATTCAAAACTGGAATCAAAAAAATCTCAACTATTTTTATCCTGACTTCCGCACTGGGACACCCAAAATTATTTATTATCCATTACCGTCGGTTTTAACCGACGGTTAGAGGTATTACTTTTCCTGGGACTTTAGTCCCTTATGATTTGCCGGGCTAAAACCCTTAAAATATGTGATTCTGAGACCGTTGGCTAAAACCAACGGTAATTGATTAATTAAGCAAGAGGTGATAAGAAAATAGCAGTACACCATAATATCTTTTGGAGGCAAAAAGAAGACAAATATTTATTATTTTTGTCAGCCTTGATCAAGAAAAGAAGGAGAGATGGCAGAGTGGTCGAATGCGGCGGTCTCGAAAACCGTTGTTCGCCTTCCGGCGAACCGGGGGTTCGAATCCCCCTCTCTCCGCAAAGCTTAAATAAATCCTGCGAAAGCGGGATTATTTATTTTACAGAGGTTCCAAAGAAAGCTTGCTTTCTGAAGGAACCGAATGGAAAATAAATATCAACCCGAAGGGTTTATTTAAGCTTTGCAAGGTTCCCCACAGGGGATCACCGAAGGTAATCCCTCCGAAACTCATGAACTCACCCCCAGCCCCTCTCTGCTTCGCAAAGAGGGGAGTAATAGGTTGATAAGTAGTTCGATACAGGTTTAAAATGAAGTCTTATAATAGGATCCCAGCCAGCGAAGCTGAAATGTACGAGGCCATCGTTCCGCAAAGCATTGCTTTGAATCCGAGTCTGGCAAGGTCGGCTTTCCGGTTTGGTACCAAAACTCCGATTCCCCCGAGTTGGATAGCTATCGAGCTGAAATTGGCGAATCCGCAGAGTGCGAAACTTGCTATAACAACTGATTTTGCGCTTAAAAAGCCTTGTTGTATCATCGGTGAAAGGTCGGAATAGGCAACAAACTCGTTTATTACCATTTTTGTTCCCATTAATGAGCCAACATGGAGTGATTCAGACGGTGGCACTCCCATTACTATTGCAAAAAGACTAAAAAATGCTCCAACAACGTCTTTAAGACGAAGATTATCAACATTCAGTCCAAGTGCATCAAGTGATAAGCCTGTCCACGAAAGAAAATGTCCGAAGTATCCTAAGAGTGCATCGACAAGGGCTATCAGGGCAATTACACCAATCAACATTGCAATCACATTTATAGAAATCTTCATACCATCACTTGCACCATGTGAAATAGCATCCATTATATTAGAATGTTCCCTTTTCACCTCAAGTTTTATTATCCCCTTTGTTTCTGATTCTTCAGTCTCAGGGAAGACAATTTTCGAGATGACCAATGCCCCGGGGGCAGCCATAAGACTTGCTGCAAGGAGATATGATGCCGGTACGCCCATCGAAATATAAACAGCCATTACACCACCGGCAATACAGGCCATACTTCCTGTCATGGATGCCAGCAGCTCCGACTTTGTCATCCCGGAAAGATATGGACGTATCATTATCTGGGCTTCCACCTGGCCGACAAAAGCACTGGCAACATTCGATAAAGCTTCGCTCCCGCTTACTCTCATAGCCCAATGAACAAAACGTGCAATTACTGCAATGACTCTTTGCATCAAACCAACATGATATGCCATAGCAACCAGAACGCAAACGAAGATTATTGTCGGAAATAAGATAAAGAGAAAGACCCCGGATTTTACAATGCCTTCAGGAAGGATCTGGGTGACTTTTGTAAGGTCCCCGAAAACAAAAAGGCCGCCCTCTTTAGAAAAGTCGAGAAGCTTATTTATTGCCTTTCCAAGCCAGTAGAAAATATCCTGACCAATCGGGACTTTAAGAATGAATATGGCAAGGGTGATCTGTAAAATCAAACCTGTAATGACCAGACGATAATTAATTTTTTTCCTGTTGTTCGACCATAAAAAAGCCAGTCCAAGGATTATAATGATTCCTATAACGCCTGTAAATCTTCCCATGTAAGTATCGATTAAGTAAAAGTGTCTTTATCAAACCTACATTTTTTTTGAATACGCAGCCATGATTTTCCGAAAAAAAGAAATTAACTTTTACCTGTAAATACCTACCTGGCCATATCTGGGAATGGCCCGGTAGATTATTTTGGCATCAGCTCTGGGAAGTCTCATCTTTATAAATGGATGATATTCCGGGACTTTGAGAAGTGCCACACTCTTGAGAGAGCTCCATGTATCGCGGAGCCTGTCCTTTATGTTGAAGATAAAAAGATTCATCCTGTCACTGAATTTCTCCTTTTCCTCCTGATAAACATATATCCTTGTTCCGTTGGTCATTTCCAGAATATAATTGACAGGTTCAACAATAGATGTGTCAGGCATAATATCAGGTTTATACTCCGTAGTATCTTTTGGTGCCATCTTGATCATCACCGGTTCCTTTCTAATTGTTGCGTAGGCATTAGATATTGTAAAAGGAGAGGAGAGCATTGATAATATTATGTTTTCATCACCTTTTATAAGAATCTTGCTGGTCTGCACACTGCTCATCTTTGCCTTATGAACGACCACGCCACTGATCTCAATATTAGCCGTACTGTCTGTCAGATTAATAGTAAGGTAAATAGAATCGGTTTCAGCCATTACTATTCTTGATTGGAGAAAAGCCTTTTCCTTTAGCAACTTAAGATAAGCAGAATCAGAAAAGATCCGTTCGTCAACTAAAGTATTTTCAGCCGGTTTAACACTAAATTCATTATTTATTGCTGATAATTTCCGTGCCGGACTCATCATCGACATTATGGCATAATAAAAAATGAATACCGAAAAGATAATGATCAGAATGATGAAAGTCTTTTTTATGCCAGATGTATTATTAATAATCTCAGTTTCCATATCACTTTTTTCGATCAGATCAGAAAATATAAACTTTCGAACCAATACTCAGGGTATTGAAGATTATTTCAAGATCTTCATCATTCAGGCGGACACAGCCGTGGGTAACCGGCATTCCAAGAAAACGCTTGTAAATGGTACCATGAATCAGGTAACCGTCGCCAATGGCAAGAGCATAATCGCCTAATACTCCATATTCATATCTTGAAAAGTCATCCTTCGAAGGAATCGGTAATCCCTCTTCGACGAATGCCCAATCAGGTTTTTTCCACACAGGATTGGTTGTCTTGCCATGTATCCAGTATTTTCCCTTTGGTGTTTTGAAAATCCATTTTTTGTCTCCTTCTGTCTGAAGCATTGTATAACTTCCTGAACTGCAGAAACCTTCTCTTATAAGTTTTTTATTCCTATAGAGGAAGAACCTGTTATCGGTGGTATTAATAACGATATATGATTGCCCAGAGGTATAAGCACTATATTTTCTTGAAAGGAGTTGAATATCCCTGGTCATCAGACTTATTTTCTTTTTATAGGAGGCGTCCTGTTTAAATTCCTGATTGTTGGTTATTTCAGTTTTATGACCTGATGTAGTTTCCTGTAAAACCGGGACAATGAAAAGGATGAAGATTATAAGGGAAAGAGTAACAAGAATTGAAATAATGATAATTAGGAGATTGCGTAAAATACGATGAAGCTTCTCAACCTCAGGCTGTGACCCTTCATTTATTATCTCGCCATTTCCCATATCAGATAATTTATCTATTCACAACATATTGAAGATCAACCATCGAACCTACGATTGTAACAGGTGTACCCACTTTTACAATCTTGAATACCACATCCATCTCTTTGTCGGTGAGGGCAACACATCCTTCAGTCCAGTCGATCCCTTTTCCCCCGTTACCGTGTATCTCGATCAAATCACCGATCTTTGCAGATGCTGGGAGTGAGCCACGTGCAATCTCCGATTTGAATCTCTTCTTATCTTCATCATTTGGATAGTCCAGTAACAGGGCTTTATAGTATTTGGTCTTACGGCCTTCGAATTTTTTTGTTATCTTATACATCCCTTCCGGGGTAGCTTTATCTCCTTTCACTCTTTTATCGCCAACCCAGTTTTTGCCCAGTTCAGCTTCAAATTCATATTTTTTGGAACCGTTAAGATAAACAAAACATTTTCTTGAAAATTTATCAATAATTATTGAATAACCGCGATTTTTTTTCGATTCCTTTATTGTCTTGTCAACCCAATTTTTCCATACTGAATATGACTTGAAATAGTTCTTAAGATTTGCAGTTACACTCTCATATGATGCTGTGAGGAGATATTCCGAATCTGTTATTTTTCTGTTAGCCTGGAGATATTGCCCTTTTTTATATGCTATTTCAGCCTCTGAAAGCAACATTTTTCCTTTAGAGATGCGGTTTCGTGTTTCAGAAGATAACGGATAGGTTGTGAACAGTTCATTATTCTCAGAAACAAGATTATTAAGAGAATCAATTTTTTGTTTCAGTTTTATTTTCAGGCTCGATGTACTGCTTAAGGAATTCTCTGCTGCCTGGCTTGCTTTTTCTGCTGAAAGTTCTGCAAACATTGCAACCTTATCGTAATCTCTGAAATAAATAAATTTTTTGTTTTCTTTCTGCCAGTTTACCATTGCTGAATCATAGTAGATTTTTGCCTGGGTAAAAAGCTTTTTGGAATATGTATCTGCTCTGTTTTTTCCTGCCTTCGAAAGAGTCTCTCTGGCAATTTCCATTTCACCTATGGGGGGCAAAGGGGTAAAACGAATCAATAGTATGATAGTTAAGGGAATAGACACTGCAACAGCAGCGAAAATCAGTCCATCTCTCCAAACCTTTCTCATATATACCAGTGACGATTTTAAAAAAACCCCCGGGAAATTCCCGGGGGCCTTATACCTAAAAGAAAGTATAAATGAATTACTTTCTTGCTTTTACTTTAGCGATAGCATCTTTAAGTTCGGTATTAATACCAACTGCTCTTTCTTTAGCAGCTTTAACTTTGTTGAGTGCATCCATGAATGCACCTTTATCATACATAGCCTGTGCTTCAACTACAGAACCTTCGATAGTAGCCATTTCAGTTTTAATCTGCTCAAGAACAGCTGCTCCTTCTTTTCCTCTTGGAGCTTTTTTCATAAGAGCTGTGTTCTCTTCAATAACAGCTTTGATCTCTGTCATTAAGGTTTCAACCTCTTTCTTAACTTCTTCTTTCTTAACAGCAGCATTTGCAGCAACCTGGTTTGCAAGAGTTAATGTCTCTGCCAGTTTTACTTTAGCAGGGCCAAAATTCTTAAATAATTTTGATTCCCGAGCTGCAATGTCAGCATTAATAACATTCATTGAATCCTGTACAGCTGCAAATTCAGCAGGTACGTAAACTGCTGCTTCAGCAGTTTTGGCAGCTTCGATAGCTGCATTAGTTGCATCAATTTCAACCTGTGGTTTTTTACCACAACCAGAAAGGACTGCAACCATTGCTATAGCTGCTAATCCCATTAAAACTTTGTTCTTCATTTTTCTAACCTTTTTAATACTTTGTTTATTTAACAACTTCCGATCTATTTATTTTAATCGTTTCAGTTTAAAAATTACGGTGCAAAGATATTAAAATTATGGAACATAACAATATAAAAATCAAATAAAAATTTTTAAACACTCCTGAAAAGTTACAAACAAGGTATTCCAAAATCATGTTTGTTATTAATAGTAATACGTTCTGATAATTATTTGTAAAGGAAAAAAAACTTTGTTTCTTCAAGAAAATATTGATTAATCCTGAGTATCTGTCTCCTTTATCAGGTATTCAGTCAGGTTAATATTGTGATCAAGATTCATTTTGCGTCTTAGCCGGTAACGGCTTATTTCAACGGCTCGCCCCGATATATTGAGCAATCTCGCAATTTCTTTAGTCGTAAAATTCATCCGCAAGTATGAACATAACCTTAAATCGTTTGGTGTCAGATTGGGATGCGTCTCAATTAAACGCTTAAAGAACCCCTGTTGAGAAAGTTTAAGGCTCTTCATGGTATTCTTCCATTCCTCCGTCTGTGAATCAAGTCCATGGTTAATAATTTTCTCCATTTCATTAATAAATTTTACCGGGAAATTGGTTGAGTGGTCTTTAAGTGAAGTAATCTGCTTGTGCAATTCAGTCAAAATTTCATTTTTCTGGGTCAGATACCGCATTGTAAGCATCAGTTCATAGCTTTTAAAATCAAGTTCACTGACAAGCTTACTATTACTTACCTCAAATTCAATGAGCTGTCTTTGTTTTTTTAATTCAATTCTGAAAATCCAAATGGTGAGAATTATCACTCCCATAAATAGCAGAAAATAAAAAATAAAAGCTACGGGCTTGAGATACCATGGCTTTTCTATCGTGAAATTTATTTCATCAATAGAATTGTTCATTTCTGACTTCAACTGAAGCAGGTAATTACCATGTGGCAAATTCAGATATGTAATGCTGTCAAATATTGTTTTATGCCAATTTTCTTCAATATCCTGCAAGCGGTACTGATACTCTTTATTTTCATTATCAAACTGAGACGGATCATCAAAAAATGCTGTCAGATTATTGGAATAATAAGAAATTCTTATTGAGCCTGCGATTTCAGTAGTAGTCTCCAATGATTTCTTTTTACCCCGGAAAACAAGTTTCCTTATCTTTAGCCATGATGTATCTGAGTCCTTCTTCAGGGGTGACAAGTTATAGGTTGTGAATGCCTGCCGTGCGGGGATTAGTATCGTCTTATCGCTAAGCTGTATAATATGGAGCTCCCTTTCAGGCAAATCGGAAAATTTCTCATTAAGTACAAACAGTCTGTTTGCTGAAAAATCTTTTGAAATCTCAAATAACGCAATCTTATTACCTTTAATAAACCAGTAATTATTTTTCATCTCCGACACAATCTGAGATGATGCCTTATACTCGTCGAGGGTCTGATTCAACCGAGAGAAAGGAATAATACTTTTTTGCTCATAATCAAAAGTATAAATACTTTCCGCAGCAGTAAAAACAATCTGATTATTAACCTTACAAATGTCTATATCAGTTGGCTTTCCGGCAACTGTTTTGAAATACTGCATCTGAATAACTGAATCAAGAGCCTCATTAAGTTCAAGTTTATAAATACCTTTTTGCGGGTGAGAAGCCCATATATACCCAAGATAGTCGACCTCAATATGACGTGTAGGTTCGGAAAAACCTTTGATCTTGTTTCTGAAGGTCCATTTCCCTAATGCATCTTTCCTTAAAAAAATAATCCCGGTATAAGTTCCTTCAATCAGCAAGTCATTATACTGTCTAATTGACCACCCCCCAGTAATATCAGAGATCTGTCGGAAAGTCTTGCCATCGAGAAGGAAAGTTCCGTCATTATGGCCACAAAGAATTTGATTGTCATATCTTTCCAGTGTCCATACCTGGCCCTGTGTATGTGGGATCAGCTTAATATCTGAAAAACTGTAATCTTCATTCACCTGAGATATAACAGCTTCAAATAATCCATGATTTGTACCCAGGTAAAGCTTGTCTTTATCACGTAATATAGTGTAAATTGTCCCCAACTTGCCCGTTGAATTGGTAAACAGAGTCCTGGGAGAAAGTATGTTCAGATAGTTAGCACCGTCATCAAGGCCAATCCAAAGTCCATTGCTTTTATCTTTAAAAAGTGAGAGTACAGTATTGTTCCTCAGACCATTAATATAATTATAGTTTTTACTGATCCTTCCATAGTTGTCACAAAAAACAATCCCGTCTGAAATTGTTCCGAAAACATATAATGAATCGGACATAGATAATCCTGCATTGCATGTCTGATTGGTCAAAAAAGTTGAAATTTCCGAATCAAAATTTGAAAATCCATCCCCATCAAATCGATAAATACCATTGTTGGCTGTACAAATCCAAAGTTCTTTCCCAGATCGTTTGATTACTGAATGAACTTTAAGCCACTTGAACAATCCACTTCCCTCAATGAAATCAAATTTATTCCCATCAAACCAGTATAAACCCCCACTTAATACCTGAGCAACAAATTTTTCTCCTGCATGAAAAAGAAACAGCATTGTAAAAGGGGCCTTTATTGGCTTTACCTGGTTGTAATCATAGCAATATATTGTTGTAAACGACTGAAAAAAAATTTTATCATTAAGCTCATATATCTTCCAAATTTCATCATTTTTCTCAACAGGTATATTTTTTGAAAGTGATCTGTAGGTCAGATTACCACCTGAAGTATCCCTCCAGTATCCAAATTCCTCAAATGAACCTGTAAATACCGTGCCATCTCCCGAGACATAAACCGATCTGATACTCTGCCTGTACGGAAGTGTATATATCTTCAGGCTAATACCATTATATTCTCCCAACCCGGCAGAATTTGCAAAATAGACCAGCCCGTTTTGAGGATTTTGATAAATATTCCAGTTCTGATTATCTATCGGAAGATTATGTGAGATATATCTGGAAATTTCCTGGACAGCATCTTTGGACTGGGCAACAAGGAGATAAGACGGATAAATTAGAAAAAAGAGAATAATCCGGACAGCTTTCAGTTTTTTTAAGGGTTTTAGCATCTGAAAAATAATATAAGTAATCTCCAAGTTATAAAATTTAACAGATCAATCGAGTAGGTAGGGGGATTGCTCCCCCGCCCTCTCACACCACCGGGCATACTTTCGTACACGGCGGTTTCTTTAAATTGGTTAACCGTTCATAATTCAATGTAAGATTGTACAAGC
>Ga0265292_1002145_pt1 | contig 14556 bp, 15 predicted proteins | sample Munlanlewell296A_FD_189080 | JGI IMG/M metagenome (GOLD analysis project Ga0265292, IMG submission 189080) | Leachate microbial communities from a municipal landfill in Southern Ontario, Canada - Leachate well 296A | ecosystem: Engineered > Solid waste > Landfill > Unclassified | place: Canada...
CTGCATCTTGCGCAACAGACCGGCGAAATCCAGATCGCCGTGACGCACGACTAGATTGTGTGTGCCTCCTGCATTACCTGTGGTCTGCATCCCCAATTTGCGCCCGCTGTAGCTACCCAAAAAATACCCACGCAACATTCCGTCTTCCACGATGGTGCGGCGTTGCGCACGCACCCCCTCATCATCGAACACACTACTGGCCAGACCGCGCGGGATGTCGGGTATGTCATCGATGCGCACGATGTCGGAAAAGACTTGCTTATCCATGTGATCCAGCAAGAACGAAGACTTACGGTACAAGCTGCCGCCACTGACCGCGCCCACGAAGTGACCGAACAGGCTGGCCGCGATGGGCGCTTCGAACAGCACCGGACATTGCGTGGTGGCAAGTTTGCGCGCCTTCAGGCGGCGCACGGTACGCTCGGCTGCGATGCGACCGATCTCGTCGACACGCAATATCTCTTTGGCATCGCGCGCCACGCTGTACCAATAGTCGCGCTGCATGCCATCGCCTTTGCCGCCGATGACGGAGCAACTGACACTGTGACGCGACGCTGGATAGCCACCGATGAATCCCAGACTGTTGGCATGGATGAAGTTGGATTCGTTCACATTGACGCTCGCCCCTTCGGAATTGACGATGCGCTTGTCTGTTTTGAATGCGGCTTCTTCGCATTCACAGGCCAGCTCGATAGCCTGTTCCACACTCAACTGCCATGGGTGATACAGATCAAGATCGGGAAAACGCGTAGCCAGCATGCTTTTCTCCGGCAAACCGGCACAATCATCTTCGGCAGTAAAGCGCGCGATGTTGAGCGCAGCATCCACGGTGTCACGCACGGCTTGTGCAGAAAAATCGGAAGTGCTGGCATTGCCGCGTTTCTGACCCAAGAAGACGGTGACGCTCAACCCTTTGTCACGGTTGTATTCGATGGTCTCGACCGCGCCTTGACGCACACTGATGGTCTTACCCAAGCCTTCGGAAACGTCACACGCACTCGCGGTCGCGCCCTGTTTCTTGGCATAAGCAACGATGTCTGCGGCTAATTGATTCAAGCTGGAAGGCTTCGATGGCGATGATTTTGTTGAAGGATGCATAAATTTTGGTCAAGGGAATCCTGCAAGGGCGCTATCATAACAACATCCTTTGTTATTCCAGAATAGATGATGAGACCGCACCAACAACACGAAGACGACTTGGAAGAGTTGCCCCCCAGCAAGACCAAGATCAAGAAACAGATGATCGAACTGCAAGAATTAGGCGAAGTCATCGCCAACTTGCCCAAGGAAAAACTGCGCCAATTGGATCTCCCTGAGAACATGATGGAGGCCTGTGCCGAATATAAACGCATCACCAAGTTCGGCGCCATCAAGCGTCAGATGCTCTACATCGGGCGCTTGATGCGCGATATCGACACTGCCCCCATCCTTGCCAAGATGGAGGCTTGGAGTGGCAACTCACGCCAACATACTGCATGGTTGCACCAAGTCGAACAGTGGCGCGACCGTTTGATCGAAGATGACGATGCTCTTACTGAATTATTGGCGGCCTATCCCGAGGCAGATGCCCAACATCTGCGTAACTTGATCCGAAATGCGAAAAAAGAAAAAGAATTATTGAAGCCGCCAAAGAACTATCGCGAGATATTCCAAGTGCTACGCGACATCATTCCACAGCCATGACAACCAAGATCTGCGTTCGGGCGGCTTGGCGACACTCCCCGCACCTGAGGGCTGCGCCCTGCCGTGTCCGTATCGCCCCACCAAAGAATTACCGCGAAATTTTCCAAGTGTTGAGAGAGATCATTCCGCAACCATGAGTGCGTTGTTGCCGCACATCACCCTGCAAACGGGTAAGAATCCGACTTACAGCATCATCTGGCTACACGGCTTGGGCGCGAACGGCTCCGATTTTGTCCCCATCGTGGACGAGATGAAGCTGCCGCAAGCAGTACGCTACATCTTCCCGCATGCACCCAAACGTCCAGTGACTATCAATGGCGGATTCATCATGCCTGCGTGGTATGACATCCGCAGTGACGACATCAGCGAAGCACAAGATGCAGAAGGTATTCGCGAGTCGCAACGCGCTGTGGATGCGCTCATCGCGCAAGAGATCGCGACAGGCATCGAGCCATCACATATCTTCTTGGCGGGGTTCTCTCAAGGTGGGGCGATCGCATTACATTGCGGTTTGCGCTCCACGCAACGGTTGGGTGGCATACTCGCGCTATCTACCTATCTTCCATTAGCCGACACAGTGCTAGACGAAGCGCCAACTACGGCATCGTCCACACCCATCTTCATGGCACATGGACGCAACGACCCAATCGTGCCTTACGCCCTAGGCAAGGCTTCATTGGAAAGATTATCTGCGTTGGGTTACAGCGTGGAATGGCACGAATACGCGATGCCGCATACCGTGTGTATGGAAGAGATAGAAGCGATAGAACAGTGGCTGCAAGCTAGGATGTAAAGCTACGCTCGCGCGCCCTCACTCATCCTCGCCCTTGTCCTGCTCCATCATGCGATAGCGTGCGAGATCATAATCCTCCCCCCGCTCGATCAGCGCCAAAGGCAACAACAGATATTCCTTATCCTCAAGTTGCATCACCAAACTACGGTTGATGGCGAAGGTCTCGACCTTCATCAGCAACCATGCCTCGCCGCTGGTGTCAGTTGGGCGGTTCAAATAAAGCCCCAACATCCCTGCATCCGCCCCCGCTTTGGCACGATCAGCGAGCGGCACACCAACGAAACGAGAACTCAGCACCTCGACACCAATATGCAAGTTATTCTGCGCATCTCGACTCAAGCGGCGAACTACACCCGCCCCCCAGTGCGAGACGCTCTCAGGACGGCTTCCCACCAAGGTGCCGATCTTGATGGTTTCAACGCGCGCCAGAGGTACGACACTGCGAAAACCTGTGGCACTGATATCTTCGATCTCCCAGGTGTCGCTCTCATCAGCACCGAAATTCAAACCGACATCGGTCTGCTCCAGCATCTTGAAGAAGCCATTGGCGACTTTCAGATTCACCTTGATCTGACGGCGCGGATTTCGTCGTGTCGGTGGCGGCAAGGTGAGGCTCTGCATCAAGGAACTGGCGATGTCTCTCACCAATTCTGCTTCAAGTTTCGCCCCATACAAATTTAGAGAGTCAGGGATGATGCCTTTTTCCAACGTCTTGATAAGGCCATCTAATTGCTGACGCACGCCTTCGGCTTCGATGAAGCGCAACGCGGGATGGATAGTGGCTTCAGCAGTCGCGCGCATCGGCGGTGTCGGTTGCGCCGTATCAAAGGCAAAGATGCCAACTCCGTTATACGAGCTAGATATCTGCAACCCCTTCCCCAAGTAAGAGAACAAGCGCTCCGTGATGTGTGCGTGCAGGGGAATCATCGTGCCTGCGGTGGAACCGAACCAAGTGCACAGCACCGCGAACTCTTGCGCCACAGAGGTACTCACCCCGGGGTACATCGTCACCGCTTCTAATTGGACACCTTGGGACTCGGCATAACTATAAAAAGCAGAGACATGCCGCCACAGCGTGGGATCGACGATCGCATAACGAGCAGCAGACATCTTGAGACGCCCCGTGTTCGCGGCGATTCCACGTGCGCATATCAAGGGCAAGTCTGACTTGACGGCGGAAGCGCCTTTAGCCCCGTCACGGTAACGCGTAAAGACATCGTGATAGCACAACTCGGATTGGGTATAGAAAACGTCCAACAGGGCCCACAAGCGATTCTCTTGAAACTTGGAGAGGGCTTGCAACGTGAAATAGTCATGCAACAACTTACGTACGTGGGATTGCGCAGCCTGATCGAACATGCGCAGCACTGCCCATTGGTGATCTAGCTTGAAATCGTTCGCATGCTCGCGTATCAACTCGATCCATTCGGTGAGCTCTTGCAGTGCCTTCAGCGAATCAGTCTTAGGAATGTCATCCAGCAATTGCTGGGCAGTCTTTACATCTGCCAAGGGATGATCCGATTTTTTTCCAAACAGTCCAAGTACCACAGCTGTCTCCCCGCGCGCTAACGCTCCGTCGAGCGTAATATTACGCCCATAACTTCACCCAACAACCGAACCATCATCGCTCAGCCATATTTAAGCTATTTAGCAATGTTTATGCCAACCACCAAAATCGCGTTGCGCTTAGGCCTATGGGGGCGCGCCTTCCTGCGTCCGTCGAGACTTGGACGCCCATTGACGGACTGGGGACGACGAGGCGCACTCCTGTCACTTCTGGCCTCCACCTGAGACATGATCCCCATTCTTGGTCGTGATTGCCGATTCCCGCCTGCGTCACAGGCGCTTGTCCAGCCCAATGGTTTACTGGCCGCAGGAGGAGACCTGTCTGTCGAACGATTGTTGGATGCTTACCGCAACGGCATCTTTCCTTGGTTCAGCCCAGGCGACCCCATCCTGTGGTGGAGCCCTGATCCACGAATGGTTCTATTTCCCGCCGACTTCAAACTAACGGCCTCGTTGAAAAAAACTTTAAAGAAACTCGAATTTCAGGTACGCACAGACTCTGCATTCGAACAAGTCATGCGTTCTTGCGCCGCTCCTCGCGAAGGAGAGAGTGGCACGTGGATCGTAGAAGAGATGATTGACGCCTATTTGGAGTTGCACCGCCTCGGCTATGCACATTCGATTGAAGTATGGATGAAGAGCGAGTTAGTTGGCGGACTCTACGGTGTCGCCATCGGCAAGATGTTCTTCGGTGAATCGATGTTCAGTCGGCGCACAGATGGCTCAAAGATCGCCTTCGCTCACATGGCAAGACAGTTCGAACGCTGGGGCTTCGGCATGATCGACTGTCAGATGTACACATCGCATCTCGCTTCTTTGGGTGCTCGCGAGATACCCCGTGCAGAATTCATCACTCACCTGCAAGACTTGATAAACTGCGAACCCGTGAATCGATTCGTATTCGACACCGACTTATTCGCATGAGCCTGCTCAACGACATTCCGCTCACCTCCATCCAGCTCTATCTGACTGCGCCCTATCCCTGCAGTTATTTGCCCGATGTGGAGGCGCGTTCACAAGTCGCAACACCGGCTTTCCTCATCTCTACCCCCATCTATTCAGAGTTGGTGCTTCACGGCTTCCGTCGTAGCGGTACATTTACCTATCGCCCACGATGTAATACTTGCCATCAATGCGTACCCGCCCGCGTCGTGGTGGCGGACTTTGATCCTTCCCGCTCACAACGCAGGAGCTGGAAACGTCACCACGATCTGCAAGTCGACATCTTGCCCTTGCAAGACAAGCCGGAATATTTCGATCTGTACCAACGCTATCAGCAGACGCGGCATGCCGAAGGCGGAATGAAGGAAGACGGCCCCGAGCAGTACCGCAATTTTCTACTGCAAAGTCATGTGGACTCGTTGCTAGTGGAGTTCCGCGAGGGGGGTATCTTGCGCATGGTGAGTATCGTCGACGTACTGGCAGACGGCCTATCCGCCGTCTATACCTTCTTCGACCCAGACATACCCAACGCCAGCTTCGGCACTTTCAATGTGCTGTGGCAGATCGAGCTGTGTCGCAAACTCGGCCTGCCTTTCCTCTATCTGGGATACTGGATACGCGATTCGCAGAAGATGGCCTACAAAGCCAAGTTCCAGCCTTTACAAGGCTTGCAAGATGATGAATGGCGACCGATCGGCACTACCCAAAGGAATGAAACATGAAGACTCGTCTCACTATTTTCGCCACCACCTTGCTGCTGCTTCCCTATATGAGCTTGCTGCTGAGTGATGGTCAACTCAATGGATCTGCGCTCCCTCTCAATACCAGCTTGATGCCGCTCATCGCCGCCTTGTTAGTGACCTTGCTACTTACATTGATAACCAACTACTGGGGCGCATCGCGTAGTGGCAACAACTTGTTGCGTCTGCAACGCAACTACTACTTGGCCATGTCACTCACCAGTGGCGTGATGGGTTGGTTGTTGGTCTATCTGAATCTTTACACCCATAGTTGGCTAACGACGGAGAACACCAGTGTCGCTAGCGCACTCATCCAATCCCTGCTCTTCGCCATGCTCGCGCCAGCCATTCTGAGCACCCGTGCCTTGCTCGGTTCATTCGCTGGTTTGCTCAAGCTGCTCTCACGCAATTTTGCGGCGCCATCCCCCGCGCATGACACCGCAGCATTCGTCCTCATCCCGCTCGCATTCATAGGCTTGCTCGGTGGCGCTGCTTGGCCCGCCGCCTTGTTCTGGCTGTTTTGGCTCGCGCCTCTGTTACTCCTGCTTGCATTGCAATTGCTTTGGCACGAAAGCTCCATCTTCGCTGGGCTTGCCAATGGCGATTGGAGTCGCATCGTGACCGCTGCGATATCGGGTCTCATCGTATGCAATTTCGCCCTAGTCACATTCGAGATGGCTGGCGGCACCTTGCTCATCGACCTGCCCAATATGGCGTTCCAACAGCTCGGCTATGCCCTCATCGGCTTGATCTGTCTGCAACTGGGCGATATCGTCGCTGAAGCCTGGCGCGGCAAGACGCGCGCGCAAGTGTTCAAGAAGAAATCCTTTCCTATCCCTGTCGTGGTCAAAAAATGAATCCCTACACCCTACTTCGCCCCGCACTTTTCACACTCGATCCAGAGACGGCACACGATGCCACGCTGACCTCGCTCAACACGGCGCACTGTCTCGGACTTTCTCGCCTCCTACCTAGACCACAGAACGATCCGCGCAGCGTGATGGGCTTGAACTTCCCCAATCCGGTTGGACTGGCGGCCGGTTTAGACAAGAACGGTGATTGCATCCATGGTCTTGCTGCACTGGGTTTTGGTTTCATCGAGATCGGCACCATCACCCCGCGTCCGCAACCGGGAAATCCGCGTCCGCGCTTGTTCCGTCTGCCTGAAGCGAAGGCGATTATCAACCGCATGGGTTTCAACAATCACGGCGTGGATGTACTGGTGGCGAACGTCGAACGTGCGAACTTCAAAGGGGTGCTGGGCATCAATATCGGCAAGAACGCCGACACCCCCATCGAGAAAGCGGCTGACGACTACCTCATCTGCTTGCGCAAGGTGTATGCACACGCCAGTTATGTGACGGTGAACATCTCTTCACCCAACACCAAGAACCTGCGCCAATTGCAGGGCGGTGACGAGTTGGATGCCTTACTCACGCAGCTCAAATCAGAACAGGAGAAGTTGGCTCAGCAGCATGGCCGATATGTGCCGCTAGCACTGAAGATCGCGCCCGACCTAGATGCAGAACAGATCAAACAGATCGCGTCACTGCTGATAAAACATCGCATCGACGGCGTGATCGCCACCAACACCACCTTGTCACGCGAAGGTGTGGAAGGGCTAGTGCATGGCAATGAGACGGGCGGACTGAGTGGTGCGCCCGTGAAGGGTAAATCGACTGCGGTGATTCGCGCACTGTCCACCGAACTCGGTGGTGCACTCCCCATCATCGGCGTGGGCGGCATATCGAGTGGCGCTGACGCAGTAGAGAAGATGCAGGCAGGTGCGTCCTTGGTGCAGATCTACAGCGGATTGATCTATCGCGGCCAATCTCTTGTGACCGAGGCTGCAGAGGCGATCAGAACGGCTTAGCCCCAACGATTAACAGACATAGGATTGCGGCTTGTTTCCTTGCTGTATTTGGGGTGTTACCAGCGCGATCGACAAGACTTCCTTTCGCTTATAGCAAACGAACTCTGCTGCGTGCCTTCGGCCTAGATCGTGCCTGTCAGGTTATATCCTTATAATCCCGCCTTGCTTGAAGCAAGCCCCAATCGGGCGCATAATCCGCGCCTATTTCCGCTCAAAAAATCGGCAAGTTTTTAAATGTCTGAATATCTATTGATACTCGTTGGCACGGTGTTCGTGAACAACATCGTCATGGTCAAGATCCTTGGCCTATGTCCGTTCATGGGCGTTTCCAGAAAACTAGAGACTTCGTTGGGCATGGGTGCCGCAACGACTTTCGTGCTCACCCTGGCCTCGGGCGCGAGTTACCTCATCAGTCATTATTTACTTGGCCCCGAACTGGCTTATCTCACTACATTGTCCTTCATCGTGGCCATTGCGGGCATCGTGCAATTCACCGAGATGGTCATCAAAAAGACCAGCCCAGAGTTGTATCAGGTGCTGGGTATCTACCTCCCCCTTATCACTACCAACTGCGCCGTACTGGGCATCCCTTTACTCAACGTCCAAGCAGACCATGACTTCATGGAATCTTTGTTATTCGGTTTCGGCGGGGCTGTCGGTTTCACTTTGGTGATGGTGTTGTTCGCGGGTATCCGTGAGCGATTAGAAGGCGCTGATATACCTAGCGTGTTCAAGGGCTCAGCCATCGCCATGGTCACTGCGGGTCTGATGAGCTTAGCCTTTATGGGTTTCTCGGGCTTGGTGAAATGATTACCGCGCTGTGGGTGATGATCGCCCTCGCGGCGCTGTTGGGTGTCGTATTGGGCTTCTCTGCGATCCGCTTCAAGATCGAAGGCAACCCTCTCGTTGAGAAGATCGACGCCGTCTTGCCGCAGACACAATGTGGCCAATGTGGCTATCCTGGTTGCAAACCTTACGCTGAAGCCATCGCCAAAGGCGAGGCGGACATCAATTTGTGCCCGCCGGGCGGCGATGATGGCATCCATAAACTGGCTGACTTGCTCGGCGTGGAATACAAACCCTTTGGCGGTGATGCAAAACCCAAAGCCAAAGCGGTCGCCTTCATTGATGAACAGACCTGTATCGGCTGCACGCTGTGCATCCAAGCGTGTCCTGTGGATGCCATCGTGGGCGCAGCCAAGCAGATGCACACTGTCATCGCATCGGAATGCACGGGGTGCGAACTGTGCCTACCACCCTGCCCTGTCGATTGCATCAGCATGCCCGCTGTAGAAGAGAGACTGACCGATTGGAAATGGAAGCATCCCGTGTTCACTTTGAGGCAAACAACATGAGGTCGTTGCATCATTTCCATGGTGGCATCCACCCTGCCACACACAAAGCGCAATCCACGCAACAGGCGATTGCACGCGCACCGTTACCCAAAAGCTTGGTCATACCCTTGCGCCAACATGCTGGCGAGGCTGCCAAGCCCTGCGTGAAAGCAGGCGATCACGTGCTGAAAGGTCAACGTATCGGCACGCCGGAAGGCTTGCTGTCCAGCTCTATCCACGCTCCCACTTCGGGCACCATAGCATCCATCGCCTTGCATCAGATCGCCCATCCTTCAGCTTTGCCCGACCTGTGCGTGACGCTGATCCCAGACGGTAAGGACGCTTGGATCGAGCGCCAAGTGGTCGATTTCCTGAAACTCTCTGCGAGCGAACTGCAACAACGCTTGCGTGATTTCGGCGTCGTTGGCTTGGGTGGCGCTACGTTTCCTAGTGACTTGAAACTGCGTCATCCCATCAAGGTGGACACGCTGATCTTGAACGGGGCGGAGTGTGAACCCTTCATCACCTGTGACGACATGTTGATGCGTGAACGCGCTACCGAGATCGTGCGCGGCATCGTCATGTTGCGCCATGCGCTCGAAGCGGGCGCGGTATTGATCGGCATCGAAGACAACAAGCCCGAAGCCATCGCTGCGATGCGCGAGGCGGTGAACGCAGCCCAACTAGACTACGCAGTGATCGCCGTGCCCACCATCTACCCAGGAGGTAGCGCGAAACATCTGATCAAAGTGCTCACGGGTCTCGAAGTCCCCTCCGGCAAACTCCCAACCGACATCGGCGTGCAGTGTTTCAACGTGGCGACGGCACTCAGCATCAAACGCGCATTGGATGATGGCGAGCCGATCATCTCGCGCGTCGTCACTGTCACCGGCAACGTGGAACATCCCCGCAACTATGAAGCACTGATCGGCACCGCATTCTCCGACTTGATCGACTTGAGTGTGGCCAAGCCCGACACAGATCACTACATCATGGGCGGACCGATGATGGGAGTCGAATTGCCCGCGGTGAACGTGCCCTTGGTCAAAGCCAGTAATTGCGTGATCGCCGCATCGGATACGCTCTTCCCGCCCGCCCCGCCAGCACTACCATGCATCCGTTGCACACGTTGCGTGCAAGTATGCCCGGCAGAGCTACAACCGCAAGACCTCTACTGGTTCGCCAAATCCAACAACTTTGGCAAAGCACAGGAGTTCAGTCTGGCGGATTGCATCGAGTGTGGCGCTTGCGCCTATGTGTGCCCCAGCCACATCCCGCTGGTGCAGTACTACCGTTATGCCAAGAGCGAGATACGTGAACGTTCAGCCGAGAAACTGGCTGCCGATAAAGCACGTGAAAGGCATGAGTACCGCCAGTTCCGCATCGAACGTGAGAAGCAAGAAAAAGCAGAGAAGTTGGCTCAGCGTGAGGCGGCATCCAAAGCTGCGGCCGTTGTCACCCCCAGCACGCCCAGCGTAGATGACACGCAGCAACTGCGCATCAACGAGGCGATCGAACGCGCCAAAGCGCAAGCCGCTGAGGCGCACCCCAAGAACACAGACTCGCTCACTCCTGAGCAGCAGGCAGAGATCGCCACCATCGAGGCGCGCCGCGCCAAGATACGTGAACTGGCGACTGACGCCGGCGCGGACGATGAACCGCACAAGACCAGTTGAGGTATCTAGCCAAATGTTGAGCTCCCCTTTCATCACCACCCCGACCAGCGTCAATCAGATCATGTTGCGCGTATTGCTCGCTCTCATTCCCGGCATCGCACTATACGTTTGGTATTTTGGCCCTGCCATCTTGGTCTCCATCACCCTCGCCTCGATCACCGCATTGACAACCGAGACAGTGATGCTCAAGCTGCGTGACCGTCCGCTCAAACCTTTCCTATCCGATCACAGCGCATTGCTCACCGCGTGGTTGCTCGCACTCTCCATCCCACCACTGGCACCTTGGTGGCTGGTCGTTGTGGGCACGGCCTTCACTATCGTCGTCGCTAAACATCTCTACGGCGGCTTAGGTAGCAACCCGTTCAACCCGGCGATGATCGGCTATGCCGTGCTGATAATCTCCTTCCCGGCACACATGACGCACTGGCTCACGCCGCATGCGCTGGGAGGCATAGAGTTGAATTTCGCACAGCAATTTAGCTACATCTTTCACGGTACATTACCTGCTGGATTGACCTTGGATGCAGTGACCATGGCGACCCCACTCGACACAATGAAGACGCAACTCCATCTGGGCCTATCGGTGAGCGAGATCCGCGATATGCCTATCTATGGTCGCTTGGCGGGCCATGGCAGTGAAATGGTGGCACTCGGCTTCGCCATCGGCGGACTGTATCTCTTGTTCACACGGATCATCTCTTGGCATCTTCCTCTGGTGTACTTGGGCACCTTGTTCGCAGTGGCGGGCCTCTTCCATGTGCTCGACCCCGCCCACTACGTCACCCCCTTGTTCCACTGGTTCTCGGGTGCAGCCATGATCGGTGCGTTCTTCATCCTCACCGACCCAGTCACCTCACCCACAACGGCAAAAGGCAAGATCATCTTCGCCGCCGGCGCGGCCCTGCTCACCTATCTGATCCGTGTGTTCGGTGGTTTCCCCGATGGTATGGCGTTCGCCACCATCTTGATGAACATCTGCGTCCCCTTGATCGATCTCTACACACAACCCAAAGTGTTCGGCAAGAAGGATGGTTTGAAATGAGACGCATCGTCCGCTCCACCTTGCAGACTGCCGCCAATCTGGTGTTCTTCGCCATCATCGGTACGGCAATTCTGGCAGCCACCTACGGCATGACCCACGAGGTGATCGAACGCACGGTCGAAGCTGAGAAATTGAAGCTGATCTCACAAATCGTCCCACCAGCGAGCTACGACAACGACATCCTGAAAGATGAGAGACACATCGAGGCTGATGCCTTGCTGGGCACGACCACCCAGACTGTCGCCCACATCGCGCGCCACAAAGGCGCACCCGTGGCAGTCGTGCTGGAAGCGGTCGCACCCGACGGCTACTCAGGCAAGATTGCGCTCATCCTTGCCATCCGCGCGAACGGCGAACTAGCTGGTGTGCGCGTAGTCTCCCACAAGGAAACGCCTGGACTGGGTGATTACATCGAGATCGCGAAGAATCCTTGGATCACCTCATTCGATGACAAATCCCGCAACATTTGGGGCGACAAGGAATGGAAAGTGAAGAAGGATGGCGGCCAATTCGAACACATGGCGGGGGCGACCATCACGCCGCGCGCGGTCGTGAAAGCGGTGAATAAATCACTGCTTTATTTCGTTGCGCACCGTGATGAGTTATTCGCTGAAAATATCACCGCCACTCATGCAGGAGGCAAGCCATGAACGCCAACGAATTCAAAGAGATCGTTCATAACGGATTATGGAAACAAAACACCGGATTGGTACAGCTGCTCGGTTTGTGCCCCTTGCTCGCGATCAGTAATTCATTGGTCAACGCCGTCAGCCTTGGACTGGCCACCACACTCGTGATGACAGTGAGTAGCGCCTCTATCGCCCCCGTGCGCAGTTATGTGCCAAATGAGATACGCATCCCTGTTTTCGTCCTCATCATCGCGGTATTGGTGACGGTCGTACAATACCTAATGAACGCCTATATGTACGGGCTTTATGTCGTGCTCGGCATCTTCATCCCGCTCATCGTCACCAACTGTATCGTATTGGCACGCGCCGAGTCGTTCGCCTCCAAGAATCCGCCACTGGCCTCCGCGCTAGATGGATTGGCGATGGGCTTAGGATTGACCGCTGTACTCGCCGTATTGGGCGGACTGCGCGAACTCATCGGCAAAGGCACTTTGTTTTCCGGCATTGACCTGGCTTTGGGTGAGGGAGCAAAGGATTGGGTCATCCATGTCATCCCTGACTATCACGGCTTCCTCCTCGCCATCTTACCGCCCGGCGCGTTCATCGGTCTCGGCTTGCTCATCGCGGGCAAGAACTGGCTGAATCTGCGCGCGGAAGCGAAAGCACGCAACAAACCCGCGTCAGCTCCGACCGTGGGCGAGGCTGTACAAGGATGAATGCGGCAAAACGGCGCGAGATATTCTTGCGCCTGCAAGCGGCGAACCCCCACCCCACCACCGAACTGGAACATTCCTCTCCGTTCGAATTGCTGGTCGCAGTCATCCTGTCCGCACAAGCCACCGACAAGAGCGTGAACCTCGCCACGCGCGAACTGTTTCCTGTCGCCAACACACCGCAACAGATATTCGACCTGGGCGAAGGCGAACTGCGCGGATACGTACAGCGCATCGGCCTCTATCAGACCAAGAGCAAACACATCATCCAGATGTGCCGCATCCTGCTGGAGCAACATGCTGGGCAAGTACCGCAGACGCGCGAAGCGCTGGAAGCCCTGCCCGGCGTGGGCCGCAAGACCGCAAACGTCATCCTCAACACGGCATTCGGCCAACCCACCATCGCCGTGGATACCCATATCTTCCGCATCAGCAACCGCATCGGCTTGGCGCCCGGCAAAGATGTGCAAGAGGTCGAAAAGAAACTATTGAAATTCGTGCCGGATGAATTCAAACTCGATGCGCACCATTGGCTCATCCTGCACGGGCGCTATACCTGTGTAGCACGCAAACCGAAGTGCGGCGAATGTGTCATCCAAGATCTATGTGAATACCAAGAGAAGGTAAGTGATGTTCAATCCCACCCGCGATGAAGCACGACTATTCCTGTTCGAATCTTGGCGCAAGCGCAGCGCCAAAGAATTGTTGTCGCCGCTGGAAGATCTGACGGCGCAGCTTATCGACAAGCATCCCGAGTATCACGCCATCTTCAACGATTCAGAGAAGAGCCAAGATAAAGATTTTGCTACCGATGGCTCTGTGGTTAATCCTTTCCTGCACTTGATGATGCACCTGACCATCGAGGAGCAGATCTCCATCGGACAACCTTACGGCATCCGCGAGCAGTTCGCGCGCCTGACGCACAAATATGAATCCGAACATGAGGCACAACACGCGATGATGGATTGCTTGGGCGAAATGATCTGGCAGGCACAACGCAACAAGTCCGCCCCCGATGCCGCAATCTATATTGGCTGCTTGGAGAAACAATGATGGCGAACCGCTTGAGCAAAATCGTGACACGCACAGGAGATGATGGCACCACAGGGCTAGCCGATGGTTCTCGCCTCAGCAAAGACAGCGTGCGCATCAATGTCCTCGGCAGTGTGGATGAACTCAACAGTCACCTGGGCGTATTGCTGGCCGAATCGTTGCCAAATGACATCCGCACAGAAGTGCTGCGCATCCAGAATGATTTGTTCGATCTGGGCTCGACCTTGGCTCTGCCAGGCACGGTGTTCGCGCAGGAAAAGTTAGCGCGACTAGACGATTGCATTGCACGCTATAACGCCGACCTGCCTCCGCTCAAAGAGTTCATCCTGCCTGGCGGCGGACGTGCCGCAGCGATATGCCATGTTGCACGCAGTGTGGCGCGACGGGCCGAGCGCGACCATTGCCACCTCGCGCAAAGCGAGATCGTGAACGATGATGGAGGGCGTTATCTGAATCGACTATCGGATCTGCTATTCGTGCTGTGCCGCGTACTAAACCGTACAGCGGGAGAA
>Ga0265292_1002146_pt1 | contig 14547 bp, 16 predicted proteins | sample Munlanlewell296A_FD_189080 | JGI IMG/M metagenome (GOLD analysis project Ga0265292, IMG submission 189080) | Leachate microbial communities from a municipal landfill in Southern Ontario, Canada - Leachate well 296A | ecosystem: Engineered > Solid waste > Landfill > Unclassified | place: Canada...
CACTATTCTCGGAAGGATAACTATCGGAAAAGCTACGGTAATTGGCGGTAACAAGTGGATCACACATGATGTGGCTCCGGAAACAAAAGTAACAGAATAAAATGAAACTTACGGAACGCGACAGCAGGGTAATATGGCATCCATATACTCAAATGAAAAATGCCTGTATTACAGGTATTATGAGAGGGGAAGGGGCTTATCTTTATGATGAGGAAAATAATAAATACATTGATGCAATCTCTTCCTGGTGGGTTAATACACACGGGCATTCCAATCCGTATATTGCTGAAAAAGTCAGTCAGCAACTAGGCGTTTTGGAACATGTGATCTTTGCAGGATTCACGCATCCGAAAGCTGTTGAGCTTGCAGAACGGTTACTTCAGCATTTACCTGTCAACCAGAAAAAGATTTTTTATTCTGATAATGGTTCTACGGCTGTGGAAGTTGCATTAAAAATGGCAATACAATATTGGTCGAACAAAGGATATGAAAAGAAAAAAATAATAGCTTTCCGGAATGCCTATCACGGCGATACGTTTGGTGCAATGTCAGTAAGTGGCAGAGGTGTTTTTACCGATCCTTTCAGGCAATATCTTTTTAATGTGGAATTCATTGATGTGCCTGTAACGGGAAGAGAGGATGAATCGTTTAACCAGTTGAAACAAATTGCAAAGTCAGGTAATATTGCTGCTTTTATTTTTGAACCATTGGTGCAGGGGGCTGCGGGCATGGTAATGTATGAACCGGAAATTCTGGAAAAGATGATCGCTTTCTGCAAAGCGAATCATATCACTACTATTGCAGATGAAGTAATGACAGGCTTTTACCGTACCGGAAAATTCTTTGCTACTGACCATATTAATGAAAAGCCTGATTTGTACTGTCTTTCCAAAGGACTTACCGGAGGTGTGATGGCATTGGGGGTTACATCCTGCACTCAGGAAATTTTTGATGCTTTTCTCTCTGATGACAAAACGAAAACCTTGTATCATGGACATTCCTATACTGCCAATCCGGTAGCGTGTTCAGCAGCTCTTGCCAGTCTTGATCTGTATGAAAAAGAAGAATGTTTCGGGAATGTAAAAAGAATTGAATCGAAACATTCCGGATTTTTTAATAAAATAAAAGATCATCCTGCAATCCATAATATCCGGCAAAAAGGGACAATTCTCGCCATAGAATTAAAAACAAATGATGATACTTCGTATCTGAATTTCCTGGGAGATGAAATATACAGTTTTTTTATCAGCAAAGGAATTATACTTCGTCCTTTAGGAAACATCATTTATATTCTGCCTCCTTATTGTATTTTGAACGAGGATCTAAGTTATATTTATTGTTCAATTAAAGAATTTATAACTACCCGGCAACAAAAATAAATCGCCACAGATTCACAGATTTTAACTACTAAAGGTAGTGTTGTGTTAAGAGTGATATGTCGAATAGATTGCTTTGTCGTACCTCCTCGCAATGACGTCATTGCGAAGCCGACGCAGGAGGCTGAAGCAATCTCAATGCGAGAATTTAGGTTTAATATAACAATAGTTGTGAGTAACATTTGTAAAAAAAATAATTTTAATCTGTGTAATCCCTGCCTTGCCGGCAGGCAGGTGTGGCATGTATTTGTTTTTTTATTTCAGATTTTACTTTTGAATGCAGAATGATTATTACAAAATATTAGGGGTTTCGCGCTATGCAACACCTGAACAGATTAAACAGGCTTACCGCATAAAAGCTAAGCTTTATCATCCTGATATTAATAAAAATCCACAGGCTAAACAGGCATTTCAACTGGTAAATGAAGCATACAATGTATTGATAAATTTCGAACAGCGCAGATGGTATGATTTTAAATTAAAATATCCTTCCACTACAGGCATGAGGCCTCAGAACAAAACCCGAAGTACGGCTTACGAATCATATTATAGGGCATATACCCGGTATCAGCAAGCACGTGAAGAAAAAGAAGATTTCGTGAAATATACAAAAACACTTCTTGATAAAATTTTATTTTACTTTCTTGTTGTTTCCGGTGTTCTTGCAGTTATTTTCGGAACAATTCAATTAATATTCGATAAATGGGAAGGGATTAATTCATTAAGCGGTTTAATATTCGGGATATGGTTCTTGTTTTTTCTTTTTTATGGTTGGAATTTGATAGGCAGAAAATGAAGTTATCCTACCCGCATTTTTAGCCTTTCAATTTTGTCCTGCGCCTTCCTAAAAAACTGATATCTCTGCTTTTCGGAAACGCCGCTGATCAATGTGGATTTTTTTATAAGTCCTTTCAGCCATTGTTCGGTTTCATCGCAAAATGCAGCATTGGTTGTAACCATATTGTTGAATGTGTGATGCCGGAGATATAAGGTTTTGATGCCGGCGGCATTTACAAGAATGTAGTTATTTCCTATTTCAATGTCGCTGTTGTACATGATAAAATTGTTTTCAAATCCGGCAACGGAAGCTTTTGTGGTTCGCTCTGCCTGCTCCTGTATGTCGTTCATTGCATCTGCAAGCGTAGTGCAAAGATGCAGCGCTTCATCTTTCTTTTTGAACAACCCTGTTTCGTGATAAAAATCAATCTGTTTAATGATGCTGCTAATGGTACGGTCACTCCAAATTTCCGTACATGGAATTTTCGTATATAGGTTAAGTATTTGTTTTCCGTTATCCATAATACTGCTGTCAATCAATGAAGAATCGTATTTTTTTCCTTCAAATTCCGGCACGTTCAGCACTGATTTCATCCAGTAAAACATCTTAAATGCTGCGAGGTCGGGGAATTTAAAAAGATGAAAAACTGGAATGTCTTCCGCTGCATAGATAATTTCAGCTTCCTGTATATGCGCAATTTTTTTAAGATCATTCAGCATTCCGGAAATATAATGCCCAAAGCTTTCCTTATTATTCTGTAGTAACTCATAGCTGAAGTTTACCACACCGCTTTCGCTCGTGCAAAACGAATCAAAGGATATTTTGTAATGATTGCATATTTTAATGATCTCGTCAAAAGAAAAGGTCGTTTCGCTTCGGATGCGGCGGTAAGCGCTGTCGTCGCTTATTCCAAGCAAATCCGACAACTCGTTAACGAGGGAATAATTTTGCGGCAACGCCTGTTTAATGCGTTCAACAAATTTCTGCTGATTGGTTTCTTTGTTTTTCTGCATAAAAAATATGGTATAAATCCGTAATCGCTTATCAAATTTGTTGCAATTTATAATAATTCATCCAAAGCATTTGCAAAAAATACAAATTTCTTTCCCGCTTTGATTTTTATTTTTCCCTTTTTGCAAAAACCCCCAATTTGTAAGGTTTTGCTGCGGTATTCCGTTTTAAAAGCCATGGCAGGCAATGTAATTTTGTTTTGTCGAATTTTTAAAAAAATTATAAACAATTTAAAAACTAAACAAAATGAAAAAAATTGCAATGATTATTTTAAGTATAATAACTATTACAACTTATGCACAAAAAGAAACCAAATCAGTAAAAAACTACTTTGGCAATATTAAACTTTATCCCGTTAAAGCGATTACCGGATTACATCAAATTGGTTATGAACAAAAGATTAGCTCCAGATTGGGTATATCTATCAGCTTTGGATATAGACAGAGCCACAAATACTGGACGTGGGTGGAGAAGATTACTGAAGAAGGATTTAAAATTGAAGCTCAAGGCAGATATTATTTTCATTCTTTACACCGAAATAAAGATGCTTTTAGTAATGGTTTATACATTGGACAGTTTTTAAATTATAAGGAATCTGAAGGCATAGAGGAACTCTCATATTATGGCTGGGGCTTTGGCCCTAGTTACTTTGAATTCAATTCTTTTCATTATCAAGCCATAAGCGGCGGAGCAATACTGGGGATAACACTTCCTATTTATAAACGCCTGAATGTGGATTTATATTCAGGTATTGGTTATCGTATGCCGATTAATGAGGATAATCAAAACTCGGTTTGTTTTTCCTATAAATACAAAGGTTTTGCTCCTAAGCTCGGATTTACTTTGGGATTTAGCCTTTAGTTAGCGTTCATTGGAAGAAAAAGACAGTAACAATAAATAAATGAGTATAAACTTTTAAAATAAAAACAATGAAAACAACAATTAAAAAAATCGGAAAAATGGTGTTATGCCTTATGTTAATAAGCAACATGAACGCCAATGCACAGTTGGTAAAAAAAACTGTCGGAATCCTTAATATCTACTCCAGAGGAGTCGGACTGTATGACGAAGAAATGGGTAACCTTCTCCGCAGCGAAGTAGAAAAACTTGATTCGTTCAGTGTAATTGACAGGTTCGATATGAATTACCTGATAAAACAAAAAAACCTCAATGCCGATTGCAATAGCAAATTATGCCTTATTGAAGTTGGTAAGATTGTAAATGCGGAAAAAATGTTCTCCGGAAGTGTGGAAAAAATAGGAGAAAAGATTATCATTACGTTACGGCTTATTGATGTGAAAGCCGGTACCATTGAAAAAACGCAGGTGAATGAATTTCTGAACCTTCCGGCAGAAATTAAAAGCATGCTGAATATAGCGGTAAGCGAGATGTTTGGGAAAAAGACGAACGAAACTCTGAAAACAAAACTTGCTAAAAAATATGATTACGATAACGCTATAAATAATCCTACGGTTGACCGTTTAAACTGCAGCGGAACAAGAATGGGTGTAACTTTTTTTACCGGTAATGCAGCCAAAATTATTTCCGCTCCAAAAAATCAAGGCGGTTACGACGGTTATCCAGCCATGTTCCAGTTCGGTTACCAGTTGGAACAGCAATATCTCAATGAAGGCAGTTTTCAGGCATTGTTCGAGTTCATCCCTATGATTACCGGACTTGACCAGGGATTATGCATACCGAGCCTTACTATAATGAACGGATTAAGAAATAATAAAAACGGTTGGGAGTTTGCATTCGGACCTACATTTTTGATAAACAAAGCATCAGACAGTTATTATCAGGAAGGACAATGGCGTCATGAACATGAATGGAACAATGACAGTATTCCAAATCCTTATCCTATTGTTTCAAGAATGGATAGCAGGGGACATGCAAAACTCACCACAGGATTTGTGTTCGCTTTTGGAAAAACCATAAAATCGGGCAATTTGAACATACCTATCAATGCATTCATAATTCCCAATAAAGAAGGCATACGTTTCGGAATATCCTTCGGATATAATTCAAAGAAAAGGTAAATAATAATTCAAAATAAAACTACAGGGAGCGAGGAGAAAATCTCTTTTCGCTCTCTGATTTCAAAAACATTATAAAATCAAAAGCCATGAAAACAAAAGCCATTATTCGAAAAGCAACAGCAATGATCTTTCTGTTTATTACTTCAATATGTTCAAATGCCCAGATACCGGTAATTGTAAAAACTCTTGACATCACTATTTATGCATCGGAGAAATATGAAGTGTCAAAACAAAATTTATTTTTACTCATCGATTCAAGTAAGTGCAGGCTTTTATCGTTAAATGAAGTTAAAACAGCTAACGGGAATCAAAAAGCGGTAATTGAAATTGCCGCAAATGACGAAGGTTTTAAAATAATTGACAAATGCTTGCCCGATATGGGATACGTCAGTTTTAAGAATCTTAAAACCGAAGATAAATCAGCCGAATTAGATACGGCGAGTGTTGGTAAATATCTGATTTTCCTGAAAGAACAAAAGACTAAATATTCGCAACAACTTATAAAACTTAAACCTGACAGCGAGCAATATACCGAAGTATGGCAGCAGGAAGCAGCTATAGAAACACAAATATTTGAAAAAGGGAAAGCGCTTGAATCAGCCAGAATCAAGCTGAAAGCGCCACATAAAATACAAATTACGATTTGTGAATAATTAGTGTCTGTATATAAAGTCGTCATTGCGAACGCCCGCCTGCCATGCTTGCCATAGTGAAGTGGCGGGCAGGTAGTCCAATAAATTGTCAGATAACAGCTATCACATCGGCATTATACTATTAGATATTGAATTAAATTATAAATCCCATTGGCATTATTTTTCGCAGTTCCATATCTCCCACGATTTCTCCGCCTGAATATACAGCATTTTCAAGCCGTTTGATACGACAGCCCCTTTTTCAATTCCTTTTTTCATAAATAATGTTTCGGCTGGATTATAAACAAGATCGAACAGAAGATGATCTTTTGAAATGAACTGATAAGGAATATCAGGCGCTTCATGCAAATTTGGAAACATGCCGACAGGACTGGTGTTGATGATTAACAAGTGAGATGAAATAATTTCTTTATCTAAATCGGAATAAGTGAAAATAGAAGAAGTTCCCTGCATTTTTCCTGAAACAAAAAAATAATCAATTCCCATTTTTTTTAACACATATCCGACTGCTTTTGATGCACCGCCGGTACCAAGTATCAGAGCCTTTTTGTGCTGAGGGTGCAATAGTGATTTTATACTTTCTTCAAAGCCGAAAACATCGGTGTTAAAACCATGTAGAATAAGTTTTTCTCTTTTTTCTATCCTGACTGTATTCACAGCGCCTATTTCTTTTGCAATAGGATCAATGAAATCAAGAAAAGGAAGAATGCTTTCTTTGTATGGAGTGGTAACGTTTAGTCCTTTTAGCTCTTTCTTTTCTTTTATCAGTGGCAAAAATTGTTCGATAGTGGAAATGGGGAAAAGTTCATATAGGGTATTATGGATACCTTCTCTGAAAAATTTTTCAGAAAAATACTGAGCGGAAAATGAATGGGAAAGAGGGTAGCCAATTAACCCGTAAAGTTCCATTCTGTTTTGGGTTTTTAAAAATAAATGTTATTCCTATTCTGTTTGTCCTGAAAGGAACTTTCCCTGCAGTTTGTATTGCTACAGTATAAGCCTGACTCCATAAGAGTCACAATAATTTCGTACTATGAGTTATATGTTACAGAAAAATGTTTTTCTGTAAAATTTACTCAGGTACGCAGGTATCTACAGTTACTGTTCCACTTGGACACGGAGATGAGACGCAACCACCATCACAATAATAGGCAGACCCTGCAGGACAACACAACTTAACTTGTGAGCACCATAAAGGATAACCTGCCTTACAATGTTTTGTCTCTGATTTCTCGCAGCTAGTAAAAGTTGTTGATACGAGCCCCATTACTGTAATAACTGATAGCATCAAACCCATTCCAATGGGTAGAGCAAATTTGAAAAATTTAGGTTTCATAATATTGAAAATTTAAATTAAACTTTTATTTAGAATTTGATAATTTGTATTGTTTATTAAATGTTATTGGTGAAGGTAAAACTGATTGTATAATAACTTTTATTGTATCATGTTCAATATAAAATGTTGTCGGAAATGCAGTTGTCAATTTACTAATTGTATCCATAGGTAAATCCGTAATACTAAAATCAGGGTGAAAATTTTGTTCAAAAAAAAGTTTATCACTCTTTTTTCCTGTTGCAAATGTTATAACATTATCTACGGTATTATTTTTTTCATATTGTCGCAAATTTTCTATTGAATTCCAACAGTGTTGACAAGTATATGTGAAACAAAAAATTAAATATGTACTGTCTGGCGATGTTTTAATATATTTTGATAATTCTGTGTTTTTTATATTTTGATTTTGAAATTTATGAATTTCTGTTTTGCTTTTTAAAAAAAATGGAATTTTAAAAGTAAAACCAGATAAGAATATTGAAAGACACATAACTAATAAAATTAAATTCTTTTTCCACTTAACGGTTTCAATCTCTTCTTTGGGATATTTAATCCATACAACAAGCGACATAATTAATAAAATAAAATTACGAATAAATGAAAAAATTGGTGAAATATCAGAATGCTGCACAGATCCAAAACAACCACAATCATTCACCCCATTTTTAAAATGAGCATAAGCAAAAGAAATAGTAAAAATGATTAATAAAACAAAAGAAAATAATGAATAACGTTTTGGGTTTATTAATAAAATTAAAAAAAGACCTAACAATATTTCGGTTATAACAATTAATGGCGACAATATCATTAAATATCCTAAACCATATTGATATATCAGGTTGCTAAATGCAGCCGTATTAATTACTTTTCCAATTCCCGAAATAATAAAGAATATTCCAATTATTACAGAATAAATATTTAAAATTCTTTTTTCAAACATATGCTGAATTCAAGTTCTAAGTGCAACGAATTTACAAAAAATTTCATTGGGATGAAAAAAACAAAGTGATTTAACCGAAAACCAAAGGCAAGTAATAAAAAGTAACGCAACTACTCAGCAGTTACGAAATTCTTTTGTTTTTATACTCTACAAATAATTTATAAGCAAAATAAACAGAAACTATAAATAGTCCGGCAACAATAACTATATCTATCACTGTACTGTATTTAAGTACTTCGTTCCAGTTCTCTCCTAATTTTATTCCCACATAAGTAAGAAATGCATTCCACATTCCGGCTCCTATAATTGTGTAAATAGAAAATTTAATTAAGTTCATTTTACCCATTCCGGCAGGAATAGAGATCAAATGCCTGACAACAGGAATAAACCTGCAAATAAGAATAGTAATGTCTCCTTTTTTCCGAAAATATTTTTCAGTAATATCCAGATGATGCTTGTCCAATAGCAGGTATTTCCCGAATTTTTCTACCAGCGGCCTGCCTCCATAGTAGCCGATATAGTATGAAATCAGCGATCCGACAATACTTCCCAATGTGCTAAAAAATATAACTCCGGCAAATGTAAATTCCCCATTAGAAATCAACATTCCGGCAAATGGCATCACCGCTTCGCTGGGAACCGGAGCTACCATGCTTTCAAGCATCATCAATATAAAGATACCGGCATATCCAATACTCTGAATAAATGCAGTAATGATCGGAACAAGAAATTCTGTAATACCCATAATATTATGTATTAGGTTGAAAGGTTGAGCGGCTTGTTTGGTTGATGGTCTTTGGTTATTGGGTTTTTCCCCATATACTTTTGACTTTTTACCAAACCAGTTGCCCAACCCATTAACTCAATACCTGAATAGTAACTAATTAACATTATATACAGACACTATTTAGAATCCGGTTTAATACGTAAGGTTTGAAATTCATCGGGCAGGAACTGGAAAAAGGTATCTCCTCTTAAACCAATTCTGAGTGTTTCGAGTGGTATCACTTCATTCGGCGCTATATTTCCAAGGTTTACATTTGACCCAAGTGTTTTGATAAACCATGTCTGCTGCGATTTTAAAGGAGCTTCCCAGATAATTTTATTTTGGTCAACTTTTGCAATTATTTTGTTAACAAGAGCAACATGAGCATTCCCATTTGGCCTGTAAATACCCACGGTCCCGCTTTCCCTGGCTTCTGCTATTACATAAGATGAACCGGCATTAAGCTCTGCCTGCATCATAGATATCCATTTATTGGGAGCGGTAATAATCCCTGCCTCCTTAGAACCAACCTCGGAAAGAACAATATAAGTCTTCGACAGTTTATTAATGTATTTGCATTTATCTCCATGGTCCATCAAAATGGAACCGTCAGAAACTTCAATTGCATCCACTTTAAACTTATCAACCAATTTCATGTAATGATCAAATTTGTTTCTGATAATATAGGCTTCGAAAAGAGTACCCCCGAAATACACACGTATATTAGCTTCTTTATACAATTGTATTTTTTTATGCACGTCCTTATCATTCATAACTACAGAAGTGCCGAAACCTAATTTGGCAAAGTCGGTATATTCTCCTCCTGTTGTAAGGAAATCCTCCACTTCGCGCAAGCTGAGCCCCTTATCCATCATCATGGTAACTCCTGATTCTCTTGGTCTGGAAGGTCTTTTGGGTATAAAATCTAATACAGATTCCATGGTTGTATATTTTGTTATTTTTTATAAAGTTCAATCAAATCCATTATTTGTTGGTTTCTCAGTAAGCCTGGTTCGTATTCCAAAAATTCGCAATGCTTGCTATAATTCATTTGTAAGGCTGTTTCTAATGTTTTACAGGCTTCTTTTATCTGGTTGTTTTTCAAAAGGTAATTAGCAAGCCTGTATGTCAAGCTAAAGTTTTCGGGCTGCTGTTCAATACCTTTGCGAATGGTTTCGATGGCAAGAGTATAGTTGCCCGTTTTTATATGTGCATCTGAATAATCTAACCAGATATCTTCGTTAGCAAGGTCAAGCTGGCTTACTTTGCGAAAAGATGCAATTGCATCATCATACAATTTGAGTTTAAGTTGCGCATCTGCCAGCATATACCGGTACTCCGGATTCAATGGCTCCAATTCTACAGCCTTCTGAAAACACATAAACCCTTCTTTTGTTTTATCAGTATCATCCAGTACGGAACCAAGCCCTATCCATGCATCAGCAATGCTTTTATCAATTTTAATGGCTTTTTTGTAATATCTTAATGCCTCATCAAAATTCTTAATCTTCTCATAGCATTCGCCCATGTAATAATAGGTATATGCATCAGCAATTTCTAAAACCAAGGTTTCTTTAAAAACTTCAATGGCTTCCCGATATCTTTCCAGACAAATCAGAGAATTTCCTTTGTAAAAATAGGCGGAAGAAAAATTTTTATCAATGGCAATGGCAAAATCAAATGCTTCTATCGATTTTTCATAAAGTTCAAGAAGGTTATAAACAATTCCCAAGTTGTACCATGCAATAACAGAATAAGGATTATTATCCAGGAAATTATTGAAGTAATCTATTGACTTTTCAAGTTGAGCAGTATGTTCAAAACAATAAGCAATTTCATATATGGCAGAATCGTTGTCGGGATTGATATTGAGTGATTTACTCAGATAATCAATTGCTTTTTGATAATTGTTAAGGTTTTCGTATTCAAAAGCGATATCAATGTATATTTCATCCAAATCTACAGAATCGTTAATTGCTTTATTATATTCCTCAATTGCTTTGTCGTACTTCTTCATCTTGCTATAGATGGCGCCTTTGGTCATAAAAAGCTCAGAATTAAAAGGGTCGAGATTTTCCACTTTTGTAAGCAGGTCCAAGGCTTTCTGTGTCTTGTTGGCAGATGCAAATAACTGTGCTTTGCGAAGCATGAAAACAACAGCATGCGGATGCTGTTCGCTGGCATAGCGGATAGCTTTATTTACGTTGCGGATATTGTCCTTGCTGAAATAAAAATCTATAATATCTTCAAACTCATCCACATCGAAATAGAATTGTTCCCCGCTTTTAAGCATCTCATCAAACCGCTTAACAAGCTCCGTTACATTACTATCTTCATACCTGTCAAAATCACTCATCATATTAACTCAAATTTATTAAAAACAAGCAAAGTTAATAAAAGTATTCTAATCTGATATTATACTCGAAACGGGATAAATTTGTGCCCCGCATATGCGGGGTTAAATAAGTTATAGGGTATATGGAAATAGGGTATAAGGAAATAAAATAATTGAAAATGATAGCTTTAAAGCTCCCTATACCTTATACTTTTATACCTCTATACCTCTTATAAAATGAAAGGTTTTATGCCGTTTACAGTATAATATTTAACCATAATTCATGGTAAAGATTTACTTTTGTATAAACTAATTAATTTTTTTATGACACTGATCAAATCTATATCAGGAATAAGAGGCACTATAGGTGGTAAAGCCGGCGAGGGACTGAGTCCTGCAGATGTGATGAAATATACGGCAGCATATCTTAGCTGGCTTAAATCGGAAGTGAAAAAGAAAAATCCGCATATCGTTATTGGTCGCGATGCGCGTCTTTCCGGTGAAATGATAAGAGACATAATAACCGGTACTGCCACAGGGATGGGCTTGAATGTAACAGATATCGGATTAGCCGCTACTCCTACTGTGGAAATGGCTGTAATTGATCTTAAAGCAGATGGAGGTATCATCATTACGGCAAGCCATAACCCAAAACACTGGAATGCCTTGAAATTACTGAATAATAAAGGAGAATTTTTATCCGCATCCGAAGGACAAAAGATTCTTGGGATCGCTGAAAATGACGAAGTTGTTTTTTCGCAAGCGGATGATCTGGGAAGCCTGAAATTTGATAATTCAGCTTTACAAAAGCATATTGAAAAGATTTTAGCTTTGTCACAGCTTGATGTGAAAGCTATTAAAAACGCCGGTTTTAAAGTCGCTATTGATTGTGTAAACTCTGTGGGTGGCATTTCCATCCCTGTTTTGCTTGAAGCCCTTGGTGTTTGGAATATCGAAAAATTGTATTGTCAACCTACTGGCATTTTCCCGCATAATCCCGAACCTTTGCCCGAACATCTCGTGGATATTTCTAAACGTGTTGTTGAAAGCAAATCAAATGTGGGTTTTGCAGTAGATCCTGATGTTGACCGGCTTGCAATTATTTGCGAAGATGGTAAAATGTTTGGCGAAGAATACACGCTTGTTGCAGTCGCTGATTATATTTTAAAAAATAAAAAAGGCAACACTGTCTCGAATCTATCGTCCACAAGGGCACTGCGCGATGTTACGAAAAAAAATGGAGGAGAATATTTTGCCTCAGCAGTAGGTGAAGTGAACGTAGTGGAAATGATGAAGTCCAAAAACGCCGTCATTGGCGGTGAAGGCAACGGTGGTGTGATCTTTCCTGAACTGCATTATGGAAGGGACGCATTAGTGGGTATTGCGCTTTTTCTCACGCATCTGGCAAAATCCGGCAAAAAATGTTCTGCACTGCGTGATACTTATCCTTCGTATTTTATTTCTAAAAATAAGATTGAGTTATTGCCGGAGATCAATGTTGACAATGTTCTGGTGAAGATGAAAAATAAATATAACAAACAACCTGTAAATACTGTGGATGGCGTAAAAATTGAATTCGACAAAGAATGGGTGCACCTGCGCAAATCCAATACCGAACCTGTTATCCGCGTTTATTCCGAAAGCGATTCGATGGTAAAAGCAGAACATCTCGCTAAAAAGATCATAGAAGATATTAAGGAAATTATCAGGAATGAAAAATGAAGAATGCAGAATTGAGAATGCAGAATGAAATAAATAGATATTCGTTGATATTATACTGCGAACGGGGTAAATTTGTACATTCTTTAAAAGCCCCAAACTTCAAGTCCCAAGTTTCAAGAACCAAGACCTACGCTACAAATCCCCTTTGAATTTGGGGCTTGAAATTTGGAATTTGGGACTTAAAAAATGTATGGTTTTATCTCGTTTCATATATAAGTTATTATTTTTGTTTCAGTATAAATTTTTATATTATTTTTACAGCAGGTTTTTTTAATAAAATATCATTAATAATTAAAATGGAGGAAATATAATGGAAAATAATGAAATGAAGGCATTGGGTATGATAGAAACCAGAGGTTTTACAGCTATGGTTGAAGCATCCGATGCAATGGTTAAAGCCGCAAATGTAGAGCTTATCGGTTATGAAAAGATAGGTGGCGGATTTGTTACGGCTATTGTTCGTGGCGATGTTGCTGCAGTGAGAGCTGCAGTTGATGCAGGTATCCGGGCGGCAGAAAAGGTCGGGGAAATTGTTTCAAGTCATGTAATTCCAAGACCGCATGATAGCGTTGACAGCGTACTGCCATTGGGTCAAAAGATAACAAAGAAAGGAAAATAGTCATGATTGATTTAAGAACGTATATTTTTTTAGATTCTCTGCAATTACAGATGGCTTCGTATTTATCTACAGTTTCCAGGGGATATTTGCCGGTAGGAGGCCAGACATGTTGTATTATAGAAATTGCACCGGGTATTGAGATCAATACATTAACTGATATTGCTCTTAAAGCAACAAATGTTACTCCGGGTATGCAGATAGTTGAAAGAGCTTATGGTTTGCTCGAAGTACATTCAAACAGTCAGGGCGATACCCGCATGGCTGGCGAATCAGTTCTAAAAGCAATTGACAAAACCGAGGATGATAGAATTAAACCCAGGATACTGACCAGTCAGTTGATCAAGAATGTTGAAGACCATCATGCGCAGTTAATTAACAGAACAAGAATGGGGATGATGCTTTTAAGAGGCGATACATTGTTTGTTCTTGAAGTTGAGCCTGCAGGATACGCCTATTATGCTGCAAATGAAGCTGAAAAAGCGGCGCGTATCAATATTATTGATGTTACAGGATTTGGTAAGTTCGGAAGAGTTTATATCGGTGGAGAAGAAGCTGAAGTTTTAGAATGTAAGATTAATGTTGAAAAACGATTGGCTGAGATTTCCGGCAGAGAAGATTATAAATAATGCGTAACTACTCAGGAACGCTGATGACGCAGATTGCTTATGATTAAATATGATTTTATTTTGTAATTATTTAGGTATTGGGAAATAGAGGGATAAGGGATAAGACCTATAACTTTCACCACCCCTATACCTTTATAACCTATAACCTTTATACCTAAATAGTAATTTTATTTTAACAATTTAAGGGGAAAAATAAATTTAAAAATATAGGAGATAAATTTATGTCTGATAATAACACAGAAGCATTGGGAATGATAGAAACACGAGGTTTTGCAGCAATGGTTGAAGCCTCGGATGCTATGGTTAAAGCCGCAAAAGTAGAATTGATAGGCTATGAAAAAATTGG
>Ga0265292_1002147_pt1 | contig 14541 bp, 11 predicted proteins | sample Munlanlewell296A_FD_189080 | JGI IMG/M metagenome (GOLD analysis project Ga0265292, IMG submission 189080) | Leachate microbial communities from a municipal landfill in Southern Ontario, Canada - Leachate well 296A | ecosystem: Engineered > Solid waste > Landfill > Unclassified | place: Canada...
GTAATTATCAGACCTATGGAGTTTTATACAATTGGCCAGCAGCTATGAAGGGAGCTAATAGCAGTAACCAAAATCCTAGTGGAGTTCAAGGCATTTGTCCAGATAATTGGCACCTTCCGTCTTATTCCGAAGTTGATGTATTGCTTAATTATCTAGGAAATCATCCTGGTAAAAAGATGAAAACCACATATGGCTGGAATAATAGTGCTAATGGCGATAATTCTAGCGGTTTCACTGGCCTTCCTGGGGGATATCGTGATTACAGAGGGTTTTTCTGGGATATTGGAAATTATGGCAACTTTTGGACCTCATTAGCCGAAGATGCAGCAATGGCCTATAGATATAGGTTAAATTACACCAACGATGAGGTCTGGCGAGATGCCTGGATGAAAGATGGCGCATATTCCGTTCGTTGTCTAAGGAACTGATGTTATGCAACCTTCATATAAAATGGAGAAGAATTCATAATAATTGGCCGACAGATTCCCTTATGGCCTTAGTTAGGTAACTCTCTCCATGTAATAAGTCTTCTGAGGAGTTAGGAGCACGATAGTTAATAAAGTTTACTCAGCATACTGGAATTAATTTCTAATTTGGCATCCGCCTAACATTTATTAATTTTTACTATCATGAAATTGCAAGATGTTCATAAGGAGGATTTTGAAAGGGAGATTTTTCGGCTTAAAAAAATTGATCTCGATGCCTTAAATAGTCGCGGACCATTCATGCCAAATAAATGTCCAGCCTGTAAGAGCCCTCATGCATTACCCAAATTTGACAAAGATGGCTTCCATTACCTTGAATGTGATGTTTGCCAAACATTATTCCTATCACCCGTACCAACAAATGAAGCAAAAGAATGGTATTTAGAAAATAGTCAATATTTGAAATATTGGCGTGAGAATAAGCCTACTGAAGTCAGGGCAACGAGAAATAAAGTCTTATATAGCAAAAGAGCCAACAGTATTGCCGAAGTTGCAAGCAAATACAATACAACTTTTAGAAGAATCCTTGAAATCGGTGGTGGTATGGGTGAAATGTCTGTTTTTTTAGAAGAAGTTTTGCCATATGATGAATATTTGATTGTAGAACCACAGCTTGTTACTACCGATTACTTTAAGGTTAAGGTTATCAACTCCACGATTGAAAATTTAGAACTTAACGAACAAGTCGATCTGGTGCTGGCTTACGAACTTATTGAACATATTACAGATCCGGATATTCTTCTTTCAAAGATTATCAGCAATCTCGTTGTCGGTGGGTTTTTTATTCTTACAACTCCAAGCAGTGCTGGCTTTGATATACAGGTTTTAAACGAAAAGGCAAGAGCAGTCGGTTATGACCATGTTAGTCTTTATAATGTAAATTCACTAAAATATCTGTTAGAGCGACACGGATTTGAAATAGTTGAAATTTCAACACCTGGATCCTTAGATGTGCAAATGGTCAAACAAGCATTCGATAAGAATGAATTTCAAACCGATAATATTGCTTTGAATTTTCTTATGGAGAATGGAGAAAATTATCAGGAATCCTTCCAAGAATATTTGAAAAAAAGCCTGTTATCCAGCCACATGATCTGTATTGCTAAAAAGAGATAAGGACATCACCTATAACTCCATTGAAGTTAGTACCTCCCAAAATTAAGCCTCGGAAACGGGGCTTTTTTTGTTTCATCCTTACCAGTCCAGCCAAAACAAAATCCCTAGTCTTCAGAAGGCGTTCTTTTTTAACAGTAGCCTAAAAAAAGAACCAAAGAAGTCGCCGTTTCTGGCCGAAATTCCATTTTCCCATATGTCCTTCCTGACGGGAGTCTTCGCAGACGAGGGTTTCCAAAGACGTTTTTTACAAATGATGCTGAATGCTATCTACCCTTGTAAAGTTAACATCCGCATGGCTAAGTATCGAACGAAAGGTATGTCTGCGGAGGTCGAGCTAACAGGAGTACCTGTCAAACCACCCGGCGGTGTTTCTATTGTACCATGGATTTTCTCGGCATATCCTCTGTGCCTTACAGTATTCCAATTCCTCCGTGGTAGTTCAATCCGGCACCTTGATTAAGAAATTTTTCGACCGTTTTTGTTACGAAATCCGATTCTAATCGTCTACAGGCTGAAAACAAAATTTGAATGTCAAACAAAACAAATCTTAAAATCATGAAAAAAGTTATTACACTCATGCTGGTTGCCCTGTTTCCTCTGCTGGCACTGGCGCAGAATTCGGCTATCGACAAGGTTTTCAAGAAGTACGGCGACCGGGATGGTTTCACCGTGGTGACCATCAGTAAAGGATTGCTGAAGATGGCAGCCAATATGGATGATGACCGCGAATCCCAGGATTTCCTTAGCCGGGTGAATCAGATTAAAATACTGGCTGTTGAAGATCACAGTACCGACATCAATCTTTACGACGAAGTTCTGTCAAACCTTGATAAGAGTGATTATGAAGAGTTGATGACTGCCAAAAGCAAAGGCGAGGAGGTTCTGATCCTTGCAAAAAAAGACGGCGACATTATCGAAGAGTTGATCATTTTAGTTGGCGGCAGCAATGACAATGCGCTGGTGTATATTTCAGGTAAAATGAACATGAAGGATCTTGCAAAGCTCTCCTCTTCGGTCAACATTGAAGGTGCAGGTCTCGATCACCTGAAGGACCTGAATAAGTAGCCGCGCTGGTTAAATCCAAATACCCAAACAACCATATCTTCAAACGGCTTTCCGGAAACGGGGAGCCGTTTTTATCCTTTGATCAGGTTTTCAACAAATGAAATCGCAATGAGCATCACGAAGAAAACCATTTGGGCGACATAAAGGGTTAAAGCCAGGCGGTTCCGGATCCGGATTTTCAGCAAAGGAAACAGCGATGCGAGGGCCAGCGAGACCAGAAACCACATAATATAATTGTTGAACGGGACTTTACCTCCCTCCCAAAACCACATTTTCATCCAGATGGCAGCCGGTTCGAGCAGAAAATCAAACACCACCATCAGGACAGCCGCCAAAACCGTTCTGTATAAAGGATGCATGGTAATTCCCTGCACCACCGTAACCGTCAGGTAAAGCATCATTAACCAGCTGAGCCCCATCACGAGCGGCGTACCGAACAGTGCAGGCCCCATGTACAAGCTATATCCGTATTCTCCGAAAAGCACCCCGGTGTTCACACCAAGGACCTCAACCAGCCATCCCGCCAGGAAGATCACCCCCGACACCCAATACAATTTCCTGTTATGGGTTCGATCAGCCATACCCAACACAACCACGCAAACGATGAGGGTCAAAGGAACCAACCGGATAAAGAATTCTCTCGTCCATGGAATACCCATGCCCAAAATTCCAACAGTGAAGAAGATCCAGATGAATTTCCGGAGTTCTTTTTCGGGGATCAGGTATCGGTTACCGGGCTTCCCGTTTCGGGTGCGGTGAGAATCGTTATAGACCATAAACTGAACGAGGTATTTCGATATATAAATTTACTCAGCCTTGTGAATCATCTTTCCGAGTCCTCTTTGGATTCGTTCGAATGTTTCCATACTTCGGGCGAGGGGTTCGGATGAGAAATCACGGTATTTATCGTATTTATCATCCCCGAGGTTAACCCCCGGATAGACCAGGACAACCATTTGATCGGTACAATTGGTGTTCACACGTTCAACGAGGTGGTCCATGTAAGGATGATAAGATACCGATCCTTTACGGCCTGAAAAAATAAAAATAATATCATCAGAAGAAGATCTCTGAAGAAATAAATTAAAATATTCCCATTTTCCGATATCGAAATCCTTAATTGTCGGATTGGAATTTGTTTTAGAAATGATGGAATAAATTATCTCCCTTGTTTTTGCATTTGCAAATAAATGGATTGTCTTATTTAATTCACTGTTTAATAATATTGCCTTTCTGATCAGGTAATCGAATCCTTGTTCCAGTTCCGACAGCGGCGGGCAAAACAGAACGATTCGCTTGTACGTGATCAACGGGTTTACCAGCCGGCATACCATAATACTTTTCTCGCTGGTATCCAGAATATGTTCGGTTTTGTGGCCGAAAATCCGATCCGTAAGGGTTTCTTTCATAGGCCAGCCGAGAATGATGGTTTGAACATCAAGATCACGGCTGATCCGGTTAATTCCTGCAGGCACATTATGGTCGGCAGTAACCATAATTTCGATTTTTGAATCGGGCAGCGTAAATCCATGAACCATTTTCTCGAGGTTATTCCGGACATGTATCAGTTTGGATTCCGCATCGCCTTCTTCATCCACAACCGATAATACCCGTAACGGGTTATCACTCTTTTTATCACGAATAAACTGGGCAAACTCCAGCAATCCATCAAGATTCATAAAATTTGCCACTGAAATCAGCATGGATTCCCGGTGTTCCGGCTCTGCAACGATCTCTGGACCAGCACCTTCTTCAGCAATAACGATTTTTTTAGCCGCTTTTTCAGTGGCGAATGAAGCCACGAGGCAGGTAACAAGAATCAGAATAATGGTGCCATTCAAAATATTCTCATCAATGATCCCGGCTTTAAACCCAACCAGGATAACAGCCATTGTGGCCGCTGCATGCGAGCTGCTGAGCCCGAATATGAGTAACCCTTGCGCCTTTGAATACCCGAAAATATATTGGGTGGACCGGGCGGCTAAATATTTCCCGATAAGGGCTACCACAGATAAAACAAGCGCGACCAATAATGCTCTGGGTCCGTTGTTGAGTACCCCCAGATCAACAAGCATCCCAACACTGATCAGAAAAAAGGGGATAAAAAGTGCATTTCCGATAAACTGAATCCGGTTCATCAGCATGGAAGATTGGGGTACCAGTTTGTTGAGGGCCAGACCGGCAATAAATGCACCGATAATCGGCTCCAATCCGGCCAATTGAGAAGCGAAAGCAGCTAAAAAAACGATGGATAGAACAAACACGTAATGCGAAGATTTCTCTCCTTCGAGCCGGATAAAAAACCATTTGGCCACCCTCGGAACCACAACAAACATGATCAGAAGCAGCAATACCATCCCCACAATGATCCGGATCCAGAAACCGCCCGGCAGATTACCTGCATGAGTACCGGTAATAATGGCAAGTAACAGCAAAACTGCAGTATCGGTTATAATAGTTCCCCCAACGGTTATGGCAACGGCCTGATTTCGGGAAATCCCGAATTTGGTGACAATTGGATACGCCACCATGGTTTGAGTGGAAAAAATACTGGCCGTAAGCAGGCTTGCGGTAAAATCATAGCCAAGGATATAATAGCATGCAGGAAAGCCAAGAGTCAGAGGCAATGCGAAGGTCAGAAAACCAAATCCCAGACTGTGATAACGGTTGCGGCGAAATTCACTGATTTCCAGTTCCAGTCCGGCTATAAACATGATATATAATAGTCCGATGGTGGAAAACAGGTCGATAGCTGAATTTTTTGCAAGCCAATTCAGACCGTGAGGACCAACAATCACCCCCGCGATGATCAGGCCAATGATCCCGGGAATTTTAAACCGGCGAAATAAAATTGGTGCTAACAAAATGATTAACAGGATCAACACGAAAATGAGAACCGGGTTTTGCAACGGCAATTGAAACTGCTCTCTCAATTGGTCCAGAATAGGTTTCATGGCAGATCAAAGGTAGTAATTATTGGGCACAGGGACACATTGGGTAGAGACGCATAATTACGCGTCTCTACGGGGAATCAAGGTGGGGAACTGCAATTTTAAAAGTCTTTACGTTGATGCGAAGTTTCTGGATTATGAAGTATTAAAAACGATGGTAGAGCTGGCAGAGGAGAAATTCCCGGTGCGCCTGAAGCGAAAACCGGAGGAAGCCGGATATATGAAACACACTGATTTTGATAAGCTTACCGTCGATAAATTAGAGGTTTTTATTTACGCATCACCCCGCCTCCGCCGATCATCAGGCCTGCGGATCCTTTTTCTGATTTGCTGCCTTGCAGAGTATACAGCCCGGCAACTGAAAACTTTAGCATTTTTGTTTTATAATGGAGGGTAGTAGCCTGAAATGGTTCGCCTGTGATGGTACCGAAGGAGCTGCTCTGATCTTTCTGATGAATATACATCTGCAGGTTATTTTCACCAATCGATACCAATGGATAAACCAGAATACCTTTATTGTTCATCACAACAAAAGCAATTTTGTATTCATGACCTGTTGACTAATATTGATCTAAATTATTTTAAAAATTGTTCCAATGCAATGAAAACCAGAAAAAAAGTATTCTAATTAATCAGGAAGGGTTCTTAAGCTTGCCGGCAATAAATTCGAGCTTGCCTGCACGTTCAATGGAATAGGTTTTATCGCGGACATCCACAATCTGAAGCAGATCCCGGGCCCGCGATAATGAAACCAGCGGTACAATGCCCGGGTCATCCGAGATCTCAATCAGCAGATCGGCCAGCAACTCGAGATTCTCTGTATTCAATTCATGGTGGTTGGCCAGAAAAGCATCGAGGTTTTTAGAATCCATTCCCATCAGCATTTTCAGGGTGAATCCGGCTTCTGATTCAAATTCAAGATCAGCCATCGACAGATTGAAATCATACTGCTGCGACCGCTTGTTTTGAACCAGCTTGCCAATCAGGCCAATAACCATCTGGCCAAACTTCTGAATCTCATCAATGATGTAATCTCTTCGTTCCATTATTCTAATTTTACCACATTCTGCTGTCGTTCATCAGTCCTTCAGGACATTAACCTTCACGCACGATGCATTTTTCTTATCATGATACACACGCATTGTTGCTTTCTGGAAGTCTGAAACTTCGCAGGTGTAAATATCCACGAACTTTTGCGGGTTGCGATCGATGAGCGGGAACCATGAGTTTTGCACCTGGATCATGATGCGGTGACCCTTTTTAAACTTATGGGCAATATCGGGAAGCTCGAATTTTACCCTGGTGATTTTTCCCGGCTTAAAAGCCTCAGGTTTTTCGTATGAATTGCGATAACGTCCGCGCATTACCTCGCCCCGAACGAGCATCTGGTATCCGCCGAGCGGCACTTTAATGTCCTTGCCGGCCGGTGCTGGAACGCGATCCGGGAATACATCAACAAGCTTAACTACCCAATCGGCATCGGTGCCGGTAGTGGTAACATACAACTCAGCGGTAAGCGGACCGGTAAAGGTCATATCTTCGGTTAACACCTCCGTCTGATACACCATCACATCGGGCCGGCGTGATGCAAAACGCTGATCATCGGTCATATAAGCGGCATCTCGCTGGGCAGCAACGTCCTCGCGGTAGGGAACGGGCTTCATCGGATCGGAAAGGTATTCATCGAAATTATCAGCGACCAAAGGTGCCGAGAAATCAAGCTTTCCGCCAGGCTGGAAAAAGATGGATTTTTCTTCAGTATTCTTTGGCGGCCAGGTTTCAAAACTTTTCCATTCATTGGCCCCGGTGATAAAGATTGTTGCCTCTGGAAGTTCAGGCGTTCCTTGATCTTTCAAATAATAATTGAAGAAATCAACTTCGAGCTTGTGGTAATACTCGTTGGTTTTTGAACCCCAGTAAATATTACCAAGATTTTCCCCGTCGCCCATTGCCCATTGTCCGTGCGACCAGGGTCCCATAACGAGCGTGTTTTTTACCTTTTGTGAATTCTGCTCTTCTATTGCCTCATAGGTATGCAGCGTTCCCCATAGGTCTTCAGCGTCAAACCAGCCGCCAACAGTCATCACAGCCGGCTGTACTTTTTTCAGATAAGGCCTCGGATCTGTAGCTTTCCACCATGCATCATAGTTTGGATGTTCCAGCAGCTCCTGCCAGTATTTTACGCTATCAGCGAAGAATTGCCTCGTGCTTTTAACGTTTCCGAGACGCATAAAAAACTCATAGCTGTCGGGCACCGGAAAGCGAAAGCCCGAGTTGTTCTGTCTGGTTGGCACTGCCATGGGGTCACCGAACTGCGTGTAAAAGGAGAATCCATCGAGCATCATAAAGGCTCCGTTATGGTGCCAGTCGTCACCGATAAACCAGTTCGTTACCGGGGCCTGAGGACTTACTGCCTTGATAGCCGGATGGTTTGCCAGGATCGCCATAGTGGAATAAAATCCCGTATAGGAAACGCCCATTACACCAATACGGCCGTTGTTGCTCTTCACGTTCTTGACGAGCCATTCGGCAGTATCATACGTATCAGAAGACTCATCGATCTCTGTTCCTTTCTTATCCGGATTGAAAGGCCTGACATTCACAAACTTACCTTCGCTCATGTACCGGCCCCTTACATCCTGAAAAACAAGAATATAACCCTCTTTTATTAGTCTGTAATAAACTGAAACAGAGAAATTAAACTGATCAACACCGCCTGGTTCCGAATTGTAAGGCGACCGTACCATAATCATCGGAGCCGGGCCGTTTACATTTTTAGGGGTATATAACGATGTAAAAAGTTTTACGCCGTCGCGCATGGTGATACAAACTTCCTGTTTATCATAGATTTCCTTAATTTTAGTTGGGCTACCCTCCGGCATTTCCACCGGAGTTCTCGAATAGGACATCGGTTCCTTCAATGTTCCCTGCTTGAAAGTACCAATGATGTTGGTAAAGCCCGGATCTGTAAAACCCTGGTAATCAATTCCACCCTGCGCAAAGGTGAAGGAAAGCTTTTGACCCGTGAGTGTAACCGTGCTTAGCGGTATTCCAAAAGCACCCTGATCAGGACTATCAAATGCTCCGGTATAGCCATCTGTTGTTTGGGTAAAATGGAGATTCAGCCGCAGGAACATTCCCTGAACTTCGAGCGACCCATACCAATCACCTGCCAATGACTGTGCTTTGAGTCCGTTGATTGGCAGTGCCGATACTATTATTACAATGAATAACAGCGATTTAAGGATTGGTTTAGTTTTCATTCTGATTTGGTTTCAATTTATATGCAGTTAGACGCAAGGAAGAAAAAATTGTTACATCCTTAGCTTTTTTTTAAAAAAACTTCAAACCATTTGGAAAGATCGAAACAATACTATTATCTTTGTTCTATACATCTTGTATTATACTTTATGAAAAATAAAAAAGAACTTTCAGATCAACTGCTTGAAGCCTGGGAAGAGACACATAAAAAGGGGCAGCTTACCCTGTGGATCTTCCTGGCTTTGCGCGACGGGCCAAAGTATGTCAGTGAAATTAAGACATTCATTGAGGTCAACACCAACCAGACAATCATCTGCGAAGAGCAGAGCCTCTATCGCGCACTCCGGAAATTCCAGCAGGTCGAAATGACGGGATTCAATCCGGGTAAAGGCCAGGGTGGGCCCGACCGCAAGTATTACTACATCACGCCGATGGGGGAAGATATCCTTGACCTCTTCATAGAGCGTAATATCCGGCTATTCTTCCGTCCGGAAATTGAAAACCTGATGAACAGAAAACAACCTTAAAAATCCTGATCATGAAAATTTTTACCAGACAACTCTTCATTTTTGCCATTCTGATGGTTTTACCTGGGCAATCCACATCATTATGAACACGTTACTGATATACTCAACCCACTTCTATTCTGGGGTTTTATCCTGATACTGCATACTATTATCTTTCTGATCACAAGGAAGGACACGATCCGAGGTATCCATAAAGATGAGATATTTTAGCGTATTACCACCGTTTGGTCCATCTTTCCGGTCGTTGCGGGCCATTTTGATATGGCTGGATCAGATTCGCCTGTTACTATGTGATACTCGAAATCACCGGTTATCTGCGAGGCAGGGATGATGGATTTGTATACACCATTTTTAACCAGCTTGAACGGGACGTTGTTGTAGTTTAGGTTGCCCAGCGGCCTGAAATTCACCAGCGCATCAGTGGGTTTGAAGCCATAAACGATCATCGTGACTTCCAGATTTTCCCCTTGCTCCAGAATTGTTCTCACGGTAAGAACCATCAATTTTTTGATCTTCAGCAATTCAACCGACGGAATAGCTTCAGGCGGAAGTTTCCTTCCAATCAGCTTCTCGATCCGTGCGGCATGGCCGTCAACGTTATAGGTTAACAGGTGCTGCTCCCAGTTGGCTATGGTACCCAGATCGCCCGGGGTGGAGGCATAGGCCAGCAAATATCCGAGAGCTTCATTGATAACTTCCATTAGCTTAATACGCTGGCTGATAAACTGATCCGCGTATGCTCCGGCATCTGTTTGTCCCGCCTTCTCCAGCTGCTTCAACAATTTCTCGGTTTCACCAAGAGCACAGGCAAACTTTCCGAAAGCCCGGTGATATTTAAAGAAATTGAGCCAGTAATCGAAGCGGTCCAGGTTGCCGGCGCCCTTCACCCGGCCTCTCCAGGATTTGATCCGGTCGACAAATGCATAATCGGGTGCGCGATTTTCCCAAGGAAGGGTATCGATGATCACGCCGCCCGGACCGGTCCAGTCGCCCTGACGCGGCAGCCGGGTCTTTTTACCACCTCCCTTATTTATGGATACCTCCTGCCCATCGAGACTGGTCAACATGTTGGCCATCGAATCGGCTACCTCGGTGCCAAACTGGGCAAGGGCCCAATCGTTATAGAAATCACCAATGGGGAGATCGCGGGTTTTGCGCATGAAATTGGAATCGGCCTCAACGGGAGTGACGAGTGACCCCGGCCTTCGCCGGGGCAGGCTCCAGTGACGAGTGACGGTTGTCCAACCGGCTTGAGCCAGGGCACCGACATTCGTTTGCAGCGTTTGGGTTCGCCAATGGATGCCGATCAAACCAGTGCAACCATAGGCGAGTGCATCGGCGGCATCGGCACGCATCCGCCCGGCCCAGAGCTGCATACTGGTGAGTGCCGGATCATCTTCCATCCACGGGATGGCCCACAATGGACGGCCGGTAACCTTTGCGAATCCGGGATCAACGGGAGTGAACCCAACCTGCTGGTTGATGCAGCTCATCGGCCAGCTTTTAGGCAGGAGCTGATCGAACATCGACCGGTCCTGCACAGGCCCCAGAACCCAACCGCAAGTCGCAAGTTGGAATGGATTGCCAACTGCCGCAACAGCTTCCTGCGCTGCTTTCATATCGTCAATCGTCAATTGCAGAAGTTCCTTGGTATTCCCGCTCCAGGTCCAGTCTTCCGAGGTCCAATACCAGTAATAATCGACCGGGTAATTCCGCTTGATCCATTCAAACATCCCGGTATAGTATTCAACGGTCTTGGCTGCCGGATTTTTTTCTTTCACCCGTTTAGGAACGGTCAGTGGGGTTTCTGTTCCCACGCAGGTTTTGAGGCCCAGGCTCTTCGCAAAGCCAAACGCTTCACCGAAGAATTTACCGGTTTTATTGAACAGGTCGATCTCTGCCTGCTCTCCAGCCGGCCAGCCATTGGTACCGATCATGTAATCAGTCCCATAGCTGTCGTTTTCAAACAGATTACCCAACTGATGGGAGTAATCCTTCGTCAACTTTGCCGTATAGTCCCAGGTGCCCGAAGTAGTTGTAAAATGCCTCGATTGATAGGCAGACTTAACGGTTCCATCATCATTCAGTTGATCTTTTGTTCCGATCCAAACCAGCGGCTCCGGTCCGACTCCACCCTCGGGATAGGTGTGCAATCCGAAGAAATTCATCTTCATTTTTACCATCTGCGAGAAATAGGCTTTATAATCCTGCAGCGTCCACCAGTCGGGCCCTTCCGGAAAATCGTGGAACGGCTGGATTCCGCGGGTTTCAAATAGCGGGGTTCCGGTTTCATCCAGAACGGGGATTTCAGGTTTAATCTGCTGATCCGGAATAACATCGCCATGGAGGTAAAACCGAACGCCGAGTTTTTCGGCAAAGGCATAGGCGCCGTACAACGTACCCATGGGATCACCACCAGCGATGATAAGTTGTTGTGGGTTGCGAGTCGTCCTGGTATTGTTGTCGGTTGTCGGTTGTCGGTTGACGGTTCCGCCGTTTATTGTGGTGGCAACGGTACTACTATTTAGGTAATAGCTCTCAGGGGCGAGGTTGTTGATGGCGGTTAACTGATCAGCTGAGATCAGGTCGGCAGGCGCCTGCTGTCCTTTAACCATCAGCCAGATAACTTTTTTAGGGAGTACCTGTCCGGAGTAAAGCTGCATCGGCAGCAAATCGCCGGTTCGGATGTACATGTATCTCCGAACCTCTTTGGCTGCAAGCTCAATCTTCGGATCTGAGCCGGATGCATAAAGAATTACCGGAAGTTCCGGCTTTGAGCAGGAAGCGAAGAGCGTGAGGACGATAAGGGCGATAAGGACGTTAAGGACGTTAAGGGGGTTGGGGTTTGTTTTCATAGGTTAAGGGTTGAGCGTTTGCTCAAAGCTACTGAAGAATGAGGAGATAAATATTGCAAGGGCAGGATTTTTCAATTTTCGGTGCTTACCGAACTATCGCTACCTTTGATCCTATTCTAACAACCTGCACCCAAAAAGAATAAACTATTCTCCCTGGCCAGTTTCTCAGCTCTTCTGGTTATTCTTCTCTGGTCATGTAAACCCACCACTCCCCAAAAAGGAATTATCGAAATCGTCACGGCTAACGGGAAAGAGATCCCAAAGATCCGGCTGGAAACGAAGAAAGAAGCCCTGATCGGGAACATGCCTAATATCGGGATCAGCGATCAGTCGATCCTTTTATATACACAGGTCGGGATTGGCCCATGCCGTGTGCTTGAGTTTGATTTAAACGGAAAATACATAAAGGAATTCGGCCGTGGGGGAAAGGGACCTGGTGAACACGGTGGATATTTGGTTGATGAATTGTCATATTACCCGGAGAAAAAACAGGTTTTCATTGCTTTCTCAGGTAGCGGAGATGAAAACCAACTTTTCAGTTCGGACGGTAAGTTCCTGAGTCAGATCAAAAACCCGGTGGAATTGACACAAGGGATAAAGAGATTCAATGATTCAGTCTGGATGACTCCGGGAGAAATTTCTTGCAATCCTGAATTCAGGCACGATTCTTTGCGCTTGATCATGTATGCAGCAAATGGAAAAGAAATACAAGTCTGGCCCAGAACGATTTACCCGACTGAAAACCGGAGTGGGTACTCACCAGGTGATGATACACTTTACAAAATCGGTTTGGACCGGTTGAATCCTGTTGCGGTTTTCAATTTAGGGCCCAAAGGAGAAGTGTATAATAAATACGTCAACGCTTCGCAAATGCCAGGAACCTGTTCTATTAAAATGGCCCTTGAGACCGAACGCCATTGGTATTTGATAAAAACTACCACAACAAAGTTTGACCTTCGTGAATACGAGCCAGGTCGATGGGGAGGAACATATGAAGCCAGGGAATTTCTTCTGGTGATTGATAAAAAGACGGGTACTGCCAGGAATGTTCGTTTCGAGGATGATTTTCTTGGAATCCTGTCAGAACCTCAAAATCCGGAGACTATCCGATGGACCGATGATGGTCAGCCTTTTATATCTTTTATAGTCATTCAATTAAAGGAATCGATCAAAATAGCCCTCAAAAAAGAGAATCCGGAGCAAAAAATCCGGAGCAAGCTGGAGCAATTGGATAAACAGATCACCGAAGACAGTAATCCGGTGATTTTGTTGATGAAAACGAAGGAGGATTGGTAGGGGAGGACCCGCGGGTCCTCCCCTACGAAATTTATCGGGTTTTCCAGGCAGCGAGGTTCGCCTGGATGAATTCAATGATTGCCTTGTTCTCTTCTTTTCCCGATCCCTTAATATTCATCGGCTGGCCGAAGGTGAAGTAAATATCGTTATTGCGGGGATCGAGCGGACCGAGGTCCTTGACGAATTTTCCGTTTAACCAAAAATCGGTTTTCAGGGCAAAAGGAATGACCTGCACGCCGGCTTTGGAGGCCAGCTTGACGCCCAGGGAATTGAATTCCTCAGGCCGGAATTCAGTCCGCCGGGTGCTTTGCGGGAAGATCACCACCGACCGGCCGTTAGCCAGAATTTCCTGGCCCCGGGTCATCACGGTTACTAAATCTTCACGTGAATTGGCCCTACTAACCACAATGGGATCGCGGGATTTCATAACGGGCCCGAATGCCCAACTCTTTACCAGGCTATCCTTAACCACAAAAGTAACATCTTTAATCTGTGCGATCAGAAATGGCAACACCATGGTTTCCAGCGTACTCATGTGATTGCCGATAAAGACCACAGGCTCTTTGCATTTTCTGATATTCTCTATACCGGAGATATGAAACCGGCCGCCGCAACTTTCAAGAAGCTTCATCACATGGTACGACGACCTGGCCCATTCTTCCGTGGGGTAGAGTCCCCTCACAGAAAGCTTCCTTGCGTGGAAGTTTACCCTCAGGAATTTATATTTGAAAGCGATCTGAAAATGAGGTAATACCTGATGAAGCCACAATGGGTGTGTGTTCTCCGGGGTATGATAAGTATCCTGTATGATTAAAGGCAGATTCACTTTTCGGGATTGTCTGACTGCAAAATTAAGATAATCAGACCGTAATTAAAAACCGCTCGAAATCAGCTCTTTTGTGTGCTCGTAAGCGATATGAAAAAGTTCCTCAGCATACTTGATGCGAAGAATATCATAATGATCAACACCGGGTGGTTCAATGTA
>Ga0265292_1002148_pt1 | contig 14519 bp, 15 predicted proteins | sample Munlanlewell296A_FD_189080 | JGI IMG/M metagenome (GOLD analysis project Ga0265292, IMG submission 189080) | Leachate microbial communities from a municipal landfill in Southern Ontario, Canada - Leachate well 296A | ecosystem: Engineered > Solid waste > Landfill > Unclassified | place: Canada...
GCAAAAGCTGCATCTGCCGTAACAGCCGCGCGATGTAGTCATCGTAGCCGCATTCACTCTTTTTAATGATTCCGGCAGGGTATCCCTGGCCGGAAAAGGGATGCTGTCCAGGTCCTCAATTAGCGGTCGGAAATCATTCTTGATGATTGTGTTATTTTCCAGGTAGGCCAGACCTTTGATGTCATGCCAGTCATGTCCGGAGATTATCTTCTCAGCCAGTTCCGCAAAAGTCTCTTCCCCCTCGCCAAGGACGACAGAATCAACGGCAGGAAACATATTTATTATTTCTTCATAGGCGTAAGTCGGAAAAATACCTCCGATAGATATATGGGCATCTACCCCGGCCTTTTTTAAATCGGTGATGAAATTAAAAGCCCGCTTAGCGCCTTCCTGAAAAGGGATACTGACACCTATGACCCTACAGGGAATATTCTTTACTTCTTTGACAGCTCGGGACACTGTCCAGCCTTGTTCGGGGATGTTAATAATTTCGACATTTATGTTTCTCTTTCTCAGGCATGCTGCGATATAGCCTAACCCTATATGTTCGTAAATATCGCTGGTGATGCCCAGGGGCGGGTTAATCAATAGCACATCGCGGTATGACATGAGTTTTCTCCATTCTGTAATTTATTCCAATTATATATTGGATAAAACGACAGTATATCCTGCATTTCAACCCACGAAAACCGCATTTTGCGCCAACTAAGAAGGAGATTGTCAGAAAAGACAGAATATTAAAGGTGAAATTTATGGATAAAAATGGGAGGCTGGCTTGATAAACGGTTTTTGTCAATTATTTGTAGGATGGAAGGGTGGGGGTACTGATATGTTTTTTAAAAAACTTAAGCAGCTCAAGAGAATTACAGACTATGATGAACTTCTAGCTTCTTCCGAAATCATCAGGAATTCGCATAAAAGATGCCGGCAGAGAAGGATTAACGCCTATTTGACCCAAATGCCCAAAGTTCTAACAGATCACCTTGATACCTTCTTTGGTTGCTTTTCCTTTAGCGGGTTCGTTACTCATGTTCCCTCATACCTCGGCTTCCCACAAAACAGCCAAAAACCCATTGACATGTTTCCGCGAACGCAAGGTTCTAAAATCAGCCTAAGACATCAATGCTGTCCTCTCGAGCCACGTGGAGTGTGTTATGTTGATAGAGAGGAAATAGCTTGATATAAGGGGTTTAGGCGCTTTGGGCTTAATTTTGTTTAGGGGGTTGTACCTTTACGCAGATATAAACAAATACACGAAATGAAAGAGGATTATGCGTATTTATTTAGAAGAAATGTGAAAACGGCCCCCCATGGAAAACTGGTGCTTTTTAAGTATTTCTATTAAAGGATTTCTCAATTAATAAATCTAGTTAATTTTTAATGATAAGTAAAGTCCGTGTTTAAATCTAAACTGAATCCCGTTTAACGGACAGGTTTAAAAAGCCAGAGGCTTTTTAGTTTCATTGTCCGTTTTTACGGACGCAGCAAACTGCCCTTCTATATATTCTTGACAGCATAGAATACAATATAGTAAAGTATAATAAAGTAAAATTAACTGGGGGTGAGAGAGGGATGGATGATATTCCTGGGGATATACGAATTAGTAAAGCACTGTGGATGTCATTGTTAAAAATACAAAATCGGTTAAAGACAAGTTTTTACAAAAGGCATTAACAGTCCTGGGAGATAGGATTATTAATGCCTTTTTTTCATTGTTACCGAATATTAATGGAGGATGAAAATTTGTTTACTGAGATTTTATTTTTAATGGTGCTCATAGTGCTGAATGCATTCTTTGCCGCTTCGGAAATTGCTTTGATTTCACTTAATGATAATAAAATAAAACTGATGGCCGAGGAAGGTAATAAAAAGGCCAAGCTTCTCAAAAATCTGCTGGGTGAACCGAGCAGGTTTCTAGCAACCATTCAAATTGGAATTACACTTGCGGGTTTCCTTGCAAGCGCATTTGCTGCAGAAAGCTTTTCAGGAAGGCTTGTCGAGCTGATTAAGCTGACGGGAGTACGTATACCTGATATCTGGCTGAAGAACACTTCAATAGTCATAATTACAATAATTTTATCATATTTTACACTGGTGCTGGGAGAATTGGTACCCAAAAGGCTGGCCATGAAAAAGGCGGAACCGATTTCCATGTTTGTCGCAGGTCCTCTGAATTTTCTCTCTGTTATAACCTCACCATTCGTTAAGCTGCTTACACATTCAACGAATTTCTTCGTCAGGCTGTTTGGTGTTGACCCAAACGAGGAGGATGAAAAGGTTACAGAGGAAGAAATCAGATTGATGGTTGATGTTGGAGAGGAAAAAGGAACTATCCATGAAACAGAAAAAGAGATGATTAATAATATCTTTGAGTTTAATAATAAAACTGTTTCGGATATTATGACGCACAGGACTGATATTGCCGCTCTTCCTGTAGAAGCAAGTCTGAGTGAGGTAGCTTCTTTTATCAATCAGGAGAAGTATTCAAGAATACCGGTTTATGAAGATAATATTGACAATATTATTGGTGTAATGCACTCTAAATATCTTATTCATTATTTAACTGAAGGCGGTAATGAAGAAAAATTTGATTTGAAGAATATTATCAGAAACCCTTATTTTGTGCCGATCTCAAAAAGAACTGACGAGCTTTTCAAGGAATTGCAAAAAAACAATACGCATTTAGCCATTATCATTGATGAATATGGCGGAACAGCAGGAATAGTTACTCTGGAGGATTTAATTGAGGAGATTGTAGGAAATATATTTGATGAAGACGATGAGATAGAAAAGGATATCGATAAATTGGACGAAAATACGTTTATTATAAATGGAACTACAAACCTTGATACTGTCAGGGATTACTTTAATGTAGAGCTTCCTACTGAAGATTATGAAACCTTAAGTGGTTTCGTAGTAGGTCAGTTGGGAAGAATACCGGGCAAAGAAGATAACCCAATAGTAGAATTCAATGGTTTGGTATTCAAGGTAGAGGAAGTGAATGAAAAGAGAGTGGCTAAGGTCAAGGTTTGTAGGGCTTAAGATGATTAGTGTTTATATATATAGTATAAGGCAGCATGAATACAAACAATGCTGCCTTAAAACTAACGGGAGCTGATTTGAATCGACGTCTGCATCAGGCTATTGAAGCCAAGGAAGGGGTCAAGATTGAAAGAGAATCCCAGACTCTTGTCACTATCACCTTCCAGAACTATTTCCGGATGTACGAAAAGCTGTCCGGGATGACCGGTACAGCTGAGACGGAGGAAGATGAATTCCGGAAGATTTACGGGCTTGATGTGGTGGTCATTCGTCAGGCAATTATTCTACAACAAACCACAATTATCCTCTAAAATATGGGTTTTAGTCCCTAATGATACCTAGCTTTTCATCCACACACGGTCATAGTCTATCGTCATGTTTAACGCCCGTTTGACCTTCCAGAAAAGATTACCCAAAGTATTAGCTGTGTTATAAAGCAGATTTATTTTCGGGTCGTCGATACTATAACCGTATTTTATCGAGTTTCCTCTATATTTGCGCGTTTCTTTCATATACCTTTCTACTTCGGTTCCGGCGAGAGGGAGCATTTTTGCCAAAACGTTAAAGTTAAGCCTATGATCAGGAATTATCTTTTTGGCCTGTTGCAGAAACATCAGGTTTTCATTTAGTTCGGGGAAAGTGATCCTTTCATCAAATGTTATCATCCCCAGGGCCACAAAGATGTCGAATTTAGGTAATCAAACGGCATAGAGGAAAAGTGGAAATTTACACATCTCCGAAAAACACTCTCCCCAGTTCTATCACCAAAGGTACTACTGTTAGCTTATCGAAACATTAAGGTGGGTTTTATTTTACGCTTACATAGAAAAAACATTTCAACCGGTATAAAGTGCCGGAAGATATTAAAAATCGGCTTCTGGCCGGAAATTTATTTACCTTTAATTCCCAGGGTATTAAAATAAAGAAAAGGGAGGGAGATGAATCATATGGACACTTTATCCAAAGAAGAACTAAAAAAGCTTATTACGAAACCGGGAGGACAGTGCATCTCTATTTTTATGCCCACCCACCGGGCCAGAGGAGATATTCAGCAGGATCAGATTAGGTTAAAGAATGTGCTTGGTGAGACCGAAGAACGCTTGAGCACAAGTGGCCTTCGTTCTCCGGAAGTAAGAGAATTGCTGGAACCAGTCCAAAATCTCATCCTGGACACCCCTTTCTGGCAGACCCAGAGCAATGGACTGGCCATCTTCCGCTCGCCGGAAGTGTTTGCTTGCTATCACCTTCCGTTTAACTTTGAGGAATTATTAGTCATCAGCGACCGTTTCCACATCAAGCCTATTCTTCCCCTCCTGAACGGTGAAGAAGGATTCTACATCCTGGCCCTCAGCCAAAACAAGGTCAGTCTGTTTCAGGGCACCCGCTACAGCGTCAATGAGGTCGAACTGGCTAACGTACCGGATACTCTTGCCGAGACCCTTAAATATGACGAGCCTGAAAAACAACTGCAGTTCCATACCGGTACACCAAGGGGTATAGGCAGGCGGGCAGCAATGTTTCACGGTCATGGAGTCGGCACCGATGACAATAAGGACAGAATCCTCCGCTACTTCCGCCTGGTCGATGCATGCCTGCACGAATTACTTAAGAATGAACGGGTACCCTTAGTGCTGGCCGGTGTGGATTACCTCCTGCCGATTTACAAAGAGGTGAACAACTATCCCTATCTTGCAGCCGATGGGATCGAAGGCAATCCTGAAGGCATGAGTGTGGAAGAATTGCACAAGGAAGCATGTGCCATCGTTCAGCCTTGTTTTCAAAAGAAACAGCAGAAGACGGCCGACCGGTACAGGCAGCTTGCCGGTACCGGGCTAACTTCCAATGACATCAAAGAAGCCGTTCCGGCAGCTCATCAGGGACGGATTGAGTCATTGTTTGTTACCATTGACCTTCAGCAGTGGGGTACCTATAATCCAAATACCAATACGGTTCATCCGCACCGGAAAGCAGAACCCGGCGATGATGACCTATTGGATCTCGCTGCGGTTCAGACCCTCCTGAACGGCGGAACGGTCTATGCGGTGGATACAAAAAAAATGCCTGATAGGGCACCGTTAGCAGCCGTATTCCGATATTAAATAACAATTTTTTTGTTATCTGGCAGATACCCCACTTACCCCAATAGCTTGAACTCTTACCCTAAAAGTGTTAAAATTGAAAATAGTGAATTCCTGTACAATAAGGGACCGCACAGGTCTCTTTTGCTTATATTGTTTGTATTATAGAAAGGGTGTTTTTTGATGTTGGGGTTTGTTAAGAACCTGTTTGATGACAATGCGAAGATAGTAAAAAAATTACAGAGAGTCGTTAATGAGATAAACGATTTAGAACCGGAGATGGAGAGGTTATCGGATTCCGAGCTGCGTGGAAAGACTGATGAGTTCAAGGCTAAGCTTGCTGACGGGTCGACGATTGACGATCTCCTGCCAGAGGCTTTTGCTGTGGTGCGGGAGGCTTCCAAGCGGGTACTTGGGATGAGGCATTTTGATGTCCAGCTTATCGGTGGGGTAGTCCTGCACCAGGGAAGGATATCAGAGATGAGAACCGGTGAGGGCAAAACCCTGGCGGCAACTCTGCCGGCATACCTGAATGCCTTGACCGGGCGGGGTGTGCATATCATTACCGTAAACGACTACCTGGCCCGCCGGGACAGTGAATGGATGGGCCGGATTTACCGCTTCCTCGGGCTGTCAGTAGGCCTGATAGTCCATGGGCTGGAATATGATGAAAGAAAAGCGGCCTACAATACAGACATTGCTTACGGGACAAACAATGAATTTGGTTTTGACTACCTGAGGGATAACATGGTCCACGAAAAGGAGCATATGGTCCAGCGTCAGCTGTATTATGCGATTGTGGACGAGGTGGACAGCATCCTCATTGATGAGGCCAGAACCCCACTGATAATATCGGGGCAGGCTGATAAAGCCAATGACTTGTATTACACGGTGGCCAAGGTAGTACCCCGGCTGGTCAAAGAAGATGATTATTCGGTTGATGAAAAGGCACATACGGTAGTCCTGACCGAAAAAGGGGTAGCCAGGGTAGAACAGATGCTTGGTGTGCAGAACCTTTATGAGGATGAGCACATCGAGCTCACGCATCATATGAACCAGGCATTAAAAGCCCACGGCCTGATGAAAAGGGACAGGGACTACGTCGTCAAGGACGGGGAAGTTATTATCGTAGACGAATTCACCGGCCGCTTGATGTTCGGCCGGCGGTACAGCGAAGGTTTGCATCAGGCTATCGAAGCCAAGGAAGGGGTCAAGATTGAAAGAGAATCCCAAACCCTTGCCACTATCACCTTCCAGAACTATTTCCGGATGTACGAAAAGCTGGCCGGGATGACCGGTACAGCCGAGACGGAGGAAGATGAATTCCGGAAGATTTACGGGCTTGATGTGGTGGTTATTCCAACCAACAAGCCGATGATAAGGAAAGACCTGGCTGACATGATTTACAAAACAGAGCAGGCGAAATTCCGGGCAGTGGTGGAGGAGATCGTGGAGAGACACAACGCGGGTCAACCGCTGCTGATTGGGACGATTTCCATCGAAAAGTCGGAAGAGTTAAGCTCACTGCTAAAGAAGCGTGGTGTCCAGCATCAGGTTCTTAATGCTAAATATCATGAAAAGGAAGCCGAAATCGTATCCCAGGCCGGACGTCTGGGGGCAGTCACTATCGCTACAAACATGGCCGGCCGGGGGACTGATATTCTTTTGGGCGGCAACCCGGAGTTCTTGGCCCATGCCAATTTTAAAAAGGGTGAGGATGATAAAATTGACGAGGCTGAATTTAACAGCCTATATAAAAAAATAAAAGCTGAAACCGACATGGAGCATGAAAAGGTAGTATCCCTGGGGGGGCTCCACATCATTGGCACCGAACGGCATGAGAGCCGCCGGATTGACAACCAACTGCGCGGTCGGACAGGGCGGCAGGGTGACCCCGGTTCCACGAGGTTTTATATATCTCTGGAAGACGATCTGATGCGGTTATTTGGTTCAGATAATATCAGCAGCCTGATGGACAAATTGGGTATGGAGGAGGATATGCCAATCGAGCACTCCTTTATCACAAAGTCCATCGAGACTGCCCAAAAGAGGGTTGAAAACCGCAACTTTGATATCAGGAAACAGGTTTTGGAATATGATGACGTCATGAACAAACAGCGTGAGGTCATCTATGAACAGCGCCGCCGTGTTCTGTTGGATGAGAATTTAAAAGAGACTATTACTCAGATGATTGAAACAATGATTGACAACTCTCTCGAAACGTTCTGCAATCAGGGGATTCATCCCGAGGACTGGGATCTCAAGGGTCTGCTGGACTACTCCCGTGATTTATTCCTGCCCCATCATAACCTGACCCCGGACGACCTTGCAGATATGGGGAGGCAGGCTCTGAAAGACCTGTTACTGGAGAAATCCATCGGGATATATGATGCCAGGGAAGAGGAACTCGGGGCGGAGACAATCAGGCATATCGAAAAGGTTATTTTGCTCAGCAGGGTTGATGAGAAATGGATGGACCACCTTGATGCGATGGACCAGCTTCGCCAGGGTATCGGGCTTCGGGCCTATGGACAAAAAGACCCTTTGGTTGAGTATAAATTCGAAGGTTATGAGATGTTCCAGAACATGATATCAAGCATTCAGGAAGATGTTGTACGTTACATTTTCCGTGTAAATATAGTCCAGGAACCTGCCCATCAGCACCAAAATATTGTGGAAAACAAGTATGCTGACGATGTTGTGAAACAGCCCCGGAAGGTTGAAAAGCGCATCGGCCGGAATGACCCCTGTCCCTGCAACAGCGGAAAAAAATATAAAAAATGCTGTGGGCAGTAGGGCAGTATTTTCATTGTAACAAAGTAGAAGACAGTAATAAGTTATAGATTGTTTCCGGTACCCGGCGCCAGCGCCGGGTACCGTCTTTTTTTGCTTAGAAACTCTAAAGTTGAGGAAGTGTATTATCGATACTATTAATGTTAAGTAACTTTGTTTCGACAACAAGTGAAAAAAATGTCAATTTTTATAGCAGGAAAAGGAGAAAAGACAGCCAATTACTATTGATAGAGAGTTCAAAAACTTTCAGTAAAGGTGGGCGAATTGTGGACTTATCATCTATTATAGGTTTAGTATTAGGCTTCGCCATGTTATTGATTGCCTATGTAGAAGAAGGGGGACAACTTAGTGCTCTCGTACAGCCGACTGCGGCGATGATAGTCTTTGGCGGTACGATCGGAGCCGTTATGACCAGTTTCACCCTAAATGATTTAAAACAGGTTGGGAAGCTGTTTCAAATAGTATTCAAGGAAAAGAAATATGAGGTCAATGAACTTATCACGATCCTTTGTAGTTTTGCTGAAAAGGCCAGACGCGAGGGGCTGCTCAGCTTAGAAAGGGAAACAGCCAATATCGATGACGAGTTCCTGCGCCAGGGCATTCAACTTGTTGTAGACGGTACTGACCCAGCCCTGGTCAGGGATATCCTGGAGACCCAGATTGAGTTTACCGACCAGCGGCATAAAATTGGGGCTGACATATTTGAATCCGCGGGTGGTTACTCGCCAACGATGGGTATTATCGGTACAGTTTTGGGTTTAGTCATGGTTTTGGGTAACCTGACAAACCCTGATGAACTGGGCCCTTCAATCGCGGTGGCTTTTATCGCGACCCTTTACGGTGTAGCTTTTGCGAACCTAGCTTGGCTCCCTATCGGCCATAAACTAAAGCTGAAAAGCAAACAGGAACGCTTCATGAAAGAGATTGCCTTAGAGGGTGTCCTCTCCATTCAAGCCGGGGACAACCCGGGTATCGTAAGAGAGAAACTAAGAGCCTTCCTGTCAGCAACAATACGTCAGGTAGCAGCTACCTCCAAAGAATAGAGGTGCCTAAATGGGTAGACGCGGTGCGGAACAAGAAAAGGAACCTAACAATGAACGATGGCTGCTTACATATGCTGACCTGATTACCCTGCTGATGATATTTTTTGTGGTCATGTATACCATCAGTAATGTCAACTCCAAGAAGTTTGCTCAGCTGTCCACTTCGATGAGCCAGGCTCTGCTTGGTCAAAACAGCGGCTACTTCTTAGGTGAGGCCCCCGGTCCCCTGATGGTAAATGAAAACGCCCCCCCGGGGGGGAAAACCGAAGCCGCCGATATGAAGAGCGCCAAGGAACAGCTGGACAAGGTGATCAAAGAACAGGGTTTAAAGGGGAAAGTCGTGGTATCACAGGAAGAGCGGGGATTGGTTATCAGCCTTAAAGAAGCCCTGCTGTTTCATATCGGGGCGGCCGAAATAACCCCCGGCGCCAGGGACATTATCCTTAAGGTTGGCCAGATTCTGAATAAAATGCCAAACAGTATCAGGATAGAAGGTCATACCTGCAACCTTCCCATCAACACCCCGCAGTTTCCATCCAACTGGGAACTGTCCACAGCAAGGGCTGACCATGTCGTTAGATTTTTGATAAACCAGGTGGGCATGTCGCCTGAGAGGCTTTCGGCAACGGGGTATGGCGAGTTTCGGCCGATTGTGCCTAATACCGGTGAATTCAACAGAGCCAAGAACCGCCGGGTGGACATAGTTGTCCTGAAGAGTTTCTTTAATATAGCTGAACCTGGTAAGATTGGCCAGGATGAACTTGAGAAACGGAATATCGGCAAGGACCAACCAACTGAGAATGAGGCTTCGGGGGTTAAACAGTAAACCCAATCATTACAAAGGATGCCAAGGCATCCTTTTTTTTTCGAAGGCAAACGGTGACGGTTGTAAGTATGCTAAATTTCGGGCTTTGAAGGGAAGGGTTACGCTAATGCAGCTCAAACTCATGTACCACGGGGAAAAGGCAAAGATAATTTTTGACAAAAATCCTGCGGAAAAGTATAATGATATACGTTATAGTATGTTTCAAAACTAATTTTGGAGGTATTTTTGTGCTTGCTGAATTAAGGAAGGATTTAGAAAGTCTCAAAAACCGCGTTGAAGAACTGAGGGTTTCTCTTTGACCTAGACCAAAAGCTTAAGAAAGTAAACGACCTTGAGGCTGTAACGGCTGTAGAAGGTTTCTGGGATGATCAGACCGCGGCGCAGAAGGTAATGCAGGAGATTAACAGTTTAAAGCGCCGGGTGGATGATTACGATTCAGTTTTGTCAATATTTGAGGATTTGAACCTGTTATGGGAGTTAGGGATGGAAGAGGGGGACGAATCCCTCGTCAAGGAAGTATCCGAAGGTATCGGCAAGCTTGACGCGAGGCTTACCGAGCTTGAACTGGAGCTGCTTTTGAATGGCCCGTATGATCAGGCCAATGCTGTTATTTCCCTGCATGCCGGAGCAGGTGGGACAGAAGCTCAGGATTGGGTCCAGATGCTTCTCCGGATGTATTCAAGATGGGCTGACCGTAGAGGTTACGCCGTGGAAACGCTGGATTTGCTGCCTGGGGATGAGGCCGGGGTCAAGAGCGTTTCTTTACTTATTACCGGAGAGAACGTATATGGTTACGTGAAAGCCGAAAAAGGAGTCCACCGCCTCGTCCGGATTTCTCCCTTTGATGCGTCAGGCCGAAGACATACCTCGTTTGCTTCAGTTGACGTTCTGCCGGAGGTCGAAGATGATACTCAAACCGTTATTGACCCCGAGGACTTGAAGATTGACACCTACCGTTCCAGCGGAGCCGGTGGGCAGCATGTTAACAAGACAGATTCAGCAGTTAGAATTACGCACCTGCCCTCAGGGATTGTCGTCCAATGCCAAAATGAACGCTCTCAGCATGCCAACCGGTTGAAGGCTATGAAACTTCTACTGGCGAAGCTCTTGGACCTTCAATTGAAACAGAGGGAAGAAGAGCTTATCGCTATCAGGGGAGAACAGCAGGACATAGCCTGGGGGAGCCAGATCAGGTCATATATTTTTCAACCTTACTGCCTCGTCAAAGATCACCGGACCGGAACCGAAATAGGCAATGTTGATTCTGTTATGGATGGCAATCTTGACCCGTTCATTTCCGGTTATCTGCAGATGCAGGCGAAACGTCGTTAAACTGTTAGGTGGTTAGAAATGGTCCTCCCGAGGAAACATAGGAATAGCATGAAATTCGGGAGATGGCTTGCTTGAAATGGAAGGTTTTACAGGAGTATCTTTTTATTGTATTGGGAGTTCTATTAACGGCTGTCGGGCTGGATATGTTTCTTGTGCCCAACAGGATCGCAGCGGGCGGGGTAAGCGGGATTGCCACTATAATCCATTATGCGGCCTACTTCCCTGTTGGCGCTACGATGCTGGCTATTAATATCCCGTTATTTATGATAAGTGTAAAGAGACTGGGCATGGGGTTTGGGCTCAGGTCCCTCTTCGGGACAATTGTCCTTTCCCTGTTAATTGATATAATGGTCCCGGTTGTTCCTGTGCCTACGAGAGACCCGCTGTTAGCCTCCATTTACGGTGGTATTATAGTAGGAATCGGGCTTGGAATCGTGTTCCGCAATAGGGGCACGACCGGTGGGACTGACCTGGCTGCGGCGGTTATTAACAACTACATGAAGCTTAGGGTTGGAGTTGTCCTTTTTGTTATCGATGCTTCGGTAATTGTTACGGCAGGTATAGTTTTTAAAAGTGCTGAACTTGCTCTGTATGCCCTGCTTACGGTGTTTCTAACGACCCGGGTTATCGATATTGTCCAGGAAGGGTTTGGTTATGCCAAAGCCGCCCTTATTGTATCACACAAACCTGAAGAGGTAGCTGAAGCAATCCTTAGGAAACTTGACAGGGGAGCGACTGCCCTGCTGGGGAAGGGAATGTACACGGGGGCTGACCGGGATGTTATCCTTTCTGTCGTCACCCGTTCGGAAATTTCTACCCTCAAAGAATTGGTCGCCGGCATAGACCCCATGGCATTTGTTATTCTAACAGATGTACACGAGGTCTTGGGGGAAGGTTTTAAAAGAAGACTTTAATTTGAGAAACGGGAGGAGTTGAAGGGAATGGCTGACACCGTGGCGCAGGACCTGGCGGTAAAGGCGTGCAAGATACGACAGGACATTATCAGGATGTTGGGGGAGTCTAAATCCGGTCATCCGGGAGGTTCACTTTCGGCCGCCGATATCGTGACTACCCTATATTTTCATGAAATGAATGTAGACCCTAAAAACCCTAAGAATCCTGAGCGGGACCGGTTTGTCCTGAGTAAAGGGCACGCCGCTCCTGTGCTGTATGCGGCACTGGCGGAGAAGGGTTTCTTTCCGGTGGAAGAACTGATGACCTTGAGGAAGCTTAACAGCAGGCTGCAGGGTCATCCGAGCATGAAACACCTACCGGGGGTAGAAATGTCAACCGGGTCGCTTGGACAGGGGCTTTCGGCAGCTAATGGAATGGCCCTGGCAGGGAAACTGGATGGCCGCAGCTACCGGGTATATGTATTACTGGGTGACGGTGAAATCCAGGAAGGACAAGTTTGGGAGGCGGCTATGGCCGGCGCCCATTATAAACTTGACAATGTAGTGGCATTTTTAGACCATAATGGTTTGCAGATCGATGGTCCTATCAGTGAGATTATGAGTCCCGAACCAGTGGCTGATAAATGGCGAGCTTTTGGATGGCATGTGGAAGAAATTGACGGCCATGATTTCAGGCAGATTATTCAGGCTCTGGCCAAGGCCAAACAGGTTAAAGGCAAGCCTACGATGATTGTAGCCAAAACAGTCAAGGGTAAGGGCGTTTCTTTCATGGAAAACCAGGTCGGGTGGCATGGTAATGCTCCCAGTGCGGAACAGACAGCCCAAGCCTTAAACGAGTTGGGAGGGGACAGCAGGTGAGTAAAATAGCAACGCGTGAGGCTTACGGTAAAGCCTTGGCTAAGCTGGGGGCGGAAAATAGGGATATTGTTGTCCTGGATGCTGACCTTTCGAAGTCAACGAAGACATCAGATTTTGCTAAGGAGTTTCCGGACAGGTTTTTTGATATGGGGGTAGCTGAACAAAACATGTTAGGCACTGCGGCTGGACTCGCGGCTGCGGGTAAGATCCCATTTGCCAGTTCATTTGCCATATTTGCAACCGGCAGGGCTTTTGAGCAGATCCGCAATTCTATTGCTTATCCGGGTTTAAATGTGAAGATCGCGGCTTCCCACGCGGGGATAAGTGTGGGTGAGGACGGGGCTTCCCACCAGTCGGTGGAAGATATTGCGATAATGCGGGCTCTCCCAAATATGACCGTTATCGTTCCCGCTGATGCTACAGAAACGGAGTTCGCCATCAGGGCGGCAGTCAATTTTAAAGGGCCGGTGTACATAAGATTGGGAAGGCTTAGTTTACCTGTCCTGTTTGATGAAACATACCATTTTGAGATAGGTAAATCTGCCACTGTCAGGGATGGCAGTGATGTTACCGTTATTGCCTGTGGATTGATGGTTGGGCCTGCTATTGAGGCGGCGGACGAGCTGGCCGCGGAAAATATCAGGGTCAGGGTGATAAATATGCCTACGATTAAGCCGATTGATCGGGATGCCATCATTAAAGCTGCCCGGGATACTAAAGCCATTGTCACAGCCGAAGAACACAGTATCATCGGTGGACTGGGCAGCGCTGTAGCAGAGGTACTCGTCCAGAATGTACCGGTCATCCAGGAGATGGTAGGAATTAAAGATACCTTTGGGGAATCCGGCCCACCGGCGGAGCTGCTGAAAAAATACGGGCTGACCAAAGAGGATATTGCGGCTGCTGTGAAAAAGGCAATTGGGAGGAAGTAGCTTTCAGTGGCCAGTGACCAGTGACCAATAGAGAAAAAGAAGACACAGAGTTCACGGAGAAAACGCGGAGGATACAGAGAGTCAGAGGCGTGCAAACTGAGGTGGTTCTATGCTTAGTTTGGGCGTTTCTTTTTTTCTTTCAACCACAAAGGGCACAAAGAACACAAAGAGAGAGTGCTATTCCCAACTGAATATGTACTATTCTAGGTGTCTTACGAACCGGGTATGGAAAAACCGAAAACAAAATATAGCCGCGGATGGCGCGGATCACGCGGATGTGGATGCCGAGAATTGGGGCTGGTATTATTAATTAAAATAGAACAAAAACAGTAACTGGTCATACAGGTGTACTTTTCTACTTTACAAAAGCGCAGCTTAAAAAAGAGAACTCAGCAGTCTATGCTGAGTTTTTTCGATAAGAACTGGCACCCGACACCTGTTGCTTGAGGCAGCCCTCATTAAGTCTGTATTTCAACCCGCGAAGCCGGTATTTATTCCAGGAAAGGCGGGTTCTGGGGATATTGGCGGGTTAATAAAACTTGGTACTGGCAGGAAACGGGGCGATTGTTGGAGAATATTTGGGGTGTTTGCCTTTACAGTAACAAAATAAAAGAAGTCCTGGATGGTTTTTTATTGAATTATCCTGGCACAAAAGCTGGCAAAGCTTTTGGATAAGGAAGGTTTTAGTCCTTTTAATCCAT